>Ga0316220_1000194_pt1 | contig 96587 bp, 79 predicted proteins | sample TBH18005metaG_FD_203632 | JGI IMG/M metagenome (GOLD analysis project Ga0316220, IMG submission 203632) | Freshwater microbial communities from Trout Bog Lake, Wisconsin, USA - TBH18005 | ecosystem: Environmental > Aquatic > Freshwater > Lake > Hypolimnion/Profundal zone | place: USA: Wisconsin... | reverse complement strand
AGAATCGTACCGGAAGAAAACCCGACCACGGAACCCGTCATCCGACAACTGAAACGCTCTCCCGGAAAACACTGAAGTGGAAAATAACCGTGGCCCCGGGGGTGGCAAATAACCTTGGCCCTTGACATTCAGACAAAATCAGACAGTTGAACCGTAAAAGGCTTAGCAGGAACCAAACCGGAAGCGATTGGTTCCGAACCCACGTTACCCCAGTTCATATCATCAATCACAACAAACCCTTTTCTCAAGGCCTGCCCCTTGTGCCACCATTAAATGGTGCCTGTCCCCCTATGGCTGGCGAACTCCTTCCCTGATATCTGCCCCCTCTTTACCCGCGGCGCCCTGCCGCGCAGGGAGCAGACGGCGAAAGGCGACGAGTAGGTCGTCCACGTAGGTGAACACCACCGGAATCACCAACAGGCTCAGGAACGTCGAAGTCATCAGCCCCCCGATCACGATGATCGCCATGGGCTGGCGGAAGCTCGGATCAGCCCCCACCCCAAGGGCGATGGGGAACATGCCGATCCCCATGGCGATGGTGGTCATAAGGATGGGCCGAGAGCGCTTGTGGCACGCGTCCACCAGCGCATCGAAGCGCGACATCCCGCGCTCGCGCCGCGCCACGATGGCATACTCAACCATCAGGATCGAGTTCTTGGTCACCACCCCCATCAGCATAAGCAACCCGATCACCGCCGGCATGGAAAAACTGTGGTTGGTGGCAAGCAGGGCTAAAAGCGCCCCACCTAGGGAGAGCGGCAGGGCCGCCAGGATGGTCACCGGCTGCAGGAAGTCGTGGAACAGAAGGACCAGCACCACGTAGATGCAGAGAATGCCGATGGCCATGGCATATCCGAAGCTGCCGAACAGCTCGCTCATGTGCTGCAGTTCTCCCTGCTGCACGGTGAACACCCCCTTGGGAAGATTCTTCATGGAGGGAAGCTGGTTCACCTCTTTCTCCACCTCGCCCAGTGCGCGGCCGCTCAGTTCCACCGAAACGGTCACGTTGCGGTAGCGGTCGAGGCGGTCGATCTGCGAGGCGCCGCTTCCCATCCTGATGTCGGCCAACGAGGAAAGGGCCACCTGTCCCTTGGTCCCAGCCACTCGAATCTGGCCGATACGGGCCATGTCGTTGCGGGTCTCGGGATTGAGCCGCACCCGGACGCTTACCTGGCGCTGCGGCAGATTCAGCTTGTTGAGTTTGGAGGAGTAGTCGCCGTAGGTCCCGAGCCGTACCGCATCCCCGAGTGCTTCCACGGTCACCCCCAGCTGGGATGCCTTGGCGAAGTCTGGATAGATCTGGATCTCCGGGCGCTGCAGCGCCGCCCCGGAAGTGACGTTCCCTACCCCCTTGAGGGTGCGCATATCACGCTCCAGCGCCGCCGCGGTGCTTTCCAGCAGCTGGGAATCGTCGCTCGCCAGGGTGACTTCCAGTTTCTCGCCGCTGCTGCCGCGCCCGACCGCAATTCGGGCACCGGGCAGCTGACGCAGCAGGGTGCGAATCTCCTCCTCCACTTCGACCTGCTTGCGGCGCTCCCCCCGCGCTTTCATGTCAACGGTGAGGGTAGCGGAGTTGACCGCCGTGTTGCTCGAACTCTCCATTCCCTGCCCGGTACTGGCTGTGCCGACCGAAGCGAAGACACGGCTGACGTCGGCAACCTGCTTGATCAGGCCGGTGGCCTGCCGGGCCAACCGCTCGGTGTCGTCCAGGGTGCTCCCCGGGGCGAGCTCGACAGTCACCTGGGTCTGCCCGTCGTCCTGGGCCGGCATGAAACCGGTTGTGATGAACGGCACCAGAGCGAAGGAGCCGACCAGGAAGAGCGCGACGGCTAAGGCGGTGCGCCCGCGGTGCCTCAGACAGGCCCGTATCCAGCCGAGGTAACGGGTCATCAGCGCCGAGTCCTCTTCCTGGTGCGTGGTTTCTTTCATTAAGTAGGCGGCCATCATCGGGGTGAGCAGGCGCGCCACCAGGAGCGAGGCGAGCACCGAGACGGCTGCGGTGACGCCGAACTGCCGGAAGATCTTGCCGGGGATCCCACCCATGAATGCGGTGGGGAGGAACACCGCCACCAGGGTGAGCGTGGTCGCGATAACGGCGAGCCCGATCTCGTCCGCCGCCTCCATGGCCGCCTGATAGGGGGGCTTCCCCATGCGCAGGTGCCGGGCTATGTTCTCCACCTCCACGATGGCGTCGTCCACTAGGATCCCCACCACCAAAGCCAGGGCCAGGAGCGAGATCGTGTTGAGCGTGAAGCCGCTAAGCTTCATGACGATGAAGGTCGGGATGATGGAAAGCGGCAGCGCCGTCGCTGAGATGAGAGTGGCCCGCCAGTCCCTAAGGAAGAGCCAGACCACCGCGACGGCCAAGAGGGCGCCTTCCAGCAGTAGGTGGATGGAGCCTGTGTAGTTTTCCTTGATCGGGGCGACCGTGTTGCTCGCCTCCGCGATGCGCACCTCGGGGTGTGCGGCACTAAAGGCGGCCAAGGCCCCATGTATGCTGTCGTAGACGCTCAGATCCGAGAACCCCTTGGAACGGGAGACCTGGAAGGCGATCACCTGCTTGCCGTCCAGGTAGGCGAGGGTGGAGCGCTCGGCGTGGCTGTCGCTCACCTTGGCGACCTGGTCCAGCCGGAGCCGCCGGCCGTCGGCGAGCGGGATGGTGAGGGCTGCAACCTCGGCCACCGAATGGGCCGCACCCAGGGTGCGAAGGGACTGGATGCTCTTGCCGACCTCGCCGCGCCCCCCGGAGGTATCCTGCTGCACCGCATTGAGCTGGGTCGAGATATCGCTGAGGGTGACCCCCATTCCCGCCATCATAGCCGGGTCGAGGTCGATGTGTACCTCGCGGTTCACCCCACCGACCCTGGAAACCGCATTCACCCCCTTGACCGCCATGAGCGCCTTCGACACGTCGTTGTCGACGAACCAGGAGAGTTCCTCCTCGCTCAGGTTGGCGGCCTGAATCGTATAGGTGGCCAGTGCGCCGCCGGCCGAGGTGACCTTAGACACCGTGGGGCTGTTCATGCTGGAGGGGAGATTGGGCTTGGCCGAGTCCACCGCGTTGCGCACCTCGTTCAGGGCTTCTTCGGTGCTCTTGTCGATCTCGAAAGAGACGCTGATGGCGACCGATCCGTCGGTAATGGTGGTGGTGACATGGTCCAGCTTGGTGAGCGAGGCGAGCTTGTCCTCGATCTTGCGCGCCACCTCGGTCTCCAGCTGCGCCGGGGCCGCCCCCTCCAGCGAAGCTGCGATCTGGATGGTGGGAAGGTCCATGTCGGGGAAGTTCTGGATTCCCAGCGTTTTGAATCCGTAGCAGCCGAACACCGTTAAAAGGACGAAGAGCAGCAGGGACGGTACCGGGTTGCGTATGGCCCAGGCGGAAAAATTCATGGTCGTATTACTCCTTGGTTTGCGTGACGAGATCCCCGTCTGCGAGGAAAGCTCCGCCTGATTTTACCACGCGCCCCCCGGCGCCCAGGCCGCTTACCAGCGCCACGAGGCCGTCCCGGTGCGTCCCGGTGGTGACCGTACGGCGCGCCACCTTGCCGTCCGCCCCCGCCTCGAACAGGTAGCTGTGCCCGTCCCTCAAGACCAGCGCCGACTCCGGCACGGTGAGCACCTGCTGCAGGCCGGCCTCGATCTGGCCGCTGGCGAACATGCCGGCTTTGGCCCCGCTCCCCGCGGGGAGGGTGACGAGGACGTTGGCGCGGCTCGTGCTAGTGGAGATGGTCGGCGCCGCCAGCCGCACCGTGCCCCGGGCCTGCTGCCCCGAGGGAAGTGTGATCTGGGAGCTTGCCCCCTGCCGGACCAGGCCGAGCTGCTGGGCGTCCACCTCGGCCTGCCACTCCAGGCGCTCCTGCCGCTGCAGGCGGAACAGCTCGCTACCGGCGCTGACCACCTGTCCGAGCAGGGCGCTGCGCGAGGTGACGATGCCGTCGTCCACCGCCACGATGCGGGTCTGCGACAGGGTGACCTTTTGCGACGACAGCTGGGCCTCTGCCAGATCGACCGCGGCCTGGGCGGTCAGTTCGGTGGCCAGGTAGTCGTTTACCTGCTGCTCGGAGATGGCACCGCTTCCCCGTACCTGGCGGGCACGGTCCGCGTTGGCTTTCGCCTGCGCAAGGCTCGCCCGGGCCGAGGCGAGCGCCGCCTGGTAGCGCCGCACCTCCGCCTGCACGCTGTCCCGGGCCAGCTTTGCGAGCAGCTGTCCTCGCTTGACTCGTGCCCCCACGTCGGCATAGAGCGCCGTGATGCGCAGTCCACCGGTCTCCGCGCCGATGACCGCCTCCTGCCAGGCCACAATGGACCCGCTGGCGGCCAGTTGCACCGGCCACCGTTTCTCCACAGGGACTAGGGTTGTGACGGTCATGACGGATTTAGCCGCCTTGACCGGCTCGGGGTGCGCCGAGGTTGCCTTCAGGCCGGTGCCGGCCAGGGCTGCGACCAGCACCAGCGTGCCACCGATAACGATTCTTTTATTAGGGGATTTCACTTGGCATCTCCTTTGTCGGCGTTCCAGCCGCCTCCCATCGCCTTGTAGAGGGCGATCCAGTAATCCAAGCGGTTTTGCTGAAGTTCCAAGCGACTTACCTGCGCGCTGATTGCCGAGCGGCGCGAGGTTTCAAGATCGAGCAGGTTGCCGCGTCCGACGCGCCAGTTCTCTTCGGCGGCATCCAGGTAGTACCGGTAGCCGTCGGCGCTTTTCTGCGCTTCCTGCTCGCGCTGCGCCATGCTGTCCAATCGCACCAGCGCCTGCTCCACTTCCTTCACCGCGTTGCGCACCGTCTGTCGGTAGACGGCCAGGTCCGCGTCGTAGTCGGCGCGGGCGCTCTTGACGCCGGCGTCGATCTTGCCGCCGTTAAAAAGCGGCAGCGTGACGGCGGGACCGAAGGACCAGGGTGCCTGCAATGCGCTGCCGCTTGCTGCGGACAGGCTCAACGAGCCGCTCAGGGTGAAACTGGGATAGCGGGCCGCCTCGGCGACGCCGATCAGCGCGCTGCTTGAGGCAAGGCTGCGTTCGGCCGAGACCACGTCGGGGCGCTGTCTGAGCAGGTTGGCCGGCACCGAGGTCACCAGGAGTCCCGCGGGCTGTGGCAGGTTCGGAGTCCCGTCCCCCAAAAGCCTGAGCAGGTCGGGTTCCTGCAACCCGGTGAGCGCGACGAGCGACTTCACCAGCACCTCGCATTCGACTTTTTGCGCCAGTGCGGTGGACCGAGTGCTGGCGGCGGATGCCTCGGCGAGGCGGGCATCGGCCGGGGCGGTGAAACCAGCCTTGGCGGAGAGAGCGGTCAGTTCGCTGGTCTTTAACTGCGAGTCGGCTTGCTCCTCGTAGTATTTCTGTTGCAGCCTTCCGGCCCGGTAATCGACGTAGCTGGTGGCGACTTCGGCAGCCAGCGAGATCCGTGCGTCATGCCAGTCGGCGACGCTCGCCTGGGCCAGAGCCTCGGCCGACTCGACCGCGCGCCGGTTCTTGCCGAATAGGTCGAGCTCCCAGGAGGCGTCGAGACCGACGCTGGCCGTCCGACTGGTGCCGGTGCCGTTTTTCAGGTAGCCAGCGCCGCCTGCGCTGGCCGAGGCGTCGAGCGTCGGGGAGTACCCAGCCTGCGCCGAGGCGCGGCTGGCACGGGCCTTCTCAATCGCCGCAGCCGCCTTGGCGAGGGTGGGGTTGTCCGCTTGGGCGGCTGCCAAAAGCGCGCTGAGCGCCGGGTCCGAGAAGCTTCCCCACCAGGCGTTCAGGTCGGCGAGCTTGCCACTGGCGGATGAGTGCCAGGCGGCGGGGAGTTCCCCTCCCAGCAGCGGCAGCCGGTAATCCTGCCCCACCGTGGCGCAGGCTGCGAGAGTCAGGAGAACCGGGATTAAAAGCAGTTTTTTACCAAAGGTGAGGCACATCTGTTTTCCACTCACTGTGCGGCCCGGTCGGCTACGGGCGCGGTATTCCTGACGGCGGCAATGCCGGCTAGGGCAAACTGTACTAGATGGTCACCGAAGGCCTCGATGTCGTCGATCGGAAACGGCATGGGCGCGCTGCCGGCCCGCTGGCGCACCTTGTGGATGACCATGGGATGCAGGCACATGCCGATGATGCAGGCTTCGCAAAAGATGACCTGCTGCTCGCTAGCCGCCGACCCCAAAAGCTCCCGAACCAAGGCCAGGGTATTCTCGCGCAGCGGGTTCATCTCCGACTCCATCACCTCCTTGAGGAGGCCGGTGGGGTTCACCATCTCGTGCTGGCCGATGAGGAAGTCCCGGCTGTTCGGGTCGCTGATCCGAGCCAGCAGGGCCTTTATCTGTCCCCGGAGCTTCGCTTCTGCCGGAGCGCCGGGTGCCACCCCGCCGTCTTGCGGGTGCGCCTTGATCGCCTGTGCAAAGCTATGGCGCCAACTCAGCTGGTAGAGGGACTCCTTGCCGCCGAAGTAATAGTTGACCGCCGCAATGTTCGACTCGGCGGCGTCGCAGATCTCCGCCACCGTGGTGCTTACGAATCCCTTCTCTGCAAAAAGCTCGCTTGCTGCAGCCAATAGCCGTTCCTTAGTGTCTCCCGATCTCTTGCGTACCTTCATATGCACTCCTATTTAAAACGTTCATTTTAAATGTAAACATAAAACAACCGATTTAAAAGGTCAAGTCAAGTTTTGTAAAGCTTTGTAGGGTGCTCTGGAGAGGCTTTGGCGGCGTTTCTAACAACGGGAGCAGATAGAAAACTGACTGGAGCCACGCAGGGGAGAGCACGATCACGACCAAGGAAAAGATGTGTCGTGCGCCCTTGAACACGTACCGGTCGATGTGCCTACTCAATCTGTGTCCAAGTCGTCGTTCTAATTTGCTGCAAAAGTTCCCGAGACCGGCCGTTTTTTTGCCATTCACATCTAATGGATTGAAAACCTTACGTTAATATTTCCAATGAGCGCCATTTTCTCTGCAATTTTCAACCTCGCTGATTCCTCGGAGTCGAACCACACGAGGCGGGTATCGTCTTTTTCCTTTACCCACCACACACCACCTCCTTTCCTCTGCGTTGAAACCCCCTTGACTTGCGAGAAACTTACGAGTACCCTTAAAGCATCAGCAAAGATCGGGAGAGAACATGACTCCGAAACAAAAAAAAGTTCTCGATTTCATCATGCATTACAGCGAGCGCCAGGGCTACCAGCCCTCGCAGCAGGAGATCGCGAGCGGCTGTGGCTTCGAGTCGCTGGGGACGGTGCAGCATTACCTCCGGCTCCTGGAGCGGGACGGACACCTGTCGCGCCAGTGGAACGCCCGCAGGGGGCTGCAGATCGCCAAGCCGGAAGAGCTTCCGCCGCGCTCGGAACTACCGCTGGTGGGTATCGTCGCTGCCGGCCGACCGGTGGAGGCGTTCCAGCTGTCGGACGCCATCGAGGTCCCCTCTTCCATGGCCGGACCGGGGAACGTCGTGTACGAGGTGCGCGGAGATTCCATGGTGGAGATGGGGATCATGGACGGCGATTTTGTCGCGGTGCACCCGCAGGAGGTCGCCGAGAACGGCCAGACGGTCATCGCCGAGGTTAACGGCTCGATCACCATCAAGAAATACATCCGCAACGGCAACGTTATCGAGCTGCGCCCGGCCAACGCCGCGATGCAGCCCATCATGGTCACCGAAGACGATGACTTTCACATACGAGGAGTCCTGGTTGGCTCTATGAGGTTTTATCGCAAGTGGATCGGGAAATCCTCCACATAACGGTCCCCGCCTTCCCGATTGCCCTGGCTCGTGTGGTCGAAGCGCAGCTGCGCGGCAGGCCGGTCGCCGTGGCCCCGCTCAACTCGGAGCGGGCGCTTCTGCAGTGCGTTTCGGCGGAGGCGAGGTCCGAGGGGGTCCATGCCGGCATCCCGATCTACCAGGCGCGCAAGTACTGCCCTTCGCTCATCGTGATTGCGCCGGATCCGCACCTGATGGCCAAGGGAAGCCGGGCGCTTACGGAGCTTTCCTGCGAGTTCACGCCGGTCGTCGAGCCGGGCTTGGGCCGGGTCTTTCTCGACCTCACCGCGTCGCGCAGGCTGTTCGGCCCGGCGCGCGACGTGGCGGCGCGGCTGGAGCGGCGCATCGCGTCGGGCATGGGTCTGGAGGCGATGGCCGGAGCAGGCGCCAACAAGCTGGTGTCGCGCGTGGCTGCCGACTTCATGCCGGAGCCGGGGGTCTACGACGTCTTCCACGGCGCGGAGCGGAGCTTTCTGGCCCCCTTTCCGGTGGCCGTATTGCCCGGAGTCGGCGGTGCTCGCCAGACGCTTCTTTTGCGCGACCTGAACCTGCAGTGGGTGGAGCAGGTGGCTACCTTGTCGGTGCCGCAGTTGCGCCTCGCTGTCGGTCCCTTCGCGCCGCTTTTACATGACCGTGCCTGCGGCATCGACCGCTCGCCGGTGCAGCCGCCGCGACTGAGCACGGAGATTGTCGAAGAGGGCTTGCTGGACCAGGAGGAAAACGACGACGCGATCCTCATCTGCGAACTGCTGCGCCTGGTGGAGGGTTGCGGGCTCCGGCTGCGACGCCTCGGCAAGGGAGCGCGCAAGCTAGCGTTATCGGTCATGTACGCCGACGGCGTCACCGAGGAGGGGAAGAAGACGCTGGCAACTCCAACTTCTCTCGACCTTCAGCTGCTGTACGCTGTCGAGGAGCTCTTCTTCGCCACCTGCCGGAGGCGGCAAAGGGTGCGGGGCATTAGGCTTTGCTGTGACCAGGTCGCCGAGGCACCCGGGCAGTTGGAGTTGTTCGCGCCGGTCGCGGTGCAGGTTTCGCAGAAGCAGATCGACCTGCAGGGCACCCTGGACGCCTTGCGGGAAAAACACGGGGCAGGCGTCGTGCGCTGGGGAAAAGGCGTCCCGGTCCGCAGGGAGAACCTGACGGCGAGCGGGCCGCCGCCGACCTGGGACCCGGAGCGGTCGCGCCACATGACACTGACTAAAAACTAGCTGAGCACCAAACCAGGCAGGATCAAAGGCGTCGCACACGGATTTAACGGATTGAGCGGATAGCGTCGGATCAGTCAAAGGCTTTGGGTTAAACCTTCCGTGTGGTCTTTTGCAGTCTTCGCCCCCCCGAAGGATGATTGGATTCCGGAAGGGTGAAGCTGCCTACGGATTCCTGAATGGCGACTTCCCCCCCACCCCGCCCCTCCCCCGCCAGTGTGGAGGGAGGATTCCTCGGATCGGTTCTCCCGAAAAGATTCCGTTTTTTCATTTCACACGTTTTTCTTTGCGTCTTTGCGCCTTTGCGTTGAGAGCTTTTGACTTTCGTTCAATCCGTCAAAAAAGGCAGGCCAGTAAGATGTTCGTCCATCTCCATGTTCACTCCTCTCTCTCACCAAACTGGGGCCTGCACTCCCCCGAGACGCTCTGCGCTCAGGCCGTGGCGCTTGGGTGTTCGACTATCGCCCTTACCGACCGTAACGGCTTCTATGGAATCCCCCGTTTTCTCCAGGCCGCGCGCGAGGCTGGCGTTGCCCCGATCATCGGCTGCGAGGCGGTCACGGAGCAAAACCGCGCCGTCCTCCTGGCTCGGAACGAGGAGGGTTACGCCAACATCTCCCGACTGCTCTCGGACCTGCACTGCCGGAAAAAATTCGACCTGATCCAGTCCCTGGCCGAGTTCCGGCGCGGCATCGTAGTCATCAGCGAAGACGCCAAGCTAGTGTCGGCGCTCAAGCGCGACTCCGACGAGGCGCTCTTCGTGGAACTTTCGCCGGGGCACGCGCTGCACCGCTCGCTCGCTCTGGCACGCGACCTTAAGCTGCCACCGGTCGCCACCTCGCGCGCCGTACTCCTTTCCCGGGACGACTTCCACCTGCACCGGGTGCTGCGGGCGATCCACCTCAACACCAAGCTCTCCCGGCTCAAGGCCGAGGAGACAGCCTGCGACTCGGACCTGCTTTTCCCGCCCGGCAAGATGGCGGAGTTCTTCCCCCACTGCCCGGAAGCGCTGGAGAACACGCTGGTCGCCGCGCGCCTCTGCCGCACTGACTGGGATTTTTCGCATACGGTTTTCCCGGCCTTCCGGGAGTTCGGCGACGACTCGGCGTTCCAGGAGTTGCAGCGCCGCTCGCGCCTGGGCGCCCTCTGGCGCTACGGCGCGATCGACCAGACGGTCGAGGCGCGCCTTGCCAAGGAGCTTGCCATCATCCGGAGCAAGGGGTTTTCCCACTACTTCCTGGTGGTCGAGGAAATCTCCAAGCAGTCGGAGCGCACCTGCGGCAGGGGGAGCGCCGCCGCCTCGCTGGTCGCCTATTGCCTCGGCATCACCCACGTCGACCCCATCCGGCATAACCTCTTCTTCGAGCGCTTCCTGAACGAGGGAAGGACCGACCCGCCCGACATCGACATGGACTTTCCCTGGGACGAGCGGGATGCCATCCTCGACTTCGCCTTCGCCCGCTACGGCGCCAAGCGTGCCGCAATGGTGGCGAACCACGTGGGATTCAAAGGGCGGTCGGCGCTCCGGGAGGTGGCGAAGGTCTATGGCCTGCCGGACTTCGAGATCAAGGAGATGACGGAGCGGGTCTCCGGGTTCTGGAAATCGGACCAGACCGCCGCGGCGATCACCGGGCACCCGCTCTTCAAGGGCGAGCAGCTTTCGGGTGACTGGCAGGAGATCATGACGACGGCCCAGCGCCTGGGCGGGCAACTGCGCCATCTCTCGCTGCACTGCGGGGGGCTGGTCATCGTGCCGGACGAGATCCGCAAGTACGTCCCGGTGGAGCTCTCCCGCAAGGGGCTGCCGCTCATCCAGTGGGAGAAGGACCAGGCAGAGGACGCCGGCCTGGTGAAGATCGACATCCTCGGCAACCGCTCGCTCGCGGTCATCCGGGACGCCATGGCGGCCGCCAAGCTGGAAACCGGCGTGGAGATCGATTACGCGACCTGGAAGCCCTATGACGACGAGGCTACGCGGGACATGCTGCGCCGCGGCCTCACCATCGGCTGCTTTTACCTGGAGTCTCCCTCGGTGCGCCTGCTTTTGAGGAAAATCTGGAGCTCCACCGCTCCACCGGAGACCTTCGCGCTCGACATCTTCGAGGTGCTGGTGCAGGCGTCCTCCATCATCCGGCCCGCCGCTAACAGCTTTATCCAGGAATACCTGGCGCGCATGCAGGGGAAACCCTGGACGCACCTGCACCCCCTTTTGGCAAGCGTGCTGGAGGAGACGCTGGGCATTGCGATCTACCAGGAGCAGATCACCCAGATCGCCATGGAGCTCGCGGGCTTTTCGGCCTACGAGGGGGACCAGCTCCGCAAGGTCATCACCAAGAAGCATAAGGAAAAGAAGCTGGCCGACTACCGGAAGCTGTTTTTTTCGGGGGGCACCGGCAAGGGTGTCTCCGGAAGTACCCTGGAAGCGATCTGGGAGCAGATCCTTTCCTTCTCCGGCTACTCCTTCTGCAAGCCGCACTCGGCGAGCTACGCGCTCTTGAGCGGCAAGGCGGCCTTCATGAAGGCCCACCACCCGGCGGCCTTCATGGCGGCGGTGATCTCCAACCAGGGGGGCTACTATTCCCCCTTCGCCTATATTTCGGAGAGCCGCCGGCTTGGCCTGGCGATCCTCCCACCGGACATCAACGAGAGCGATTACCGGTATACCGGGGTGGAGCAGTCGCTGCGGGTGGGTCTGATGCAGATCGACGGGCTCACCAGGGACGGGGCCGGAAAGCTCATCAAGGAGAGGGAGGAGAGAGGGAAGTTCAGCTCGTTTCAGAACTTCCTGAGGCGGGTGGGGCTCACCCGCTCCGACGCCGAGCGGCTGGTGAAGGCCGGCTGCTTCGACTCTTTGGAGGGGAAGGAAAAGCGGCCGACCCTGCTTTGGGAGCTGCTCAATTTCCAGCAGCAGTCGACGGGGCTTTTGTTCGAGCAGAGCACCGAGCTCCCCAAGGCCCCGGCCTACGACGCGAAGACCGTGCTGCGTCAGGAGGTGGAGAGCCTGGGCTTCCTGGTCTCGCAGCATCCGCTCACCCTGTACAAGGAGTCCTGGATCAAGCACAAGCCGATCAGGGGTGCGGACCTGATCAGGTTTTCCGGGAAGTGGGTGACGATGGTGGGGTGGTGGATCAGCACCAAGACCGTGGAGGACAAGAACGGGCGCCCCATGGAATTCGTGTCGTTCGAGGATGTGACGGCGATTTTCGACGCCACCTTCTTTCCCGACGTGTATGCCAGGTTCTGCCGCAAGCTTTCCCAGAGGAGGCCCTATTTGATCAAGGGGATGGTCGAGGAGGAGTTCGGGGTCGCGACGTTACGGGTCAAGTGGGTGGGGTTTTTGGATGAGTGAGCAGGGATAACGGACTGGCGCGCAGTGGACCGGGACGCTGGAGCGTCCCTTGTCGCAGAACACTCCGTGGCAGCTTCCCCCTCACCCCGACCCTCCCCCGCAAGGGGGGAGGGGGAGTTTCAAGAGGAGTGCAAGGATAGTTATATTTCCACGGTATATCCTAGGCGCGCCAGCCGTGGGCCAGCAGGGAGCGCCGGGCCGGGGTGTACTGCAGGTCCGCGGCCGCCTTGATGAGCGCGTGGGCCAGAAATTCCGTTTCCGGCTGCGTCACGAAATGCTCGCCCTGCGAAAGCAAAAACTGCGGGTCCTGTTCCGACAGGGATTCCTGCGCTGCCTCCAGAAACGCATCGGCGGTATACTGGCACTTCGGCACGCCATGACCGGTGGCATAGAGGGAGGCCAGCCTTATTTGCGACTTGAAATGCCCGTACTCGGCGGCCCTACGGTACCAGTAGGCTGCTTCGAAGGTATTGGCGCGGTCGGCATCCTCGTCATAGACGAAAGCCAGGTAGTACATGGCTGCCGGCTCACTCTCCGCTGCTGCAACATAGAAGAGTTCCATGGCCTCCTCAATGTCTTTGGGGCAATGGGTTCCAAAGAGATAGAGTTCGGCCAGGTAAAGCGTGCTGGGGACATATCCGTCCTCTGAAGCACTCTGAAGCAAGCGGATTGCGTAGTCCGCATCTTGCGGCACGCTTACGCCTTCCACATGGAGCATTGCCAGCTCGTGCATGGCCTGGGCGATCCCCCCCTGTGCCGCAGTCGCCAGGTACCCGGCGGCCCGGGACGGATCGCGAACTACCCCCTCGCCGGTCAGATACATCATCCCGAATGCCAACGCCTTGCTCGCATCGAAGGAGGACATTACTCCGGCCAGGAGTCCTTTGATGCGCAATTCGCTGGACCGCTGTTTGAAATCGATCAGGTTGCCGATGCGGGGATTATCGGCACGCCCCTCGTTTCCTGCCGAAAAGTGGCAAGGCTCCGCCATCTCGTGAGTGGTGCAGATTTCGCCACAAACTACTCCTGCGCCTTGTACTGTTTTTTTTGCCATTGCAACACCTCGTTCACCGAGATTCCGGAGTCCGGATTTCTCTGCAGGCTGAGCCTTCTGCTAATTAACGTTACAACTAGCATGCCATCATGAGAAAGACGGTACACGGACACAGTAAGGCGCCGAGAATACAGGCAAACTTATTAAGAGATGGCCAATAGTACAAAAATGGACCGTTTTGAACGCCGTGATATAGCGGAGCTTTCTGGTGAAACTGCCAGGCCGGCGTCCAGCGCCGGAGCCTTGTGGCGCAAAATCCAGAATCAAGTGTGACGCCGCCTCTGTTGCGATCAAGCACCCGTTTCTGCCGCCAATCCGGGCACCGGGGGTTTATTAATGCGCAGCACCAGGCCGGCCGCCAGCAGGCAGATGGTGCCGGACAGCAGGAACGCGATCATGTAATCGCCCAGATAGGTGCGGACCACTCCTGCGAAGGTGGCGGCCAGCGCCGCGCCGACCTGATGGCTCGCGAAGATCCAGCCGAACATCACGCCGACATTCTCCCTGCCGAAGGCCTCGGCCGTGAGCCGCACCGTGGGAGGAACGGTCGCAATCCAGTCCAGTCCGTAGAACACGGTGAACGCCGAGAGCCCCCATTCCGGACCTCCCAGGGCGAAGGGGAGTCCCATGAGCGACAGACCGCGCAGCCCGTAATAGCAGCAGAGCAGATAGCGGCTGTTGTAGCGGTCCGAGAGCCACCCCGACAGGGTCGTGCCGACCAGGTCGAGGATCCCCATCATCGCCAGCATGCTGGCCGCCCGCACCTCGGGGATACCGTGGTCGATGCAGGCCGGGATCAGGTGGGTGCCGATCAGCCCGTTCGTGCTTGCCCCGCAGATGAAGAAGCTTGCCGCCAGCAGCCAGAAGTCCTTGGAACGCGCGCCGCGCTGCAGCCCCGAGATGGCGATCCGGAAGGGGTTGCCGGTGGGGTGAGCGGTGGTGGGTTCATACCCCAGCGCTCCGTACGGGCTCAACCCGACATTCTCCGGGTAGTTGCGCATGAAGAGAAGCACCAGCGGAAGCACGACGAGCGCGGCGCCGGCAGTCGTGAAGGCGGCGGCACGCCAGCCGTGGTCGCGCGCCAAGGTCGCCAGGATCGGCAGGAAGAGCAGCTGGCCGGTGGCGGAGCTCGCCGTCAGGACGCCCATCACGGTCCCCTGCGACTTCCGGAACCAGCGGGTGACCACGGTGGCGCTCAGGCTGTAGGCGGTCATCCCCGAGCCGCAGCCGACCACGACGCCCCAGATCAAAACCATGTGCCAGGGCTTGGTCATGAGCGTTGTCGCACTGACGCCCAGGGCGAGCAGCGTGAGGGCGATGGCCATGGTCCGCCGCACCCCTATCTTGTGGAAAAAGGCCGCAGCGAAGGGCCCCATCAACCCGAAGAGCAGCAGGTTGACCGAAACGGCCAGGGAGATGGAGGCGCGCGACCAGCCGAACTCGTGCTCAAGCGGAACGATCAGGATGCCCGGCGTCGAGCGGATGCCGGCCGTGGTCAGCAATGTCAGGAAGGTCACGGCAACGACCATCCAGGCGTAGTGCATGCCGCGTTTCGGCGGGCCGGCTTCGTTGAGCGTTGCGGTGTCCTGGCTAGTCGGGGGACCGCTCTTGCTATCGGGACCTGAAGCTTTTGATTTAGCCATGTTCAATCCCCCAAAGGTTGCGCTTCCGAGGCGTCGGATAAGGTTTCCAGGGAAGTCACCAGCAGGTTAAGCTGCTGCAGGGCTTCCGCTCCCAGGTGGCTCTCGACCTGCTTTTGAGCGATGTTCCAGTAGGGACGCGCCTTATCAACGAGTGTGCGGCCGGTTTCGGTGATGTGGATCGCCCTCTCCCTGGGGTCGCTGACTTCCGTGTCTTCGATGAAGCCCGAGGCTTCCAGAGACTTCAGGTTGCGCACCAGGGTGGTCCGGTCCAGCTTCAGGATCCTCGCCAGCTTGCTGATATTGAGCGGGCCGGCATGCGCCACGTTGGCCAGGACGGAATACTGGGTTATCTTCAGGTCCGCCGGTTCCAGGGCCTTGTCGTAGATCCGGGTGATGGCCCGCGACGCCCTGCGCAGGTTGACGCAGGCGCAGACGCTTGGTTTGTGGCTGGAGGGTTTTTTCGCTGCTGGTTGGGCTTTCATGGCGTGCTCCGATTTATTATGCGTGCAGATACACGTATAACAGGTAGACCGGAACGCGTCAAGGCAAAACGGGCGCTAATATGGATTCGTGTGCCCCCCGCGTGGGCACGGGGTGCCCGCCCTGCGAGTTGGAGGTGTGTCCCCCCTGCGAAGCAGGGGGGAAGGCTCGCGCTCGCGAGACAGGGGGGTCCTGCCGCCAGGCCAAAGCACCCCCCTGCTTCACTGCTTCCCCCCTATTTCATAGGCGTTGTTATGCGCAGATGTTGTTATTTCCTAGTGCGTAGGGTAGGCACCAGTGCCCACGCGGGGTGAATGCGGACGCAGCTCACGGGCGAACACGAGGTTCGCCCCTACACCTCATCGCGCTGGTAGGGGCGAATCTTGTATTCGCCCGCCTTCCATGCCCAGAGGGGAAACAACATCAGCCCCTAACAGAGCTATTTCATAGGGGGGACTAATCTTGAGCCCCGGACGCAAAAAAGCCCGGCCTCCTTACGGGGGGCCGGGCTTTTTATCTTTTTGCTCAAGTGTACCGCGCGTTCCTAGTCGACGGACTTTCTCAGGAAGGTCGGAATGTCGTACTGGTCCTCGTCGTCCATCAGGAAGCTGCGCTGCCTGCTCTGGGTGTCGCGCTGCTGCTTGTCGCGAATGAAGGTCGGGATCTCGATGTTGATCTCCCTCTGCTTCATCATGGGTGCCACGTTCTTCAGCTCGTGACGCCCCTTCTCCAGGTCGAAACGGTCGCCGAATCCGGTCGCGATGGCGGTGATCTTGATGGTCTCGCCCAGGTTCTCGTCGATAACCAGACCGATGATGATGTTGGCGTCTTCGTGCACCTTCTCATGGATGATGCGGCTCGCCGCGTCGAACTCGTCCATGGTCATGGATGCGGAGCCGGAGATGTTGACCAGCACGCCCTTGGCCCCGGAGATGTCGATGTCTTCCAGAAGCGGGCTGGAGATGGCGCGCACCGCAGCGTCTACCGCGCGGTTCTCGCCGTTGCCCAGACCAATCCCCATCATCGCCATGCCGCGCTCGCTCATGATGGCCTTGACGTCGGCAAAGTCGACGTTGATCAGGCCGGACTGGGTGATCAGGTCCGAGATGCCCTGCACCGCCTGGCGCAGCACGTCGTCGGAAGGCTTGAAGGCGTCCAGGATCGACATGGACTTGCCGGCCAGTCCGAGCAGACGGTCGTTCGGGATCACGATCAGCGAGTCGACGTGCTTCTTCAGTTCCTTGATGCCGTCCTCGCCCTTGGCCAGGCGCTGCCTCCCCTCGCGGGTGAACGGCTTGGTGACGACGCCGACCACCAGCGCCCCCTGCTCGCGGGCGACTTCCGCAATGACGGGCGCGGCACCGGTCCCGGTGCCACCACCCATGCCAGCGGCGATGAAGATCATGTCCGCGCCCTTGAGCGCCTCGGTCAGTTTGTCCTTGTCCTCCTGCGCGGCCTCGCGGCCGACGTTCGGATTGGCGCCGGCGCCCAGGCCCTTGGTGAGCTGTGTTCCTATCTGTATTTTAACCGGAGACTTGGACATCCTGAGCGCCTGGGCGTCGGTGTTTGCCACGATGAAATCGACTCCGGAGACGCCGCTCGTTATCATGGTGTTAACGGCATTGCCGCCGCTTCCACCAACTCCAATCACCTTAATCTTCGCACTCTGGTCGATATTCTCATCGAACTGAAACATGCCCACCCCCTTGTCGCGCCCCCCGGCGGATAATCAGCAAAATTAACTGTTTTTATACAGGTTTTATCTCTTTATTGGAAGCCTAAAATGCGCTAAATGACGTTTTATTAAAAGAACTCACCGAACCACTCCTTCATCCTCCGGCTCACCCTTCTGAACACCGTATCGTCGCTCTGGGCGGTCGGGAATTCGTGCACCCCGACGTTCTTGCTGCCGTACACCACGAGGCCCACGCCGGTCGCGTAAACCGGTGAATTGACGACGTCTATCAGCCCGCCGATCCGCTGGGGCAGGCCGCGGCGCACCGGAAGATTGAAGATCTGCTCGGCCAACTCCGGCATCCCCTCCAATATCGTGCTGCCGCCGGTGATGACGACGCCGGAAGCGATCAGGTCTTCCAGGCCGCTTTTCACGATCTCCCGGTTCACCAGGGTGAAGATCTCCTCCACGCGCGGCTCCAGGATCTCGCACAAAAGCTGGCGCGACAGGATGCGCGGCTTGCGGCCGCCCACGCTCGGCACCTCGATGGTCTCGTCCTTACCGACTAATGAGGAGAGGCAGCAGCCGTACTTCTGCTTGATGCGCTCGGCCTCCGCCATGGGGGTCCTGAGGCCGACGGCGATGTCGTTGGTCAGGTGGTTGCCGCCCAGGGAGAGCACGGAGGTGTGCTTGATGGCGCCGTCCACGAAGATGGCTATGTCCGTCGTGCCGCCGCCGATGTCGACCAGCGCGACGCCGAGCTCCTTCTCGTCGGCGGAGAGCACCGCCTCGGAGGAGGCGAGCTGCTCCAGCACGATGTCCGCCACCTCGAGCCCGGCCCGGTTGCAGGACTTGACGATGTTCTGGGCGCTCGCCACCGCGCCGGTGACGATGTGCACCTTCGCCTCCAGGCGCACCCCGCTCATGCCGAGCGGCTCGCGGATGCCGTCTTGGTCGTCGATGATGAATTCCTGGGGCAGGATGTGGATGACCTCGCGGTCCATCGGGATGGCGATCGCCTTGGCCGCCTCGATGACGCGCTTGACGTCCTCGGGGGAGACTTCCCGGTTCTTGATGGCGATGACGCCCTGGGAGTTGAAACCCTTGATGTGCCCCCCGGCGATCCCCGCGTAGACCGATTTGATCTCGCAGCCGGCCATCAGCTCCGCCTCCTCGATCGCTTTCTTTATGGAAGCGACGGTGCTTTCGATGTTGATCACCACCCCTTTCCTGAGACCCTTGGAGGGGCTGGTGCCGATCCCGACGATGTCGATCCCCTCCTCGGTCAGATTCCCCACGATGGCGCAGATCTTGGTCGTGCCGATGTCGAGCCCTACGATCAGATTATCCCTTTTACCGGACATGCTTCCCCCCCTTAAGTACTACACTTTTTTAACTATTATTTTGTCGCTGTAATCCAGGTCGATGTAATCGAGCGCCTGCATCTGGGGCTTCAGGTCCCGGTAGATGCCGCTTAGGCGCGCGAGCTTTTCGGTGAAGGCTCCGTTACCGAGCTTCACCGGGATGCCACCTTGCATGGTGAACAGGGTGAAGCCGTATCCCTTGTCGTAATGGATCTCCGAGACGTCCTCCAGGCTGAAGACGGTGCCCCCCTTCAGGCAGTCGATCAGCTGCAGCGCGCTCTTGAGCGCCTCCTTGCTCCCGGCCGGGTCCTTTTCCAGGTCGGTCTCGTTCACCCCGGTGATGAGCGGGTAGTCGAGCCGGTCGCCTTCGACGAGCGACTTGAAGAGCTCCCCCTTGGCGTCGAGGTAGTAGAGGCAGCCGACGTTGGCGACCGCCTTGGGCGAGCGCTCGGTGAGCGTGATGGAGAGCGTGTGCGGGAAGAAGCGCCGCACCTGGATCTGCTCGATCCAGGGGTTCTTGGCAAGCTGCTCCCCCACTCCCTTCAGCCTGAGCCCCAGCATGGAGTCGCCCGGCTTCACCCCGGCCAGCGCCACGATCTCAGCCCGGGTCAGCCTGGTGAGCGGCGACACCTCGATGGTCTCCAGGCGCAGGAAGGTGGTGCGCGACACCATACGGTACAGCTGCACCCCTCCGAAGCCGAGGGCGCCGCAGAGGGCCGCCCCGCCTATCCCCCTGGAGAGCCAGGTGAGGATCGGGCGCCAGTTGACCGGCTTGCGCTTCTTGGGCGCCTTCTTCACCCGGTTCTGGGGAGCTTGGCGCTGTTTTTTGGGATGCAGATCGCGCATGGTTGACCATTTGCCGTTGCCGGCCGCCTATAGTGTTCTAAGGTTTTAACTTATAAGTTTTCACACTGTCAATTGCCCATTGCCAATTGTCAATTATTTTAAACTTATATCTTCAATGAAGCCGTCAGCAGTATCCGCTCAATCAGCTGGTGGAACTCGATTCCCGCGCCGCGCGCTATCTCGGGGAGCAGGCTTAAGTCCGTCATACCGGGGAGCGTGTTCACCTCGAGGATGTAGCACTCGCCGGCCTCGGTCACCAGGAAGTCGACCCGGCTGTAGCTCTGGCAGCCAAGCGTTGCGTAGGCCAGTTCCCCGGCCTTCAGCACATCCGCGTAGACCGGCGCCGGCAGCCTGGCCGGGAGGATGTGATCGGCCATGCCGGGGGTGTACTTCGCCTCGTAGTCGTAGAACTCGCCCTTGGGGACGATCTCGATGGCGCCCAGGGCCTGCCCGTCCAGGATTCCCACCTGGACCTCGCGTCCGTCGATGAAGCGCTCCACCAGGATTTCCGAGTCATAACGGAAGGCCCCGGCGAGCGCCGCGTCGATGCCCCCCAGCTCCCGCACGATGCTCACCCCGACGGAGGACCCCTCCTGGGACGGCTTCACCACGATGGGGAGCGCGAAGGAAAGGGCCAGCTTCTCACCCGGGCGCAGCACCTGGTAGGGGGCGATGGTGAGCCCCGCCGCGCGGAACACGACCTTGGAATAGACCTTGTTCATGGCCAGAGCGCTCGCCAGCACGCCGGAGCCGGTGTAGGGAATCCCCATCATTTCCAAGAGCCCCTGTACCGAGCCGTCCTCGCCGAAGCGGCCGTGCAGCGCGATGAAGGCGACTTCGACCGCTTCGGCCGTGAGCCGCTCGGCAAGGTCGCGACCGGCGTCGATGCCGACCGCATTGAATCCCCGCGCCTGGAGCGCCGAGAGGACCGCGGCGCCGCTTTTCAGCGAAACCTCGCGCTCCGCGGACAGCCCGCCCATCAAGACCCCGATCTTCTTCGCTGCAAGTTCCTCGACTGTCATAAAGAATCCCTTTTCTGCGTTTCTAACTTGTTTGTCGTTGCTGTCACCCCTTTGCTAAAGGAGCTAGGGCTCTTCTGTCCCCCCTATGAAATAGGGGGGAAGCTGAACGCAGTGAAGCAGGGGGGTATTTCCGCCGGCAGAGAGACCCCCCTGTCTCGCTACGCGAGCCTTCCCCCCTACTTCGCAGGGGGGACACGGCAACTCGAATCACCCTTCCCCGATGACGCGCACTTCCTCTTCCAGCACCACGGAGCTGGTCTCCTCCACCTTCACCTTCACCAGCGCGGCCAGCGCCAGGAAGTCGGTCGCCGTGGCGCCGCCCCGGTTAACCAGGAAATTCGCGTGCACCTCGGAAACCTGGGCGCCGCCCACCTGCAACCCGCGCAGCCCCGCCGCGTCGATCAGACGCCAGGCCTGCTGCCCGGGGGGGTTCTTGAAGAAGGACCCGGCATTGGGGAAGGCGACCCGCTGCGCCCCTCCCCGGTGGATCAGGTAGCCGGACATGCGCTCCTCGATGTCGCGCCGCTCGGCCTCCTCAAGGCGCAAGCGCGCCGAGACGACGATTTCATTGGGGAGCAGCTTTAAGTAACGGTAACCGAATTCCAGTTCAGCGGCGCCTCTGGTCACGACCTCGCTCCCCCGCAGGGACACCAGGCTCTCGACCCGTTGCAGCGTCTCGCAGCCGTGGGCGCCCGCGTTCATGGCGAGCGCTCCGCCGAAGCTTCCCGGAATGCCGCAGAGGAACTCGACGCCGCTTAGGCAGTTCTCCGCCGCCACCCGGCACAGCATTCCGTTATGAACCCCCGCACCCACTTCAAACCGGGAGTCCGGCAGGGGCCTCAGGGTGTCAAGACGGCGCAGCGAAATGGCGCAGCCCCGAAAGCCGCCGTCGCGCACCAGCAGGTTGTAGCCGCCGCCGATGGCGAAGTAGTCGATACCCTCATCCTGCAAGGTCTGCAGCGCGCTTCTCAGGTCGTCCAGGTCGTCGGGCTCGATGAAAAGATCGACCGGGCCGCCGACGCGCAGCGACGTGTGCGCGGCCATGGGCTCGTCCCTTCTCGCCTCCCCGCGCAGCTCGCGCTCCACCCTGTCCAGACCCTCACGCGCCAAATTTCACCCCTCCCCTAAGGCGGCCAGCCGCTTCAGCATGGCCTCGCCGACCTGCCAGACGCTGCCGGCCCCCAGCGTCATCAGGATGTCACCGGGCTGCAGAACCCGCTCCAGGTGCTCGTAGAGCGCCTCGCGCTCGGAGATCCAGGTGACGTCCTTCTGGCCGTGCCTGCGGATCCGTCCACCCAGCGCCTCGGAGCTGACCCCCTCGATGGGGGCCTCGCCCGCCGGGTAGATGTCGGTCAGGATCAGGACGTCCGCATCGTGGAACGCGGTGACGAACTCCTCGAAGAGCTCCTTGGTTCTCGTGTAGCGGTGCGGCTGGAACACCAGGACCAGCCTGCGCTCCCAGCCGGCCTTGGCGGCCGCGAGCACCGCCCGGACCTCGGTCGGATGGTGCCCGTAGTCGTCCACCACCATGATCCCGTTCACCTCGCCCTTCATCTGGAAGCGGCGCCCCACCCCGCCGAAGGCGGCGAAGCCGTCGCGGATGGTCTCGAAGGGGATGTTCAGCTCCATGGCGACGGCGACCGCCGCCAGGGCGTTCAGCACGTTGTGGGCGCCCGGCATGGAGAAGGTGATCTCGCCCAGGCGCACGCCCTTGTGGTGCGCCACGAAGCTCGTGGTGAAGCCGGAGAGACGCACCTCGGTGGCCCGGAAATCCGCCTGGGCCGACAGGCCGTAGCTGGTGAAGCGCTTCTTCACCCGGGGCAGGATCTCGGCGACGTTGGCGTTGTCCAGGCAGAGGACGGCCAGGCCGTAGAAGGGAACCTTGTTGATGAACTCGACGAAGGTGTCCTTGATCTCCTCTATGCCGCTGTAAAAGTCGAGGTGGTCCGCGTCGATGTTGGTGACGACCGCGATGGTGGGGGAGAGCAGCAGGAAGGAGCCGTCCGACTCGTCCGCCTCCGCCACCAGGAACTGCCCCTGGCCGAGCCGCGCGTTGGTGCCGATCGAGTTGAGCCTGCCGCCGATGACGATGGTCGGGTCGATCCCCCCCTTGGAGAGGAGCGTCGCCACCATGGAGGTGGTGGTCGTCTTGCCGTGGGTCCCCGCGACCGCGATGCCGTACTTCATGCGCATGAGCTCCGCCAGCATCTCGGCCCTCGGTATGACCGGGATCAGGTGCAGGTGCGCCTCCACGACCTCCGGGTTGTCGTCGTGCACCGCGCTCGAGATGACCACCACGTCGGCGTTGGCCACGTTTTCCTTGGCATGGCCGAAGAAGATCTCCCCGCCCAGTCCCGCGAGCCGCTCGGTGATCTCCGAGGCGCGCAGGTCCGATCCGGAGACCTTGTAGCCCAGGTTCAAGAGCACTTCGGCGATGCCGCTCATGCCAATACCGCCGATGCCGACGAAATGTATCCTCTCTATCTTTCCGTACACTGTTGCTCCCTTTGGTCGCAGTTTGAGGTTTTCGCTCGCTGCCGCTCGCAGGTTAAGGTTGAGATCGGTTGTGGCAGGTCAGTCTTTCGCCCGTCAGTGCGCGAAGGCAGAGGTTCAGAAAATTTCCTCGACCTTGACCTAAACCTTGACCTGATTTTCCAGCATGGCCGACACGATCGCCTGGGCCGCGTCGAGCTGCGCCAGGCTGCGGGCGTTTTTCTCGGCACGGGCCAGCTTCTCAGGGTGCTCCATCAGATCGAGGATCTCATGAGCCAGGGCCTCGCCATTCAGGTCCTCCTCCAGTATCATGAAGCCGGCTTCCCGCGCCAGCAGCGACTCGGCGTTCTTTCTCTGGTGGTCGTCCGCGGCATACGGGAAGGGGATGAAGATGCACCCCTTGCCGCAGGCGGTGACCTCCGCGATGGTGGTCGCCCCGGCCCGGCAGACGACCAGGTCCGCGCCCGCGTAGGCCGCCGACATGTTGTCGATGAAGCTGGAGACGACGGCCTGGAAGCCGAGGGCCCGGTAGCCGTCCCGCACCTCGACCAGGTCCTTCTCGCCGGTCTGGTGGGTGATGCGCAGCCGCTCCTTCACCTTCATGAGGAAGGGGAGCGCCTCGATGAACGCGGTGTTGATCCGGTGGGCGCCGGCGGAGCCGCCGAACACCAGCACGCTGAAGCTGTCGCCCACGCTGCGCTGGCGCTCCTGGAAGCCCCAGAGGATCTCCTTGCGGATCGGGTTCCCGGTCATCAGGGTGATCTTCTCGGGGAAGGCGCTGGCCGCCTCCTGCATGGAGATGAAGACCCGGTCCACGAAGTGCCCCAGCACCTTGTTGGCGAGCCCGGGGGCCGCGTTTTGCTCGTGGATGAAGCGCCGGATCCCCATGCCGCGCGCGGCCAAGACGAGCGGCGCCGAGGCGTAGCCCCCCACGCCGAGCACCAGGTCGGGGCGGAACTCCTTCAGGATCTTGCGCGATTGGGCGTAGCCGTACAGGAGCCTTCCGGCGCCCAGCAGCTTCTTGGCGGTGCCGAGCCCCTTCATGCCGCTCGCCGAGATGAGCGCCAGCGGGTAGCCGAGTTTGGGGAGCAGGCGCGCCTCTATGCCGTGGTCGGTCCCGACGAAGAGCACCTCGTTGGCGGGATTGAGCGCCAGGAACTCCTCGGCGACCGCTATCCCCGGGAAAAGGTGTCCCCCGGTCCCTCCGCCGGCAATAATGAGTTTCATGTCGTCACCCTCATCTTGCTGGAAACGTTCAAAAGTATCCCGATGGCGCAGAGCGAGATGATCAGGGAGCTGCCGCCGTAGCTCAGGAAGGGGAGCGCGAGCCCCTTGGTCGGGAGCATCCCGGTCACCACCGCCATGTTGATGAATGCCTCCAGGCCGATCAGCACCGCGATGCCGAAGGCGAGAAAGCGCCCGAAGTTGTCTTCGGCCGCAATCGCCACCCGGATGCAGCGCTGCACCAGCAGTAGGAACATGGAGGCGATCACGATCACCCCGAGAAAGCCGAGCTCCTCGCCGCAGACCGAGAGGATGAAGTCGGTGTGGGCCTCCGGGAGGTAGAAAAGTTTCTGCTTCCCCTCGCCCAGCCCCTGTCCGAAGATCCCGCCGGTCCCCAGGGCGAGCCAGGACTGGATGATCTGGAACCCCGCGTCGGTCGGGTCCTGCCAGGGATCCAGGAAGGCGGTGATGCGCCGCATCCGGTAGGCCTCGCCGACCACCAGGTAGACCACCCCGGGAAGCGCCACCAGCCCCATCCCGATGATGTACTGCACCCGGGTCCCGGCGGCGAACAGCATGACGACGGCGACGGTGAACATGGTGAGGGCCGCGCCCATGTCGTGCTGCTTCAGCAGGACGGCGATGAAGACCCCGAGGATCAGCAGGTAGGGAAAGAAGCCGGACATGAACTGCCTCAACTTTTCCTGCCGCTTGTCCAGGGAGTAGGCCATGTAGATGATGAGCGCCACCTTGGCAAGCTCCGAGGGCTGGAAGTTGAACCCCGGCAGCCGGATCCAGCGCGAGGCCCCCTTGGCGGCTCCGCCGATCCCCGGCATGAACACCAGCAGCAGCAGGAAGAAGCAGCTGAAGAAGAGCGGCACGGCGAACTTCTTCCAGACGTGGTAGTCGATCTGCATGCCGAGCGCCATGCCGGCGAAGCCGAGCAGCGCGAAGAGCGACTGGCGCTTGAGGAAGTAGAAGCCGTCGTGGTACTTCTTGGCCGCCATCACGGAGGACGCGGAGTAGACCATGACCACACCGAAGCAGGTGAGGATGACCGCCATCATGAGCACTATGAAGTCGAACCCCTCAACCCTTTTCATGCAGACCCCTTGGGCGGCAACGCCCGCACGAGCGCCTTGAAGCGCTCGGCGCGCTCCTCGTAGTCCTTGAACATGTCGAAACTGGAGCAGGCGGGCGAGAAGAGCACGGTCCCGCCGGCGCTCGTCAGCGCGTGGGCCAGCGCGACCGCCTCTTCGAGGCTCCCCACCAGGTGGGTGTCGGTGAGCGCGCCCAGGGCGTCCTTGATACGGAAGCGCGCCTCGCCGATCAGGATCAGGTGGCTCACCCGCTCCGCGACCAGCGGCGCGAGCGGCTGGTAGGAGCCTCCCTTGTCCTTGCCGCCGGCGATCAGGGTGATGTTGGCGTCGAAGCTCTCCAGCGACTTCACCACGCTCCCCACGTTGGTCCCTTTGCTGTCCTCGTAATAGCCGACCCCGTTGATCTCCTGAACGAACTCCATGCGGTGCGGCAGTCCCTTGAAGGAGCTCACGGCCTGGAAGGCGCAGTCGCCGTCGCAGCGCAGCAGCAGGGCCGCGGCGAGGCTCGCCATGATGTTGTCGAGGTTGTGCACGCCCTTGAGACGAAAGCCCTCCGTGCCGAAGCGCAGCACCTTACCCCCGTAGGAGAAGGTGATGAAGCCGTCCTTGTAGCTGATCCCCTCGGATAGCTCCCGGAGCCGGCTCATCGGGAAGACGCGCGCCTTCAGTTTCCCGGCGCAGGCCGCCACCAGCGGGTCGTCCAGGTTCAGGACCGCGAAGTCCTCCGCGGTCTGGTTTTCGAAGATCCTCAGCTTGGCGTCGATGTACTGCTGGAAGCTCTCGTAGCGGTCCAGGTGGTCCTCGGTCAGGTTCATGAGCACCGCGACGGTGGGGCGGAAGCTTTCCACCCCCTCCAGCTGGAAGGAGGAGAGCTCGACCACGACCCGCTGCACGTTCTCCCCGGAGGAGGCCAGCTCGATCAGGGGGCGCCCGATGTTGCCGCCCACGAAGGTATCGAAGCCGCAGCCGCGGAAAATCTCGCCGGTCAGCGTCGTCGTGGTGGTCTTGCCGTTGGTGCCGGTGATGGCGATCATCGGGGCCTTTATGAACCAGGAGGCGAGTTCCACCTCGCTCACCACGCGGCGCTTCTGGGAGCGCGCCATGGCAAGCGGCTTGATGTCCATCGGCACGCCGGGGCTCACCACGATGAGGTCCGCCATCAGGAAGCTGTGCGGGACATGGCGCCCCAGCTCGAAGTTGATGTCGAGGTCTGCGAGTTCCGCCAGGCTTTCCGCGAGTTTTTCCTCCTCGCGCATGTCCGTCACGGTCACCTGGGCCCCGCGCTCCACCAGGAAGCGGGCCACCGCCACCCCGGTACGGGCAAGTCCCACGACCAGTATCTTTTTGTTGGTAAGTTCCATCTGACCCTTCATGTAAAATCTTTTGCTGACCGTTTATCGGCGGCCGTTCCGGGGACCTGCCCGAAACCCCACCATACTACCCGAAAAGCGCTGCCGTGTGGCAAAAAATGCCCTTGTTTTCATCACCGACCAGTAGTTTTTCAGCTTGTCTGCAAACCCCGTAGCAGGTCCTTCGGGACGCGCTGCAGCATCTCGCCGGCCGGTCTGATTACCGCATCTTCAGTGTTGAGATCGCCACCAGCGCAAGGATGATGGTGATGATCCAGAACCGGACGATGATCTTCGGCTCCGCCACGCCCTTCAGCTCGAAGTGGTGGTGGATGGGCGCCATCCGGAAGATGCGCTTGCCCCGGTACTTGTAGGAGCCGACCTGGAAGATGACCGAGAGCGCCTCCACCACGAAGACCCCGCCGACGATGACCAGCAGGATCTCCTGCTTGGTGAGCACGGCCAGGGTGCCCAGCACGCCACCCAGCGAAAGCGAGCCGACGTCCCCCATGAACACCTCGGCCGGATAGGAGTTGTACCAGAGGAAACCGAGGCCGGCCCCCACCAGCGCCCCGCACAGGACGGCCAGCTCTCCCGCGCCCGGCACGTAGGGGATCGCCAGGTAGCCGGAGAGCCTCGCGTTGCCGGCGATGTAGCTAAAGAGCAGGTAGGTCGCCCCGTTGATGGCGACCGGGCCGATGGCGAGCCCGTCCAGGCCGTCGGTCAGGTTCACCGCGTTGCTGGCGCCCACGATGACGAGCGTCACGAACGGGATGTAGAGTAGTCCGAGTTCCGGGTGCAGTTTCTTGAAGAAGGGGAAGTAGAGCTCGGTCGAGAAACCGGGGAGGTTGTAGAGCACGGTCCCGACCGCGGCACCGAGCAGGATCTGCCAGAACATCTTTTGCCGGGGGGAAAGCCCCTTGGTGTTCTTCTCCACGACCTTCTTGTAGTCGTCCACGAAGCCGAGCACCCCGTAACCCACCAGGATGAAGAGGGTAAGCCAGATGAAGGCGTTCTTCAGGTCCGCCCAGAGCAGCGTCGGGACCACGACGCAGACCAGGATCAGTACCCCGCCCATGGTCGGGGTCCCCTGCTTCTTGAGGTGCGACTCCGGGCCGTCGGTGCGGATCACCTGGCGCGCCTGCAGCCCCTCCAGCCTTCTGATGACCCAGGGACCCACGATGAAGGAGAGCACCAGCGCCGTGATCATGGCGTAAATGGTCCGGAAGGTCAGGTACTTGAAGACGTTGAAGAGCTTGTAGCTCGAAGCGAGCGGGAAAAGCAGGTGGTAAAGCATCAGGCGTTCCCCCCTTGAGCCGGAGCCGCCAGGGCGCTCCGCATGGCCTGCGCCACCCGTTCCATGCGCATGCCGCGCGACCCCTTGACCAGCACGCAGTCGCCCGGCTGCACCCAGCTCAGCAGGTCACGCGCGATCTCGTCGTGGTCCGCCGCCAGCACGATCCCTTCCGGGGCAAGACCTGCCTCCCGCGCCCCCTGCGCCACCAGCCCGGCCAGCTCGCCCAGCAGGTAGAGCCGCTCGACGCAGCCAGCGGCCAAGCGGCCGAGTGCGCTATGGGCCTCCTCGGCCCCGGCTCCCAGCTCCAGCATGTCGCCCAGGACCGCGACGGCGCGCCCCTCTTCGCGGACCTCCTGCAGCGTCGCTAGGGCCGCCGCCATGGAGGCCGGGTTCGCGTTGTAGCTGTCGTCGATCAGCACGACGCCGGAGAGCTCCTCCAACTGGAACCTCTTGTCGTAGGGAGTGAATTCCTCCAGCCCGAGCCGTATCAGCTCGCCGGACACCCCGAGGGCGTGGGCGGCCGCGGCCGCCGCTAGCGCGTTGTAGATGTTGTGGCGCCCGAAGGCCGCGAGCAGCACCGGCTGCTCCTCGTTGGGGAGACGCAGGATGAAGCTCTCGCCCTTCTTGCCGAGGGTCTTGATGGAGGCGCTGCTGACTTCCGCGCCCCGCAGGCCGAAGGTGAGGCGGTTCACGAAGGCCGGGGTCGGGCACTTGGAGACCAGCGGGTCGTCCACGTTGTAGACCGCCCAGCCACCCGGCGGCAGGCGCAGGAAGAGCTCGCCCTTGGCGCGCGCCACACCCTCGACGCTCCCTAAGTGCTCCAGGTGCGCCGGAAAGGCGTTGGTGATGATCCCGAGGTCCGGGCCGGCAATCTCCGCGAGCCGGTCGATCTCGCCGAAGTCGCTCATGCCGAGCTCCAGCACGGCCCAGCGCTCCTTGCCGGTAAGCCTCAGCAGCGTGAGCGGCAGGCCGATCAGGTTGTTCAGGTTCCCCTCGGTCTTAAGCCCCGGGCCGGTCTGGGTCAGGATGCGCGCCAGCATCTCCTTGGTGGTCGTCTTGCCGTTACTGCCGGTGATGGCGACCACCTTGATCTTGCAGCGGCGCCGATGCCAGGCGGCCAGGTCGCCCAGAGCCCGCAGGGTGTCCGGTACCACCACGGCGCAGCTCCCCTGGGGGAGCCCGTGCGCGGCCTGCCAGGCCTGGTCCACCAGGAAGATCCCGACGCCCCGCTCCGCGGCGGCGGCGACAAACTCGTGGCCGTCAAAGCGCTCACCCCTGAGGGCTACGAACAGCTCGCCCTGAGCCACCGCGCGCGAGTCCGTGGAGACCCCGGCCGCCAGCGCCCCGGGTTCGCCTGTCATGCTGCCGCCGGTCGCCTCGGCTATTTCTTTCAGGGTAAATGTGGCCATTGTGCTTTTCACCTGCTTTTGCTTTTGGTTTTTCGACTGCTTTTGTTTTTTCATCGGACCGATCGGTCGGATCGGACCGATTGTCGGACGAATCGGACATCGGCCGTCAGGCCGATTGGCCCTTGGTTAAGCGCTCTGGACCAGCTCCAGGGCCTTGGCCGCCTCTTCGCGGTCGTCGAAGTGAAACTTCTGGGTCCCGACGATCTGGTAGTCCTCGTGCCCCTTGCCCGCCAAAAGGACGATGTCGCCGGGACGCGCCGCCAGGATCGCCGCCCGTACCGCGTCGCGCCGCGACTCGATGGCCGCGAAACCCTTCTGCTGGAAGCCTGCCGCCAGCTCTTCCAGGCGGTATTCCCTGAGACCGAGCGGCGCTATGCCGGCCCGCACGTCATCCATGATCGCCAGCGGCTCCTCGGTGCGCGGGTTGTCGGAGGTGACGATCGCCAGGTCGCTGTAGCGCGCCGCGATCTCCCCCATGACCGGACGCTTCCCCTTGTCCCGGTCGCCCCCGCAGCCAAAGAGCGTGATGACGCGGGCGGTTTTCAGCTCGCAGACCGTCGACAGCACGTTCTCCAGGGCGTCGCCGGTGTGGGCGTAATCGACCAGCACCGTGATTCCCTTGTCGTTCTCCACCCGCTCCACCCGGCCGGGGACTTTCTTGTGCCCCTCTATGCCGGCGCGGATCGCGGCGTCGGGGAGCCCGAGGGCGAGGCCGGTCGTCACGGCGGCCAGGATGTTGTACAGGTTGAAACGCCCCAGCAGGTCGGACACCAGCCTCAGCTCGCCGCGCGGGGTGCGCAGCCGGCAGCTGATGCCATGCACGGAGAATTCCACCTGGGTGACGGTCACGTCCGCCTCTCCCGCCATGGCGTAGCTCAATACCGGGCAGGTGGCGGCGGCCTTGATCCGGGCACCGTAGGGGTCGTCCAGGTTCACCACGGCGCGCCGGGTCGGCTTGCGCTCGTCGGGGACCACCAGGTCGGTGAAGAGGCGCAGCTTGCTGGCGAAGTAGGACTCCATGTCCCGGTGGTAATCGAGGTGGTCACGGGTCAGGTTGGTGAAGACCGCGACGTCGAAGAGGCAGCCGTCGGGGCGGTGCTGCTCCAGGCTGTGCGAGGAAACCTCCATGACGACGCCGCGCGCCCCCAGGTTCACCAGCTCTCTGAGAATCCTCTGCAGGTCGACCGACTCGGGGGTCGTGTTGGGCGCCGGCAGGCTCACCTCGCCGAAGCGGTAACTGATGGTGCCGAGCACCGCCGCGGGGAGGCCCGCCTGCTCCAGGACCCCCTCCACCAGGTAGCTCGTCGTCGTCTTGCCGTTGGTGCCGGTGATGCCGATCGTGGGCAGCCCCGCCGTCGGGGTCCCGTAAAAGCTCGCGGCCATGAGCGCCATGGCGCGCCGGGCGTCGTCCACCTGCACGAAGCTTACCCCGGCAACGGCACAGGGGCGGTCCGCAACGATGGCGACCGCCCCTCCCTTGACTGCGGCTTCCAGGAACTGGCAGCCGTCGCTTTTCACCCCGTGCAGGCCGAAGAAGAGTCCCCCGGGCTGGACGCTGCGCGAGTCGTAATAAAGGCCCGTTATATCGAGCTCGCTGTCCCCGGTCACCTGGGCTCCTTCGAGACAGCTCAATAGTTGCGCGAGTTTCATGCTACCCCCATGCTTCAAGCGGACGGGACGAACCGAACCCAGACCTGATCCTGCGTGTTGATCCGGCTCCCCGGCGGCGGGTTCTGCTCGACTGCCCTGCCGCTACCCTGCAGTTTAACATTGAGTCCGCGCTTTTCCATGACACGCAGCACCTGCCTCATGCTCATGCCGCGGAAGTTCGGCATGCTCCCCGCCTCGCTCCCCTCGACGACCCCGCCCTCCGCCGCCTCCGGTAGCGGCTGGGGCTCGCTCCTGGCGAGCACCGGCTCGGCCTTTCTCTTGGCGGCCTTGTCGGCCGGCACCTTCAGGTAGCAGAGGGTCTGCTGGGCGATGGCGCTGAAGGCGGGCGCCGCGACGACCCCGCCGTAAGGACTCGTGGTCGGCTCGTCCACCACCACCAGGATGGTGAGCCTCGGCTTCTCCAGCGGGACGAATCCGACGAAGGAGGCGGTGCGCTTCTTCGCCGAGTAGCCGCGGGTGGCCGGGTCGACCTTCTGGGCGGTGCCGGTCTTCCCCGCCACGCGGTAGCCGTCCACCGCGGCACTGGTACCGGTCCCTCCCTCGTTCACCACCCCTTCCAGCATGCCGGCCACGGTCCGCGCGGTCTGGGCCGAGATGACCCGGCGCCGGACCTGGGGCGCGAACTGCTGCAGCACGACCCCGTTGTCGTCGGCGATCCGGTCCACCAGGTACGGTTTCATCAGGTTGCCGCCGTTGGCGACCGCGGAGACCGCGGTGGCGATCTGCAGGGCCGTCGCGGTCACCCCCTGGCCGAAGGCGATGGTGGCGAGGTCGATGCCGTACCACTTGGCCTGCTGCCGCAGCATGCCGCCCGCCTCGCCGGGGAGGTCGATGTCGCTCTTCTCCCCGATGCCGAAGCCGGTCAGCCCCGCGTAGAGACGCTCCGAGCCGAGCCTGGCGCCGATCTTGGCGGCACCGATGTTGCTCGAAAACTTGAGGATCTCCGGCACGGTCAGGTTCCCGTAATGGTGGGTGTCGTGGATGGTCCTGCCGGAGAAGCTGTAGCTGCCGTTCTCGCAGTTGAAGCTGTCGCCGGCCCTGATCACGTGGTCTTCCAAAGCCGTCGCCACCAGGAGGATCTTGAAGGTGGAGCCGGGCTCGAAGCTGTCGGAAATGGCCCGGTTCCTGAGCGTCCCCGGCCCGTACTTGAAATAGCTGTTCGGGTTGAAGGTCGGGTAGTTCGCCATCGCCAGCACCCGCCCGGTGTCGGGCTCCATGACGATGGCAATGCCCCCCTTGGCGCCGTTTTTCTGCACCGCCTGGGCCAGTTCCTTCTCCGCGATATACTGCACGTTCTTGTCCAGGGTCAGGACGACGTTGTTCCCCTTGGTGCCGCTCTTCCCCTCGCTCCCCTTCTTCTGGTCGATGTCGCGCCCCAGGGCGTCGCGCTCGGTCACCAGGGAGCCGGTATTCCCCAGGATGGTGGAGTCGTACTTCTTCTCCACCCCCTCGAGCCCGCCGGGGTCGGTGCCGGTGAAGCCGATCACGTGGGCCGCGACCTCGGAATTGGGATAGAAGCGCTTGCTCTCCTTGACGAAGCCGATGCCGTCCAGTTCGAGGTCCCGGACCTTCTGGGCGAGTTCCGGGGAGATGCGGCGCGACAGCCAGACGAAGTTGCGGCTCGCCTTGAGCTTGGCCTGCAGCTCGCCCACGCTGTAGCCCAAAAGCGGGGCCAACTTGGCCGCCGCGTCCGGCAGACTCTCCAGGTTGCGGGTCTCCGCGTAGCAGGAGTCCATCTCGATCGACACGGCAAGCGGCGCGTTGTGCTGGTCGTAGATCGCCCCCCGTCCCGGGGTGAGCGCCACGATCCTTTGATGCTGCTTCTCGGCGAGCTTCACCAGGCGGTCCTTCTCCAGCACCTGCAGGTAGAAGGCGCGCCCGACGGTCAGCACGAAGACCACGGCGAACAGCAGCGCCACGAAGCGCATCCGTACCCTGGCCCATTTCTCCCGCTTCTCTATCACTTGACCAGAACCACCTGCTGGTCGGTGGGGAGCATCATGCCGAGCTCGCCCTTGGCAAGCGACTCGATGCGGGCCGGAGCCTTCAGGGAGGCGACCTCAACCCTCAGGCGCTTGTTCTCCTGCTGTTCGTCCTTGAAAAGCCTGGCGGACTCCGAGATCCTCAGGTTCAGGTCGATGACCTCGACCCGGGACCAGACGTGGAAGATGGAAACCAGGGTCAGGAGCACCATGACCCCCGTCAGGTAGGGGAAGCTGTTCCAGCTCTCCCTGGCTGGCGCGCTGACGCGCGCCGGTGCGGCGACCTTGCCGTAGGCAACCTTGCTGTGTCCCATAATCGACCTCATCTCAAATGATCTTTTCCACGACCCGAAGCCGTGCGCTCCGGGAACGCGGGTTCCCGGCTACTTCCTCTTCACTGGCGCGCAGCGGCTTGCCGGTCTGCACCTTGAATTGGGGCACCCGGCCGCAGACGCAGCCCGGCAGCCCTTTGGGGCAGGTGCAGCCGAGCGCCGCGGCGCGAAAACTCTGCTTGACGATCCTGTCCTCCAGCGAGTGAAAGGAGATGACCGCGCCGCGCCCACCCAGTCTCAGGAGCGCCAGCAGGTCGGCGAGCCCGTGCTCCAGGCTCTGCAGCTCCTGGTTCACCGCGATCCGCAACCCCTGGAAGGTCCTGGTGGCCGGGTGCAGACGCTCCTCCCACTTGGCCTTCGGTATGGCGCCCTTGATCAGGTCGACGAGCTGCAGGGTCGTCTCTATCGGTTTTTCCTCCCGGGCGGCCACGATGAAGGACGCCACCCGCTTGGCCCAGCGCTCCTCGCCGTACTCCGAGATGATCCGGAAGAGTTCCGCCTCGGGGAGCGTGTTCACCAGGTCGGCGGCACTGGGGCCGGAACTGCGGTCCATGCGCATGTCCAGGGGCGCGTCATGCAGGAAGCTGAAGCCGCGCTCCCCCTTGTCCAGCTGGTGCGAGGAAACCCCGAGGTCCAAAACGAAACCGTTTATGGCCTCGACCCCGATTTCGGCGAGGCAGGACTTGACCTCGGAGAAGTTCCTCTGGAACAGGCGCACCCGGTCCCCGAAGGGGGCAAGCCGCTGCCGGGCGACCGCCATCGCCTCGGCGTCCCGGTCGAAGCCGATCAGGATCCCGTCCGGCGCGCTGGCCTGCAGGATCAGCCCGGCGTGGCCGGCTCCGCCCAGGGTGCCGTCCAGGTAGATTCCGCCCGAGTGCGGCGCGAGCGCCGTCAGCACCTGGTCCGGCATGACCGATATGTGGTGGAAGTCCTCCATCTAGAGCCCCAGTCCCGCAAGCGCGGGAGAATCGATCGGGAAGTTCTGCTCGTCCTGCTCGCACACCCTGGCCCAAACCGCCTGGCTGTAGATGTCGATCTTGGTCTGCATGCCGACGAAGTGGATTTCCCGCTCCAGCAGCGCGCTCTTTCTGAGGTCGCTTGGTACCAGCAGCCGCCCGAGCTTGTCCGCCACGCACTCGACGGCGGGCACCAGGACGGTGCGCTTCACCGCGGCCAGTTCGGCGAGGCTCAGCCCCAGGCCGACTCCGGACTGCAGCTGCTCCTCCAGCGCGAGAAATTTCTGGTACGGGTAGATCACCAGGCCGTAGCCGAAAAGGCCGTCGCCCAGCCGGACCGGGCTCGATTTGGTGAGGAAAAAACGCTCGTCGCCGAAGCTTTCCACCAGAACCTCGCGGAATTTCGCGGGAATGCTGGTGCGCCCCTTGGCATCGATATTCGTCTCGAATTTCCCTCTAAACATGGCCACCCCGGCACATCTTGGCACTTCATACCACTTTATACCACTTTGCGCACGAACTATACGGTAGGGTAGCCATGATGTCAAGCCTAATTTGCCGGCAAAAAGGGAATTTTTTGGAGGTTTTCCAAGGGTTTAACGGGTGGAAAGCGGGGGCCTTCGGGGGTGGGGAAAGGGGGCGCGCAATGGGGGAGTCATTCCGGCAAGTTAAAATCGTCAAACCGGGTGGCAACCAGGCGGAGGGGGGTCCCCTCCGCCCGGGGACCCGTTACGGTTTCTTGCGGTCGAAGAGGGATACCACGTTTCCCCCTTTGCGGGATGCGGCGCCCTTGCCGACCGAGCTGAGCGGCTTGTTGGGCGGCTCCGGCGAGACGACTTTCTCCAGCATGATGGGGGTCTCGCCCATGGTGAACGGGGCTCCGTTCACCTGGCTCTCGTCCAGGATCCAGGTGTAGACCTGGAGCGGCACGGTGAGGACCAGGAGCTTCACCTTCCACCAGCCGGGCTTCACGTCCGGGAGGATCTCCTCTATCCTGGCATAGAAGGCCGGCTTATTGTCGATGTGCGCGAGCACGAGGTCGTGTATGGTGGCCATGCGTGGTACCTCCGGATTGTTGCCTAACCTGTTACCTGGGCTTGCGGTGGAAGCTCCGTGAGGAGCGCCCCGTGCATCGTTTGTTCCGGGAAAAGGGAGCGGATCTCCTGGTAGCGAAGCCTTAGCTCCCGCTCCATCCGGTAAAAGCTGGCGAGGTCCTCCCCCGGGAGGAGGTCCTCGATCAGCTCGCAGTTGAAGGTGATGCAGTTGAAGGGGCGGTAGGCGGTCGGGATCAGGCAGCCTTGGCACCCCAGGTTGGGACAGAGTCCGTTGCTAAAAAGCGGAACGAAGAGGGGTTTGCCGTCCACCAGGTAGACCAGCAGGTCGGCCTTGGTGAAGTGGTACTTACCTTTCACGCAGCACTCCCCGCCGCAGCCGGCGCAATGCGCCGCCGCGTCGACCCGCGCCACCAGCGCCTGCATGGCGCACTTGGTTTCCTTGAGCAGAGCCGCGAGCTCCCGCAGCCTGGCGCGTAGCGGCTCCGGCGCCGCCAGGTAGGCCTGCGTCACCAGGCGCACCCCTGCACGCCACTGTCCTGCAAAATCGTCGCTGCCAGCCATCCCTATCCCGCTCCATCTGGCGCAAAAAAGCCATCCAGGCTTTGACCTTAGCCTACATGGCAATTCCGCCTACTCCCAAGCGGAGCAGCCTCCGCTCAACAACCCCGGATGCCAGCTCCGGAAGGGTGGGCTCTTTCCCGCCCTTTCCGGCAACCGCCTGCGTATTTCGTTGTGAACTGCAAAAAATTGGCTGAAGCAGCCCGTAAGCCGGGTTCTGTTCCCGCGGCCGGTTACCCGGATGCGGGCGATGGTCATTCATCTAGGAGCGCCGTTACCGGCGCCCTCAAGCAACCAACCCGGAAGCACGGACGGGCCGTCCTTAACGCTTCCCTATTTGGTCTTGCTCCTGGTGGGGTTTACCTGGCATCCGGCGTCACCGTCGGACCCGGTGAGCTCTTACCTCACCCTTTCACCCTTACCCGCCGAGGCGGGCGGACTTCTCTCTGTGGCACTTTCCCTGGGGTTGCCCCCGCTGGACGTTATCCAGCACCATGCCCTATGGAGCCCGGACTTTCCTCCCCCCCTGAGGGCGGCGGCCATCTGGTCTGCTTCAGCCAAACTGGGAACCGGAAACCGTTCTACGTTCTATGTTTCAGATCCCAGGTTAGAACTTAGAACTTGGAACTTGAACATTGTACGGCTTTCGGTTTTGCTTAGTTCGCCGGCGCGTCCTGCCGCATGACGAGGATGCGCTGGCAGTGCGGGCAGGTGATCACGTCGTCGGCACGGAACAGCGTGTTGTAGAGCTGCGGCGGCAGATGCATATTGCATCCCATGCAGTTCCCTTCCCTCGCCTCCACGACCGCCACGCCTTTGCGCTGGTCGCGCAGCCGCGCATAGCGCTTCATGACGGAGGCGGGCAGCCCCTTGACGGTTTCTTCACGCGTTGCCGCGTCGGCCGCGATCCCGGCCTCCAATTTTTCCACCCGCTGCTGCACCTCGCCCTGCTGGACGGCGACGTTGGTCTCCAGTTCGGCAAGCTCCGACTGCTTCTTGGCGATGTCGCCGGAGAGCTCCTCCAGCGCGTTGATCTTCTGCAGGATCTGGTCCTCCAGCTCAGCGATCAGCTTTTTGGCTCCGGAAATCTCCTTGGAGACGGCCTGGTATTCCTTCTGGGTCTTGATCTCTTTCAGGTGAGACTCGCTCCGGACGATGTTCTCGCTTTCCGTAGCCAAGCTCGCCTCCAGACCGGCCTTCTCGGCTTCCAGAGCCAATGCCTCTTCGCGGCGTGCCGCGATCTTCTCCTGCGCCTCGGCAAGCCTCGACTCCAAGGCCTGAGCCTCGGCCAGCAGCTGTCCCTTTTCACCGTCCAGACCGTCAATCCGCAGGTCGATCTCCTGCAACTCATATAACGAATTCAAGTTGTTACGCAAAATCTGCCTCCCCAGCAACCTTTTAGTATGCACACAACGAACGTAACCCTTTACCAGAAGCTGAAAGGCTCCCGTTCTCCCTGATACGCCACAACATCCGTCTCGAACTTCTTAAGCGCCAGCGCGCGCCTGAGCGCATCCGCCAGCCCTGCCACCATGGGCCACTCCGTCGCGAAGTGCCCCGCATCCAGAAGGGCGAGGCCGAGCGCCTCGGCCTCCCGCGCCTCGTGATATTTCACGTCCCCGGTCACCAGCAGATCGGCCCCCTTGCGCGCCGCCTCGTGCAACAGCGAGGCTCCGGAGCCGCCGCACAGGGCGACCTTTCTCACCTGCCGGCCCGGTTCGCCCACCAGGCGCACGCCGCTTGCCGCCAGGGCCGCCTTGACCTGCTGGGCGAAGGCGCCGGCACTGGTCGCCTCGGCGAGCACCCCGATGCGCCCCAGGCCGCGGGCCGGTCCCTGGTTCAGCAGCTGGTACACGTCGAAGGCAGGCTCCTCGTAGGGGTGCGCGCCCTTCAGGGCCGCCAGCGCGGCGCTGAGACGCCCTTTCGGGAGCAGCAGTTCCAGACGGCTTTCGGGCTGTTCCTGCTCGCGCCCCACCTGTCCCGCGAACGGCTGCGCGCCGGGCTCCGGTGTGAACCTGCCGAAGCCGGCCCCCTGGAAGGAGCAGTTGCGATAGTTGCCCATGGTCGCCGAAAAGGGAGCCAGCGCCTTCAGCAGCGGCACCTCGAATCCTTGCGGCACGAACACCACCAGCTTCAGATACTCCTCGGCACCGGTGACCCGCAGCGGCAGCGTCCCCTGGATCCCCAGACGCTCGGCCAGCAGGTCGTTCACGCCCCCCTGGGCGATATCGTAGTTCGTGTGCAGGGAGATGATGGCGAGGTCGTGTTTCAGGGCTCGTATGGCGAGGCGGCCGGTTTCGTCCGCGGTGGAGATCTTTTTCAGCGGGGTGAAGATGAAGGGGTGGTGGGTCACCAGCAGGTTGCAGCGGGCCTCTATGGCGGCCTCGACGGCGGGGCTCCCCGGGTCCAGGGCCACCATGATCCGGGCGACCGGCGCGACCGGGTCCCCGAGCTGCAGCCCCACGTTGTCCCAGGCTTCAGCGAACTGACTGGGGGCAATTTTGTTAGTAATTCCGACTATATCTGCAACTCTAGGAGTAATCATCGCACACAAAAGAAAAAGAGTGCAACCTCTCGGTGTGCACTCTTTGTCTCCACTTTACGTGTATTTTTTCGTCTGAACAGGTGCTTTAAGGGCATCCCCACATCATCCTAAATTGTAGAGGTGGTGGGCCCACCAGGACTCGAACCTGGGACCGACCGGTTATGAGCCGGTAGCTCTAGCCAACTGAGCTATAGGCCCGAAAAGCGAAATTAAACTATAGGTTAAAAGCAGGGCACTGTCAAGCCTGAATTTTAATGACAACGCAGCCTTAGTACATCTCGTACTTCAATAGACGGCACTCGATCGGGCCGTTGAAGAGCACAATCCGGCGCGACGCCTTGAGGCCGACGGACTTGGCGAGCTCGAGGTTCCCGGTGAAAAGGTAGGCCGTGTACCCCTTGCAGCGCTTTTTCATGGTGTCGCCGATCTCCTTGTAGAGGGGTTTCAACTCCTCCTCCTCGCCAAGCCGTTTGCCGTAGGGCGGATTGAAGATCAGCACCCCGGGCCCCTCCGGCGGGGAGAGCTCGGCTATCTCGCTCCGCCCCAGGCCGAGCAGATCCCCCACCCCGGCGCGCCGGGCGTTCTCATGAGCCATGGCGACCGCCGAGTGCGAGATGTCGGACCCCAGAATCGGAGCCGGCAGCGCGGTCAGCATCCCCTGGCGCGCCTCCTCCACCAGCCGGTCCCAGAGGCCGCGGTCGAAGCCGGGCCAGCGCTGGAAGCCGAACCCTCCGCGCAGCAGTCCCGGCGGGACCCGCAGCGCCTTGAGCGCCGCCTCGATGGCGATGGTACCGGTGCCGCACATGGGGTCCAGAAACGGCACGCTGCCGTCCCAGCCGGACAGCTCGACCAGGGCCGCGGCCAGGTTCTCCTTGAGCGGCGCCTCGTGCCGGTCCAGGCGGTAGCCGCGACGGTCCAGCGGCGTCCCGGAGCAGTCGAGGCTCAGGGTGCAGCGGTTCCGGAAGAGCCGGACGTTGACCCGCAGGTCGGGGTCCTTGGTGTCCACGTTGGGGCGGCTGCCGCAGCGCTCCCGCAACTCGTCCACGATGGCGTCCTTGGTCTTGAGCGCCACGTACCCCGAGTGGGTGAGCGCCGAGTCCCTGAGGTTGCAGTCGACGGCAAGGGTCATGGCGGGAGTCAGGTAGTCGGCCCAGGGCACGCTCCGCGCCCCCTGGTAGAGTTCTTCCGGCGTCTCGCAGGCGAACTCGGCGAGCGGCATCAGCACGCGGCTCGCGGTCCGCAGCCAAAGGTTCGCCCGGTAGGCGGCCTCCATGCCGCCGGAAAAGCGCACTCCGCCCCCCTCCGGGGTGACGTCCCGCACCCCGAGCCGCACCAGCTCGGCCGCGAGGACCTCTTCCACACCCTTCGCGGTGGTGGCGAAAAACTGCTGTTGTGACATGCAAACTCCTCTGGTATTGACGGCATCAATGTGGGCAAATGGGGCAAATGGGCGACCGCCGGCCCTACGGAACGGTTGTGCAGCGGGCGACCGGCGGCCCTTCGCTCATGAAGACTATACACTTCCCGGCAGACCACGCGCAATGCAAAAGCCGCCCCCGGCAGGTTCTTTAGTTGGACGCCGGGTGCCCGCGAGCGCCTTCGGTAACCTGCCTGTGGGCTGCGCCGACGCACAACTAAAAAGCGGGCACCTCGAAGACGAGGGCCCGCTCTATCTGTTTTTGGTGCTGCCGTCGGCCTTGCGCTACATGAACAGGAAGAACCCGTTGGCGAACTGGAGCACGCCGTAGGCGCCGATGATCACGCCGAGCAACCAGACGTACTTCTTCTTCAAGAGTGCCGCGATGGAGGAGAGCAGGATGGCGATCTGCAGGAAGATTACCGCGACGCCGAAGGCCTGGCTATGGCGCTGGGCGTCGTCCCGGACCGCCTCCAGCTTCTTGGCGTCGACCGTTATCTTGCTCTTTTCCGACTCATATTTGGCGATCTTCGTGGCGTACCCGCTGATCTTTTTATCGTAGTCCGCGGCGAGCTCGGGGGTGAGCTTGCCGCCCAGCGACTTGGCCTGCATCTCCAGCTGGTCCTTCTGCATCTCGTAAAGGTACCCCTTGATGCTTTTCGACTGAAAAAAGGCCCACTGGTCCGAAGCCTGGGTCTGGCTCAGTACGGAGCGGGTGGAAAAGCCGCCCCCCTTGAAGGTCGCCATGGTGGCGCAGACGGCCAGGATGATCGTGGTCAGTGCGAGATAGTTGAGCCAGGGCTCCTTCTTTTCTTCAGCCATGCTACCCTCCTTGCCGATTCAAGACTGCGGCTCGCGCCGGGGCGGGATCACGTATCCCTTCGAGATGGTTAGCTGTGCAGCGACGAATATCCGGCAAAGCCTCCCAAAAGCTTCGCGGCATCCCGGTTCAGGGGGCTCGTCGGGCACTCGGTGGAGAGCCGCCTGAGGACCTTTCTCCCCTGCGCCGTGTCCCCCGATTTGAGGTAGGCCTTGCCCAGGTAAAATAGGGCCTGGTCCAGCTTGGGGGAAGTGGGGTACTTCAGCAGCGCCTCGTTCAGGCGCTTGATGGCGGAGGCGTACTTGCCGGTCCTCAGGTAGAAGTTCCCGACGTAGGTTTCATACTCCATCTGCTTGATCCGACAATCCGCCAGCTTCTGCCTGATTTCGGCCGCGTGCTCCGAATCGGGGTAGCGCTTCAGGAAGCTTTCCATGGTGATGACGGCGTTTTTGACGGAAGTCTGATCCGTGTCGAAGCCCGTTACCTGGAAATAGTGGCTCAGGCAGAGCCGGTACAGCGCGTAGGCGCTCTTTTCATGGGTGGGGTGCAGCTTGCGGAAGTCCTCGTAGGCCGCGGCGGCCTCGATGTACGCCTTGTTCTGGAAATGCGCGTCCGCGATCTTCAGCTCCGCCTGGGCGGTGAGCTCGGGCGAGCTGTAGCTCTCCCGCACTTTCTTCCAACTGGCGATGGCGTCCTCGTAGTGGCCCGACGCATAAGCGACCTCCCCGTCCTGGTAGTTGGCCTGCGCACTTTTGGTGACGGCCGGGGTGGAGGCGCAGGCGGCCAGCATGGCGAGGGTGGCGAACAGGGTCAGGTACAGCAGGGCTCGCATGGACATGAGGCGACTCCTATAGGGTTACCAGGTAATTCTAGCGCTAGGCGCGGTACTGCCCGCGCCGGGGGCGTGACCGGCCGGTGCTGCGGTTAAAAAAAGGTCCCCGGAAGCCACCAAGGCGGCTTCTCGGGGACCGTGTGGGTCGTCCTAGCTTCTGTTGGAGCGCTTGCGCATGTTCGGATCGAGCACCTTCTTGCGAAGCCTGATGGAGGTGGGGGTCACCTCGACCAGTTCGTCCTCGTCGATGAACTCCAGCGCCTGCTCCAGGGTCAGCAGCTTGGGCGGGGTCAGCTTGATGGCGTCGTCGGTGCCGGAAGCGCGCACGTTGGTGAGCTTCTTCCCCTTGCAGGGGTTCACCTCGAGGTCGTTGTCCTTGGCGTGCTGGCCGATGATCATCCCGCCGTACACCTCGACGCCGGCGCCCAGCATGAGGGTGCCGCGCGGCTGCAGGGCGTCCAGGGAGTAGGCGGTGGTCTCGCCCTGCTCCATGGCGATCAGCACCCCGTTTTTCCGGCCCGGGATCTCGCCTTTGTAGGGCTGGTAGTCGTGGAAAGTGTGCGTTATGACCGCGGTTCCGCGGGTCTCGGTCAGGAACTCGCCCCTGAGACCGATCAGGCCGCGTGCCGGCACGATGAACTCCAGGCGGGTGCAGTCGCCCATCGGGGTCATGGCGACCATCTCGCCCTTTCTCGGTCCCATGCGCTCGATGATGACGCCCTGGTACTCGGAGGCGACGTCGACGACCAGGTATTCCATCGGCTCGTGACGCTTGCCTTCGATCTCGCGCATGATGACTTCGGGCTTGGAGACGGCCATCTCGAAACCTTCGCGGCGCATGTTCTCGATCAGGATGGAGAGGTGCAGCTCGCCGCGGCCGGAAACCTGGAAGGTGTCGGCGTTGGAGGTGTCAGCCACGCGCAGCGAGACGTTGGTGCGCAGCTCGCGGTCCAGGCGCTCCCGGATGTTCCTGGAGGTGACATTCTTCCCTTCGCGACCGGCGAAGGGGGAGTTGTTGACGATAAAGTTCATGGAGAGGGTCGGCTCGTCGATCGCCACGTAGGGGAGCCCGATCGGGTCGTTGGCGCAGGCCAGGGTCTCGCCGATCCCCACCTCGGTGAAGCCCGCGATGGTGACGATGTCGCCGGTGAACGCCTCGGGGATGTCGACCTGCTTCAGCCCCTCGTAGCCCAGAAGTTTGGTGACGCGCGCCTTGGAGATGGTGCCGTCGCGCTTGATGAGCGCCAAGGTCTCTCCTGCGCTCACCTTGCCGTTGAAGATCTTGCCGGTTGCGATGCGGCCGATGTAGTCGTTGTAGTCGATGTTGGTAACCAGGAGCTGGAACGGCGCATTGACGTCGCCCTCGGGCGGGTGCACGTTGTCCTTGATCAGCTCGAAGAGCGGCTCCATGTTCTCGGAGACCTGATCCATCTCCATCATGGCGTAGCCGAGCTTGGCGCTCGTGTAGCAGATGGCGAAGTCGAGCTGGGCGTCGGAGGCCTGCAGTTCGCAGAACAGGTCGAACACCATGTCGACGACTTCCGCGGGGCGCGCGCCGGGGCGGTCCACCTTGTTGATGACGACGATGGGGCGCAGCCCCAGGTCGAGCGACTTCTTGAGCACGAAGCGGGTCTGCGGCATGGGGCCGTCCAGCGCGTCCACCAGCAGGAGCACCGAGTCGACCATCTTGAGCACGCGCTCCACCTCGCCGCCGAAGTCGGCGTGGCCCGGGGTGTCGACGATGTTGATCTTGAAGCCGCCGTGGTGGATGCTCAGGTTCTTGGCGAGGATGGTGATGCCGCGCTCTTTCTCCAGGTCGTTGGAATCCATGACCCGCTCGGTAATCGCTTCATTTTCCCGGAATACCCCGGATTGCTTCAGCATAGCATCGACCAGGGTGGTCTTACCGTGGTCAACGTGGGCTATAATGGCAATATTTCTGATCTTTTCCTGCATGAGTGAACAGCTCCTTTTTTGCTGTGGCTGCTAAAATAAAAAGACGAGCATAGCGCCCGTCTTCAAAAACAGCTCAATATGGCATTTTTTGCGGCACTTGACAAGCTAATTATCTCATCTCATTCGGGGGCGCCTGCCGCCACCCATGGCGGCCATCTGCTGCTTCTGCATGGTGGCGAGGCTTTCCAGGTGGAACTGCAGCCACATCTCGCCGTAACCTTTCATCTTCATCTTCTTCCCTTCGCGCAAAAGATCCAGGTTCTGCTTCAGGTTCTCGTCGCCCGGCAGCTTGCTAAGCCCCTTGGCGAGCACCTCGCAGGCCTTGACGGTCTCGCCGCACTCGTTCAGGCAGTAGCCGTACAGGCTCCAGAGCAGCGACTCCTTCGGGGAGGCGAGGACCGCCTTGTCGAAGGTCTCCCGCATCAGGTCGCGCTTGTTGCGCTTCATGTAGGTGACGGCGAGCATTCCCATGGTGACCCAGTTCTTGAAGAACCCCTTCTCCAGGTAGGGAAACGCGGTGGTAAACTCCCTTCTGACGAAGTAGACCATGCCGATGGCGGAGTTGATCTGGCTCTCCACGTAGATCTGCCACTTGGCATAGACCAGGGCGGTCTTCAGGTCCCGGATCCCCTTCTCGAAGCGCTGGGCCTGGATGTCCTTCATGGCGGGCTCCATGATCGCCTCGAGCTTCTTGGTGATCAGGCGCGAGATCAGCAGGAAGCTCCCCAGGAAAACGACCAGGGCGAGCAACAGGCCGGCCCACCACCAGTGAAAACCTGCGGGAAGCGTGACCAGAAAAAATGCGACGATTGCGGCGGCAGCGGAGATGAGGAGATTGTACATCGGTGGTTGTCCTTTCGTGATGCTCTTCAGGTATGTGGTCCGGGCGAAACGGCCAGGTGGGCGTGCTAGCCCGCGTCCTTGATCAGGGAGCCCTTTTTCTCCTGGTACTTGGCGACGATGATGCGCTTGCCGGGCCTAAGTGCCACCCTCGTTTTCAGGTTGTTCCAGGCCGAGAGCAGCCGCGCGGTCACGTTGAAGCGTTTGGCGAGGGCGCTCAGGGTGTCGCCGCGCTTCACCGTGTAGTACTTGCTGAAAGTCTCGACCTTGGCGGTCCGGACCCGGGCAGGCTTCGCGGCGGGGCGCTCGGCGTCGGCGTCGGCGGCGGCGACCTGCACCGGGACCGTCAGCAGCCGGCCGCGCAGGTGGCGCGCCTTCTTGCCCAGGTTGTTCAGCTCGGCAATGGTCTCCGGGGTGGTCTTGAAGCGCCGGGCGATGGAGGCCAGGGTGTCCTTGCGCTTGGCGCGGTACTGGGCGTTGCGCACCCGCTCCCGGTAGCGCTCCGACTCGGGGATCTTGGCGTATTCGGCCGCGAAGAGCTCGCTCTTCCCCTTGGGAATCTTCAGCTCGTACCCGGGGTAGTCGGGGGGGGTGCAGGAGCGGCGCAGTTCCGGGTTCAGTTCGCGCAGGGCCTGGGGCGTGACGCCCAGGGCCTTGGCGATCTGCTCCAGGTCGGTCCGGCTCGGGATCTTCACGATGTCGAACTCGATGGGCGGCAGGTACGCCACGTCGGCGAAGCCGTACTTGGCGGGCTCCTTGGCGATGATCGCGGCTGCCAGGAGCTTCGGGACGTAGTCCTTGGTCTCGCGCTTCAGGTACTCCCCCTTGGAGAGTTCCCAGAAATCGCGGCTGTTGTACATGTTGATCGCCCGCAGGATCTTGTTCTCGCCTGCGTTGTAACCCGCCGCGGCGAGGTACCAGTCGTTGTTGAACAGGGCGTAGAGTTCCTTCAGGTAGAGTGCCGCTGCGACGGTCGACTTCAGGGGGTCGCGCCTCTCGTCGATCCAGGGGTTGATGCGCAGGGAGTAGCGCTTGCCGGTCTCGGACATGAACTGCCAGGGACCCACCGCGCTCGCCACGGAGAAGGCGTGCGGTGAGAAGCCGCTCTCGATCATCGCCAGGTAGACCAGGTCCTCGGGGAGCCCCTCCTTCCTGAGCACCTCCCGCATCATCGGGATGTAGCGCTCGCTCCTGGAGAGCCAGCGGGCGAAGGAGCTGCGGCCGGAATCCTGGAAATACCCGGTGAAGTAGGCCACTTTGGAGTTGAAGGTGAGCGGGATATCGGAATCGGGGAGTTCCTGTTCCGGAAGCTTCAGGTCGAAGGGCTCGGCGGATTGCGCCGCCAGTTCCTCGGCGTCCGGCAGGTCGGCCGGGGCGGCTTCCGGCGCCTGGGCGAGTTCCGCGTCGGGCAGGGCGGCCAGCTGGATGCGCCCGCCGGCCTCCTGGCGGGCCGCCTCCGGATAGCCGGCGAGGCCTCCGGAATCAAGCGGAGTCTGCGCGGCAAACGCAGAGCCGGCGCTTGCCAGCGCCAGGAGAAGTAGCAAAACCTTGGTCATGGAATACCTTCCGGTGGTCTCCGCACGGCTGGTGCGGGAGTTGCAGAATAGCGGAATTGGGGGGGGATGTCAATTCAAAGGGCGTTTTACCAGACGGTACGGCTGGCGGGAGAGGGGTTCGGGGCGAGTTTCAGGCGCCGGCCTGCAGTCCGGACCGGCCCGGGGGGACGCGGGGCGCAGCGAGGAGCCGGGCAGCAGCCGGCGGGGTGGTCTCTGGACGATAAAAAAGCCCCCTGTACGTGTTAACAGGGGGCCTCTGGGGCGCGCCCGCCGCGTCTAACCGGCGGGCCAACTAGGGCAACCCTCTTTGCAGCGGGTAACCGGGCGAATCATATAGAAATTTGTCCACATTTTCAGTCGATCTCCTTTTCGCTGTTGGATTTTATTCCCTCGCTGTGGCTTCCCGGAGGATGTATCAAATGATAATACTCCCCCCTTGCCTTGTCAACTGCCCGGGCGATTAAATTAGCCCCATCAGCCGATCCTCTTAATAAGCGCCAGCAGCGCCCCGTCCTTAAGCCTGAGTGCCGCGTGGGGGCAGAGTTCGCGGCAGCAAAAGCAGCGGATGCAGCGCTGGTAATCAAAGCGCAGCTTCCCTTCCTTGATCTGGATCGCCTCCGGAGGACAGCTGCGCAGGCAGACGCCGCAGAGCTCGCACTTCTGGGTATCCACCTCCGGGCGGGAGCTGAACTGGTTGCGCAGCCGATTCTTCAGGAACCCCGGCAGGCCAAACTGGAGGTCGGAGAGCTGAGGCAGCCTAAGCGGCTGGCAGAGCGCCTCCCCCGGGGTCATGCCGCACGTCTCGATCTCCTCCCTGCGGCAGCCGGGGAGCTGAAGCTTGCGGGCCGCGTTCTCCAGGTACAGGAGCTTGCGCGGCACTCCGGCGATCTCGGCGGCGATCAGGTCGACGGCGACCGCGTTGTCCCCGGCGAGCAGCAGGCCGAACCGGCAGGGGTCCCCGCTCCCCGGGCCGTTCCCTTCCATGGCCTCGATCGCGTCGACGATGTTCAGGTCGGGCTGGCGCAGCAGGTAGACCTCCAGGAGCATCGCCGCGAACAGCTCCTTGTCCGCTCCCGCCTTCAGGTGCCAGGCCGCCTTCTGGGTGCCGACGACCGCGCCGAACAGGTTCTTGACGCAGCAGGTGAGGGTCATCATCTCGTGGGTCTTCAGCTTGGGGAGGTTGATGAGGCGGTCCGCCTCCAGGTAGGGGCGCGCCAGCTCGAAGTGGCGGAAGGTCCCGGCACCGACCACCGGGAGCGCCTCGCTGAAGGGGACGAACTGGGCGCCGGTTTCCTGGATCACCTGGAGCATCCCGGAGCGCTCGGCGGCCTTCCGGGCGCTGCCGAAACCGGGCGAGTCGCCGACCAGCGCGACCCCGCCGGCCCCCTGCACCAGTTCTATGACGGCGCGCAGCAGTTCCGGGTGCGTGGTGACCGCCGCCTCGGGCAGCTTGGCGGAGAGCAGGTTGGGCTTGATCAGCACCCGCTCCCCCGGCTTCACGTAGCGCTCCATGCCGCCCAAGGGTTCCAGGAGCCGGAGCAACCCCTCCCGGACCAGATCGCGCTGATAGCTCCCTACTCTTTGCACCGAGACCTGAAACATGCCACCCCCTCACGTAAAACTGTTGTACAGCGCGCCGGTCTTATGGTTAAATTCATAGCATGAAAGAGGCCATTGAGCAATTCTGCAGATATCTGGAGACCGAGCGCAACGCTTCGGCGCACACCGTCTCCGCCTACCGCTCGGACCTGGGGCAGTTCGCGGCCTTCCTGAGGGTGGGCGGGAATGACGCGCTGGAGGCGGTGGACCACCTGACCATCAGGCGCTACCTGGCCCAGCTGCACAAGGGACTCAGCAAGACCTCCATCGGCAGGAAGCTCTCGGCCCTGCGCGCCCTGTTCCGCTACCTGCTGCGCGAGGGGAGGCTGGAGAAGAACCCGGCCGAGCTGATCGGCACCCCCAAGAAGGAGAAGCGGGTCCCCTTCCACCTGAACATCGACCAGGTGAGCGCCCTGGTTGAGGTCCCCGCCGGGAGCTGCGGACTGCCGCTGCGGGACCGGGCGGTGCTGGAGACCCTCTACTCCTGCGGCATCAGGGTGAGCGAGCTCACCGGGATGAACGTCGGGGATCTCGACCTGGAGGGGGGGCTCGCCCGGGTGCTCGGCAAGGGGGGCAAGGAGCGCCTGGTCCCGGTGGGATCCTTTGCCGCCAGCGCGCTGGGCGCCTACCTCCAGGAACGGGGCAACCCGGAGGCCGGGTGCCCGCTCATCCTGAACGCCCGGGGCGGCAGGCTCACCCGCCGCTCCGTGGGGCGTATCGTGGACGCCCACATGCTGCTGATCGCCAGCATGCGCAAGGTATCGCCCCACACCCTGCGCCACAGCTTCGCCACCCACCTGCTGGAGGGGGGCGCCGACCTGCGCGCCATCCAGGAACTCCTGGGCCACGCCTCGCTCTCCACCACCCAGAAGTACACCCATGTCAGCATCGACCGGCTCATGGAGGTCTACGACCAGGCGCACCCGAAGGCGCGGGCCTGAGCGACCCCGCCCGGCACACCGTGCCGGCGCCCTGCCAGGCCCGGTCGACCCGTTTCGGCAACCCGCCTGGCTGTGGCACCCGGCTGTGGAGCCCGCCGAGCCGGGCCGTTTGATTAATTTCCAATCATACTAGTTGTTTAGCTCATGAACTGCTTGCCCTCCCTGACAAATCCTGTACACTGCCCCAAGACCGTGCCGGCGCCCCGGTTCCTTCTCCAGGAATCCGACGGCCCCGCAAGGCCTATCCGCTAGCGTTCGCCCGGGCTGTTGCCTTCCGGCAGCGCCCCCAAGCCCGGAGCCCAGCAAGCAATGACCGACCGCCCCCTTTACAGCAGCAGGATCGTCAGCACCTTCGTCAAGCTCGTCCAAAGGAGGTACCCGCGGGTCAACCTGAGCCAGGTGCTGCACGACGCCGGGATAGAGCCGTACCAGGCGAGCGACGAGGGGCACTGGTTCACCCAGGGGCAGGTCGATCTCCTTCATGAGCGGCTGGTGCAGGCTACCGGGAACCCGGACCTCGCCCGGGAGGCCGGCCGCTACGCCGGGTCGTCGGAATCGCTCGGAGTCATGAAGAAATACCTGCTCGGCCTGATCGGGCCCGCCAACGCCTTTGGCGCCATCAAGCAGGCCAGCGCCAACCTCACCAAGTCCTCCTGCTACGAATCAAGGAAAATCGCCTCAAACAAGGTGGAAATCAGCGCCATCCCCTGCGAGGGGGTCCGGGAAAGCCCGTACCAGTGTGAAAACAGGCTGGGCACCCTGGAGGCGATCCTCGCCGCCTTCGACTGCAGCACCCCCGTCATTGAGCATACCGAATGCATGTTCAACGGCGGCGAGGCCTGCCGGTACCTGATCTCCTGGAAAGAGACCCTGTACCTGCGGGTCAGAACCGCCAGGAACTACTTCGGCCTGCTCGCCCTGACCATGTGCGCCGCCCTGGCACCCTGGCACCCCCGCGAGGCGCTCACCGGCCTGCTCCCCGCGTCGCTACTGCTGTTGCTGGCGGGTTCCTGCCTCGCCTCCCGTCTGGAGAAAGCCGAACTGTGCGCGGCACTCGCCAGCCTCAAGGATTCCACCGACAAGCTGCTGGACCAGACCGCGCTCAATTACAACAACGCCCTCATGGTGAACGAGGTGGGGCAGGCCATCAGCAGGCAAGCCGGCATAGGCGAGGTCCTGGAGAACGTGATCAAGGCACTGGAGAACAGGCTGAGCTACGACCGGGGCCTGGTCCTGCTCTCCAACCCCGAGAAGTCGCGGCTCTTGTTCCGCATCGGCTTCGGCTACACGAAGGAGCAGCTCACCCTGCTCGAGGAGACCTCCTTCAACCTCGCCAACCCCGATTCCAGGGGGGTCTTCGTCACCTCCTTCCACGAGCAGCAACCGATCCTCATCAACGACTTCAACGAGGTGTCGGCCCTGCACTCCTCGCGCAGCCGGTGCTTCGCCGAACAGGTCGAGGCCCAGTCCTTCCTCTGCTGCCCCATCGTCTGCGAGGGCGAGTCTCTCGGGATTCTGGCCGTCGACAACATCAAGACCAAGAAGGCGCTGGTGCAAAGCGACCTGAGCCTGCTGATGGGGATCGCGCCGGTCATCGGGATCAGCCTGCGTAACGCCAAGTACATCGAGCGCGACAGGCTGCGGGCCGACCAGATGCGCCAGTCCCAGAAGATGGAGGCGGTCGGGCAGCTTGCCGGCGGCATCGCCCACGACTTCAACAACCTCCTCACCGCGATCATCGGCTTCGCCACGCTGGCGCAGATGAAGATCGGCGAGAGCGAACTCTCCTCCCAGTACCTCGACGAGGTCCTGGTCGCCTCCGAGCGGGCCACCCACCTGACCAAGGGCCTGCTCGCCTTCAGCCGGAAGCAGGCCATCAACCCGCAGCCCGGCGAGTTGAACAGCATTCTGCGGCGCATTGAAAAGCTGCTGCGCAGGCTCATCTCCGAGGAGATCGAGTTGGTGCTCCGTTACGCAGGGCAGGCGTTGCCCGTCATTGCCGATGCCGGCCAGATCGACCAGATTCTCATGAACCTGGCGACCAACGCCCGCGACGCCATGGAACACTCGGGCGTCCTGACCATCGAGACCAGCTTGGTGCAGCTACCGGAGGACCTGGCGGCAGGCCTCGGGTACGGGGCTGCGGGGAGCTATGCCAGGCTCGCCGTAAGCGACACGGGAAAGGGGATGGACGAGGCAACCAAGGCGCATGTCTTCGAGCCGTTCTTTACCACCAAGGAGGTCGGCAAGGGAACCGGACTGGGGCTCGCCATCGTCTACGGGATCGTGAAACAGCATAACGGCTTCATCGAGATCGAAAGCACTCCCGGGAAGGGAACCACCTTCCACATTTACCTTCCGCTCCAGCAGGAAGCGGAGCCCGAACCCGAGGCCAAGGCCGCCCCCAGGCCCCTCGGCGGCACCGGGACCGTGCTGGTCGTGGAGGACGCCCCGGAGGTGAGAAAGCTCACCAAGGAGGTCCTGGAAAGCCATGGCTATCAGGTCATCGAGGCGGTGGACGGCGCGGACGCTGTGGAAAAGTTCCTGGCGCACCAGGATTGCGTGCAGCTGGTCATCATGGATGTCGTCATGCCGAAGCTCAACGGCAAGGAGGCCTTCGCCGAGATCGCCAGGATTCGGCCCGGGACCAAGGTGCTCTTTACCAGCGGCTACACGCCCGACGACGTGAACAAGAAAGGGGTACTCTTCGGCAGGGACAACTTCATCGGCAAGCCGTCCCCGCCCCTGGCCCTGCTCAAGATGGTGGCGGAACTCCTGGCTAAGCCCTAGGCGGCCAAAGCTGACGCAAGCGGGACTTAAGCTCAGCGAGCCCGGGCGCATGATGATGCGCCCCTACCAAATCTGGGCGAAAACCGCCCGCCCCCCCGGGCCAGGGACAAGGACCAGGTGCCCAGCCGGAAGCTCCACGGAAAGCCGCCAGCCCCCCTTGGCAAGAGGGTTAGCGAGAACCTGCCAACAAAAGAGGCCCCGTCGTTTCCGACGGGGCCTCTTTTAATGTGCTGCGTACTTTTTCAAGTCTAGTCTTCGCAGAGGTCGACCTTGACGTCCCAGTTCTTCAGCTTCATGGTGCCGTTACGCTCCAGGTTGAGGTGCATCTTGAAGGCGCGGTCCCAAAGCTGCGGCTCGTGGCCGACTTTCCTGCCGAGGCAGTCTTTTTCGGCCATGTCGAGGTACGCGGTGAGCTGCTCTTTGTAATCCGGGTGGGCGCACTTGGCGATGATCAGTCTGGCGCGCTCCTTCGGAGCCACCCCGCGCAGGTCGGCCAGACCCTGCTCGGTGATGACGCAGTCGAGGTCGTGCTCGGTGTGGTCGATGTGCGAGCAGTGCGGCACGACGCAGGAGATGCCGGTCGGGTCGGTCTTGCTCGGGCGTGACGACGGGGTGTGCATCATCTTCAGATAGCCGTTACGCAGGAAGTCGCCGGAACCGCCCAGGCCGTTGATCATGCGGGTTCCGCCCACCAGGGTGGAGTTGGCATGGGCAAAGATGTCGATCTCGACCGGGGTATTCATGGCGATGCACCCCAGACGACGGATCGGCTCCGGTGCGTTGGAGATGGAGAGCGGACGCAGGGTGATCTTGTCGAAGTACTTGTCCATGTTGTCGAAGAAGCGCGGGAAGCCCGGGGTCGCCGACAGCGAGAGCGAGCAGGAGGAGGCGTGGTCCAGCTTGCCCGAGTCGAACAGGTCAAGCATGGTGTCCTGGAGCACCTCGGTGAAGACGGTCAGGTTGGTGAAAGGTCCCTTGGCCAGTCCGCCGATAACGGCGTTGGCGATGGAACCGACGCCCGACTGCAGCGGCAGCAGGTTCTTCGGGAGACGGCCAGCCTTGACTTCCTGGGTGAAGAACTCGATGACGTGGTTGGCAATCGCCTCGGAGGTGTCGTCCTGCTCGGCAAAGGCACGGCCCTGGTCGCGCAGCTTGGACTCGACGACGGCGATGATCTTGTTCGGATCGCAGGGGATCGAGGTGGAACCGATACGCGAACCGGCGGTGGTGATGTTGAACACCTGGCGGTTGGGCGGGGTCAGCGGGGTGATCAGGTCGTGGATCCCCTCGAAGGAGGGCTCACCGGTGTTGACCTCGATGATGATCCGGTCGCAGATCATCAGGATCTCGGGGATGACGCCGCAGGAGGAGGTCGGAACCAGGCTGCCGTCTTCCTTGATGGCCGAGACTTCGATGATGGCGAGGTCAAGCCTGCCGCTCTCGGAGTCCTTGGTGTAGAAACCGTAGCCCAGGTCCTGGGCGAACAGGGAAAGGTGCTTGTCGCCCATGCGGATGCGGCCGGCGTTAATGCCTGCTGCGATGTTCTTGCCGGTCTGGTACGGCCAACGACGGTCGATCATGTCGTTGAGTGCCCAGCGGTCTTCGGTCTCTGCGCCGACGGAGGCGCCGATGAAGAGGTTGAATTTCAGCTTGCCCTGCAGGCTGTTCTTCTCAACGTGCTCGGCCAACGCGATGGGTACCACTTTCGGGTAGCCAGCGGGGGTGAAGCCGGACCAGCCGAGGTTCATGCCGTTCTTGAAGAACGGGATGGTCTGCTCTGCGGTCATAACCTTGCTCATCAGGGACTTGCACTTTACGCGGTCTTGCAGGGTGCCGTAATCGGACATCTTCTTCCTCCTGTTTTGTTTTAGTGTCTACATAAAAAAACAGCCAACCTTCGAAAAACCTGTGCTTAAACCGCCACGCAGCCGACAGCTGAGGCCGGAATCCCGGCCGGAAGCAGTCATTTTTGGGCAAATAAAACCGGATTCTACTTAACGCCGTCTTCATAGTCAAGACTAAAAACCGCACATTTGCAGCGCGCAAATCGGCGGTTTTCAATAAGATAGAATGGAGGCGGCGCCCACGGCTCCAGCGAAAACCCTGCCACAGACAATGTATACAGTATGCAATCTAATCTGATCGGGCTTCCCCGTCAAGAGTAAAAAATCGTTTCCCCTAAGAAACTTCCATTTCAGCTGCCGCCCGAATCTAGCGCAAATGGGAGCTGCGCCGGGGTGTCCCCGAAGGCGAAGCTGCCGCAACCGCAGGGTTTACCGCGCGAGGTCGTTCCCGAGTTGTTGCCGCCAGCCATGAGGCGGCGCGAGTCTGGGCTTGGCGTTTTTGCCAAGACGCGCGATCACTCCAGGAACTTCGCCCTGACGATGAAGAACTCGGTCTCGCCGAAGCACACCGTCGGGACCCCTTTGTGCTGCTCGTAGCTTAGCGATATCCTCTTGCCCAACCCCTGGTTTACCAGTTGCGCCACGGCGTCGTCGCGCACGGTGAAGAAAAACTTTTCCGGAATGGCCCCGGGCACCGGCGACATGGTAAGTTCCCCCTCCCAGGTCTTACAGAGCCATCCTTTCTTCGATATTTTCTGGACGTAGCCGACCCGCTCACCTGAGGAATAGACCCAATGCAGCGCGGCATAGGTATAGAGCGCACCAAGCAGGACCATAACGGCAACCAGGCCGGCCAGGCCGCCGACCAATCTGTTTCTCACGACGCGCCAGTCCATAGTTCTCCCGCTTTGATTAATAGTTATTTGCTTAAATCCGCTCATGTATAACAGAAAGGCACCAGCCGGTCAATTACTGCCTGGCAGGGCGCTACACGAAAAGGCCGCACCCGGTAAGAGTGCGGCCTTTTTCGTATGTCCGTGCTGCTTTGACTGCCGGCTCTTCCCGGTTCTTTGCTCCTGCCAACCGGCCCCGTTCGGCAGGGGTCCGGCGGGTGCCGCCTATTCCGCCTGGTACCCGATCCGCACTGCGCCCCAGTGCCTGTTGTTTACGATGATCGGAGTGGAGAGGTCGTTCATGATCTCGCCGGTGTCCCTCATGTAGGTTTGCAGAAAGAAGGGTTCCTTGTTCTGAGCCGCCTTGAGGCCCGTCTTGTCGTTGAAGATCCGCTTCGTCCTGTTGTTCACCTTGTCCTGTTCCGCATCGCCGGTCAGAGGTTTCGAGTAGCGCAGGTTATGGCTTGCGACGTAGCCGCGCTCGTCGACGCAGATCGCGAAGAACACCGAGCTCTGACGGGCCAGCACCTCCTCCTGGATCGGGACGATGGCCTGGTCGAAGAACTTGTCGAAGGCGGTACTGTATTTCTGGGGCGAGGTGTTCGCGATGGGGCGGTAGTTCCGGTCGAACAGGTCGGAGGCGGAAATCCTGTTCTCGGCGATCGCCTTTTCCAGGGTCGCCACCGCCCGGTCCCTCAGCTCCCTGGCAAGCTGCTTCATGGTATCGTGGCGATTCCCGACGCTGAATTTCCCGACCGTGGAGAAGATCTGCTCGGCCACTCCGGTGAGCACCGCGAATGCCTTGTCGCTGGCGATCATGTCCCGGTGCACCAGCTGGGCGGAGTCGGAAACCTGATGGATCTTGTCGGAGATCTCGTTGGTCGTCGCACTCTGCTCCTCGGTGGCGGAGGCGATCTGGTTGATCAGGCCGGCCGTCTCGCTGGCAAGACCCAGAATCCGCTCCAGGCAGTCCCGTGCCGCGCCGGATTTTTCCACGCTGTCCTCGACCCGCTCCTGCTCCTCGGCTATGGAGCGCGCCGCCTCCCGGCTCTCAACCTGAATGCTGGTGATGATCTTGGCGATCTCCTTGGTGGAGGTGGCCGTTTTTTCCGAGAGCATCTTCACCTCGTCGGCCACCACGGCGAACCCGCGCCCGTGCTCGCCCGCCCTGGCAGCCTCGATGGCAGCGTTGAGCGCCAGCAGCTTGGTCTGGTCTGCGATGTCCTCGATCAGGTTTATGATGTCACCGATCTGGGCGGAGGAGGACTCGAGCCTCTTCACGGTGCCCAGGGTCTGCAGAACGTTCTCCCTGATCTTTATGATGCTGTTGCAGGCGCTGTCCACCACCTCCATCCCTTCGTTTGCCGCGCGGTCCACCTGCTGCGAGAATCCGGCGGCCTGGTGCGTGTTCCCGGCCACGACGTTGAGCGTGGCAGCCATCTCCTCGGCCGCTACGGCGACCGAAAGGGAGCGGTCCTTCTGCTCGGAGGCGTCGATGACCGTCCCGCTGGTCCGGTTCGAGACCTGGCACAGCGAGACGGAGATGTTCTCCGCGAGTTGGTAGAGCACCGAAACGGTCTCCCGCAGCTTCCTGACCAGGTGGTTGATATGTTTGGCGAGGTCGCCGATCTCGTCCTCGGAGCGGACCGGTATCTCCTTGGTGAGGTCACCCTCCCCTTCTGCGATGTCCTTGAGTTTTTCGGAGAAATACAGGATGTCCCGGACGATGCTCCTCTTGAAGAAGAGGTACATGCTCCCCATCATGGCCGCGAAGAAGCAAAGGCCCGCTGCGACCAGGAGATACGCCATGTGCAAGGCACTCTGGTATCCGCTCTCCAGGGACGAGCTGAGCACGACGGCGCCCCGGAATTTTTCGCCCGGGTCATGGCACTGCTTGCAGCGCTCCTCGTTCACCAGCGGCACGACGGCCCGCAAGGTGTGGATGCCGTTTTCCACCTGCCGCGTCTCCAGGGGCTTGCCGGCCGAAAGAGCCTTCAGCACTTCGGGGTCCGCAACGCTTCCCGAGCTAGCAGATTCTTTCCCCTCCGGGTTGAACACCTTGAGGTCGAAACCGAACTTCTGCTCCTTGGCAACCTTGGCAAGGTTCAGCACCCCCTTTGAATCGTCCTTCATCATGAACTCGCCGATCTCGTTTATGATGACTGACGACATGGTGCGGCTGTTCTTCGCCTGCAGCTCCATGCTCGCCTGGTACTGAAGCCAGATGGCCAGCAGCCCCACTACGTTTATGCCGATAAAGAGAGTCACCCCGATTATCGCCAGAATCTTGTACATCAACTTTTTCTTCAGCATCAGGCCTCCCCTGGATCTCGACAAATCTCTGTCTTGTAAACGTTATCGGCAGGGGACATACAGCACTTTAGGAATAGATATATGAGAGCCCTGTATTGTTACAGTCCATTCATTGAACCAGCCTTCAAGCGCCGACAACCGGATCGAATAAATTAGCTACATTTAATTATTTATCCTAATACAGAGCCCTCTTGCCGCGGTACAGAACTATGATCCGGAATGAGTGACAGGATAGGACCAGACAGTGTGCAGCACAGTAGCCGGCCGGAACCGGTGGTTTTGTTCGTACCTTAAGCCATCAAAAACCTTGACCTAGGTCAAAGACGCATCCTGTCCGTCGTGATAATATTGCGACAGTATATAAAGGCAAGGAGGCGGCTATGAACGAAATACCGTACGGGGAACTGTGCCAGCAAATAGTACAGGCATGCAATGACGCCATCATCTATTCGGACCGTGAGGGGATCATACGGCTTTGGAACTCCGGCGCCGAGCAGATGTTCGGCTTCAGCGCGGACGAGGCCATCGGCCAGTCGCTGGACATCTTCATCCCGGAGAACCAGCGTCCCCGCCATTGGGACGGCTATCACAAGGTGATGCAGACAGGGGTCACCCGTTACGCGACGGAGTTACTCTCTGCGCCGGCCATCCGTAAGGACGGCACGCGCCTTTCGACCGAGTTTTCCATGACCATCATCAGAAACGCCTCCGACGAGATCGCCGGCACCTCGGCGGTCATCCGTGACGTAAGCGCGCGCTGGCAGAAGGAAAAAGCCTTGAAGGCGCGCCTGGCCGAATTGGAGAAGGCGGTGTAAGCGCCAGGGCAGGCCAACCCGGCACCTATGCCGAGGCTGAATCGTTGCCATCGGAACGCACAAAGAGCGCAAAGGGGAAAACCCCTTGCGCTCTTTGTGTTAGGCAACTCCCGCGAATGGAGAGGCTTGCTTCTCGGTGCTCCGGAAACCGTGGAGCCTTAGCGGACCTGGTCCACCAGGTAATTCTGCACTCCCATTTGGGCCATCTGGTCCAATTGGGCCTCTATTTCGTCTATGTGCGCCTCCTCCTGTTCGAGAATCGTTTTCAGCAGCTCGCGAGTGCCGTTGTCTCCCAGCTCGACCGCGATCCGGATGCTCTCATTATAACCACGGATGGTGCTTTCCTCGAGGGCGTGGTCGAACTGGTGCATCTTCGGAATCTCGGGCCCGATGTTGATCGGATTGAGCTTGCTGACGATCGGCCTCCCCTCAAGAAAAAGAATGCGCTCGATTAGCTGCTCAGCATGTTTCATCTCCGTGATGGCCCGCGTCCTGAGCAGCGCGTAGAGCCGTTGGTAGCCCCAGTTCTCGCACATTTCCGCGTGGACCATATACTGGTTGGTCGCAGTCAGTTCTTCGGCCAAGCGCACATTGAGCTGCTCGATGATCTTCTCGTTCCCCTTCATGGATAACCTCCCCTTCGCGTTGTAATGGCCTTACGGCCGCCAAAAGTTCCGAGCGCTGCCAATGCACCACGACGGCAACATGGCGCTCATGGGACAGCCCGCGGCAGCCACATTGTATTTCGCTCATTATTATACCCTTAAACAATGTCTTGGCAATGGCCGAAGGGGAGAATGGCGGATCCGATGAGTCCGAAGCTGCGACGGGGGTTTCAGGGGGGGCAGTGCGAGGCGGAAAGCGGGTTTTGGTCGGATAACGTGAAGGCGTTCTTTTTCATGAGGCAATCGGGACCGGGCTAGGTGGTGCCGCAATCAGACAGAGCCGGACAGGACAAAGAAGGCAAGAAAGCCTCCCCAGACGATGACCCCGACGGTCACCAACAGGCAGAGCAGCGCGAGCAGGCGGTGACCGGTGCCCTCCGCACCGCGCTCCTGGTAGCCCAGCAGCTTCGCGAGCACCACACCGCCAACGATTCCGCCGCCGTGGCCCCAGTTGTTGATCCCCGGCATCACGAAGCCAAAGAGAAAGAGACTGATCAGCCAGCCGCTCACCTCACGAGAGACGGCGGCGCCGTAGCTCCCGCCCCGGCTCTTGCCAAAGAAAAAGAGTGCGCCGATCAGGCCGCAGATGGAAGCGGAGGCGCCAATGGTGAAGGAGACGCCCGCAAGACAGGAGGCGAGGTAGCCACATACCCCGCCCAGGGTGTAGATGATGAACGTGCGGTTGGGACCGAACTCGGAGCTCACCCAGGGACCGATCTGGCGCAGGGCCATCATGTTGAAGAAGATATGCAGCAATCCGCCGTGCAGATAACTGGCGGAAACCAGCGTCCAGAAACGTCCGAAGCGAAGCACCGGCACCGAGCCGGTCGCCCCGAGCAGGAACAGGCTTCGCTGGTCCGGGGATAAGAAACCGAGCGGGCTTCCGGAAAATCCGCGTTGCGCGCTGATCAGCAGTGAGAGCAGGTAATAGACGACATTGGCAGCGATGATGGTGTTTATCTGCCAGTTTCCATTCCTGCCGCCTTGCATCAGAGTCGTCATTTTGCTCCAAGCGCTTGGGCGCTCGGCACCGCACCAGGAGCAGGAAGATTCCGTGGCGCTGATCTGCCGCCCGCACCGTGGGCAAACTATGGAACGTTGAGCTATCAAGAAAGTACCCCGCCGTTAAAATTGCCCTACAATACATCTTAACTGGAGAAAATGACAGCGGGTTTTACCTTTTCCAATTGTGCAACTCCGCCACGCCGCAGCAAGGCTACGACTCAAGGACTCAACGACTCAAGGACTCAACGACTCAAGGACTCAACGACTCAACGACTCAACGTCTCAGCGTCTCAGCGCCTCAGCCACCCCGAACGACATCAGCGCCCCTCGATAAAGAGTAGCGCCGGGTCCTCCAAGGAGCGGAGCACCCTGCCGAGAAACTGCGCCGCATCGGCGCCGTCGGTGACTCGGTGGTCAAAGGTAAGCGAGAGCGGCAGGATCTTCCTGATGGCGATCTCGCCGCGGTGCACCCAAGGGCGCTCGACGATGCGGCCGAAACCGAGGATCGCCACGTCGGGCCAGTTGATGATCGGCGTGGCGAAGGTACCACCGAAATGTCCGTAGTTGGTCAGAGTGAAACTGCTTCCCTTCAGGTCGTCGCGCGAAAGCGTCCTTTCGTGCGCCTTGCGCCCCAGTTCCTGGATCGCCTCGGCTAGCTCGATGATGCTCTTTTGGTCCACATCCCGGATTACCGGCACCATCAGCCCTTCCGGCGTGGAGACCGCGATGCCGAAATGGTAGTGTTTCTTCACGATGATGGCCTGCGCGACGTCGTCGATGGAGGCGTTTAAGAGCGGGTGCTCCCGGAGTGCATGCTGGGCCGCCTTGATGAAGAATGGCAGGAAGGTGAGATGGGTGCCGCGCGACTCGACTTCTCCCTGTTCGCGGCTGCGCAGCTCCCAGATTTCCGTGATGTCGGCCTCCTCCATGCTGGTAACGAAGGCCGCCGTCCGTTGTGAAGCCGTGACGTTTCTGGCGATGGTGCGCCGCAGGCCGCGCAGTTCCAGCCGCTCCACCGGGCCGAAGTTTTCCTCGAGGCCCCTTGGCTGCGCGCCATTTCTCTCCTCCCCCCTGCTCCCCGCCCCCCCTTGCTGCGCTGCCTGCCGGTCCAGGTCCTCCGGGGTGATGCAGCCGCGCGGGCCGCTGCCCTGGATGCCCAGCAGATCGATGCCCCGTTCGCGGGCCAGTTTCCGGACCATCGGGGTCGCCAGGCCGGTAAAAGACGGGTGAGGGGCGGCCTGCACCTCGTCGTCGGCCTCAGGAAGGGTGCCGACGATGCCGACGGAAGGCGGCCGCTGCGCTGCCACCTCTGTCGCCTCGGTGATGCTCACCAGCGTCTCGCCGACCTTGACCGTCTCCCCTGCTTTGCGGAAGATACGGGCAACCAGCCCGGCGCGGGGCGCGGGGACCTCGACAACGGCCTTGTCGGTCTCCACTTCCAGCAGGACCTGGTGCTCGGAGACCTGCTCCCCTTCGGCTACCAGCCACTTGCGCAACTCCACCTCGGCAATCCCCTCACCCAGATCGGGGAGCTTAAAATCGAACGACATGCAGGTCTCCTTTCGCGGTCACCCTCTCAGTACTGCAGCACTTCGTCCAGCGCGGCCTGAATCTGCTCGGGGCTCGGCAAGTATTGGTCCATGAGCTTTGCCAGGGGGACCGGCACGTCGGGCGCGGTCACCCTGAGAACGGGCGCCCTCAGCTGCAGCATCGCCTCTTCGGCAATGGTGGCCGCGATCTCGGCTCCCAAACCGCAGCTGCGCACTGCCTCGTGGACGATGACGACCCGGCCGGTCTTGGAGACGGAGGCAAGCACCGTTTCGGCATCAAAGGGGTTAAGGGTCTGCAGGTCTATCACCTCGGCGTCGTAATTGGCCACCGACTTCAGCACCCGCTCCAGCATGCTTCCCCAGGCGATCACGGTGACGGCGCTGCCGGTCCGGGCCAGCCGCGCCCGACCGAGCTCCAGCGTGTAGTCCCCTTCCGGGACCTCCTCCCGAAGCATGCGGTAAAGCCGGGTCGGCTCCAGGAAAAGCACCGGGTCCGGGTCGCGCAGGGCCGCCAGCAGCAGCCCTTTGGCGCTATAGGGGCCGGACGGAACCACCACCTTGAGTCCGGGGCTCTGGCAAAATAGCGCCTCGGTGCTCTCCTCGTGCAGCTCGGGAGCCTTGATCCCGCCGCCGTACGGGGTGCGCACCACGAGCGGACAGCTGAAGCGGCCGCGCGAGCGGGAACGCAGACGGGCCGCATGGGCGAAAAGCTGCTCGAAGGCGGAATAGGTGAAGCCCATGAACTGGATCTCGGCCACCGGGCGCAGCCCGTAGGCCGCCATGCCGATGGCGGCGCCCACGATGCCCGATTCCGCAAGCGGCGTGTCCAGCACCCGGTCGGCCCCGAAGCGCTCCTGCAGCCCCTCGGTGACCCGGAACACGCCGCCGTCGCGCCCGATGTCCTCTCCCAGCAGCACGATCCGATCGTCCCGGGCCATCTCGTCGCCCAGGGCCTGATTGATTGCCTGTACCATGTTCAATTGCGCCATGTCAGCGTCCCTTCCGTTGCGCCGTCTGGCGCGGGCTCAGCTCCGCAACGGCGGTTTCGAACAGCTCCGACGCGGAGGGAGGCGGCAGCGCTTCCATCTCCCGGACCGCGGCATCGATGACCCCGGCCGCCCGGTTCCTGGCCTCCAGGCCTGCCGGCTCGCTCCAGAGGCCGCGCTGGGCCAGGAAGCGTTCCAGCCTGAGGATCGGGTCGCGCTCGCGCCAAAGCTCCAGATCCTCGGCGGGGCGATAGCGGCTGGCGTCGTCCGCCGTGGTGTGGTCGGCCATCCGGTAGGTAAGGCACTCGACGAAGGTCGGCCCGGCACCGGAGCGCGCCTTGTCGAGCGCCTGGCGCGTGGCGCGGTATACCGCGAAGGGATCGTTGCCGTCCACCTGCACCCCCTCGAAGCCGTAGGCGATCGCCTTTTGCGCCAGGGAGGCCGCCGCGGTCTGCCCCTTGAGAGGCACCGAGATGGCCCACTGGTTGTTCTGACAGATGAAGACCAGCGGGAGCCGGAAGACCCCCGCCATGTTGAACCCTTCGTGGAAGTCCCCCTTGGAGGTGGCACCGTCGCCGAAGTAGGCGACCACGGCAATCGGGTCGTGCCGGTAGCGCGCCGCCAGGGCGGCCCCCACCGCGTGGGGGATCTGGCTCGCCACCGCGACGCAGAAGGGGAAGATGTTGAGCCGCGCCGGCGCCTGCTGGCCGCGCTCGTCGCCGGTCCAGTACTGCAGCAGCTGCGCCGCGGGATAGCCGAGGGTCAGGTGGACCCCCACCTCGCGAAACGAGGGGAAGACCCAATCCGCGGGGGAAAGCGCCAGGGCGCTCCCGACCTGGGCCGCCTCCTGTCCCATGATGGGAGGATAGGTGCCCAGGCGCCCTTCCCGCTGCAGGGCAACGGCACGCGTGTCGAAGGTCCGCGCCAGGACCATCGCCTCGTACATGCGCGTCAGCTCGGCGTCGGAAAACGGCGGCATGAGCGCCTCATCGACCTTCCCAGTGGCATCGAGAATGCTCAGCCGCTTGACGGCAAAACTGGCAAGAATTTCTTCTGGCATGGTCTGGGGTTCATCCCTTCATTAGCTTCAGTCATCATTTAAGTAGAGTGTAATCCAACCGGTTCTAATGTCAAAGTGCCTGGCTTTATGGCTTAGCTCTTCCCTGCTTCAGCTTCCCGTAGAGCACCGGCACCAGGGCGAACAGTCCCAAAAGGGCAAAGGAACTCAGTACCCGCGGCGAGGCGACATCGCGCAGCGAGTTTATTGAGGCGAGACTGGCGCCCGCGTTCACGTAGACGAAGCCTCCCGGGATGATGCCGATCATGGTGCCGAGCACGAAGGTGCGCAGCGGCAGCCGGGTGAGCCCCGCCGCCAGGTTGATCAGAAAAAACGGGAACAGCGGCACCAGCCGGAGAAAAAGCAGGTAGTTGAAGCCGCGCGCCTCCAGTTCCCGGTTGATCCCCTCAAGCTTCGGGCCGAACTTGGCCAGGATCGCGTCGCGCAGCAGGTAGCGGGTCACCAGGAAGGCAAGGGTCGCGCCGATGGTGGCGGCCAGGTTGGCGTAGAGCGTACCCGGGAGGGAGCCGAAGACGGCGCCGGCCGCCAGCGACAGAATCGCCGCGCCGGGCAGCGACAGCGCGGTCTGCACGATGTAGAGCGCCATGAAACCGGCCACGGCCTCCACCCTGTGCGTCGCGTAGTAGTCGGCCAGCGCCTGGCGGTTCGCCTTGAGCGCCGCCAGGGTCAGAAAGCGCCCGAGGTCCAGGTAGAAAAAGAGCCCCACGGCCAAGGCGGCAAGGAGCAGCAGGAGCATTTTTTTGGCATTCATTGGCGGGGCTCCAAAGGCTAAAAGGCGTCGCACGCGGATTTGACGGATTGAACGGATAAGGTCAGATACGTCAAAATCTTTATTTGGATAAACCACATAGCGAGGATCGTTTTTGTGCTAAGCCTTATGCCTCTGACTTTCGCCGTTACCCGTTTGTCAGGTTTCTTATCCTGGTTCATCCGATTTTATCCGTTCAATCCGCTCCATCCGTGTGCGACGCCTTTGAACTTGCTTTTAGCTGCGCTGCCAGGAGAGCCAGGCGGCCAGAAGTCGCTTGACGAGCGGCGTCAAACGACTGCGGTTATAGGCGTCGGCAAGTTTCTTGATCGCCTCTGCCTGGGTCGGATAGGGATGAATGGCCTTGCCGATGGCCGAAATGCCCAGACCGGAGCTGATGGCGAGCGTGAACTCGCTGATCATCTCGCCCGCATGGCGGGCGACCAGCGTCGCCCCAAGCATCTGGTCGGTCCCCTTCCTCAGGTGCACCCGCGCGAACCCGGCGCTCTCACCGTCGAGCACGGCCCGGTCCACCTCGGAAAGCGGCACGGTCAGGGTGGTGACTTCTATGCCCCGGGCCGCCGCATCCGCCTCGTACATCCCGACATGGGCGATCTCGGGATCGGTGTAGGTGCACCAGGGGACGGTCAGCGCCGAGTTCTTCTGGCGCCCCCGGAAGAGGGCGTTGGCGATCAGGATGCGGGCCTGGGCATCTGCCATGTGGGTGAACTTGTAGGCGGAGCAGATGTCGCCGGCCGCGTAGACCCGCGGATTGGAAGTCCGCAGGGTGTCGCTCACCGTGACCCCCTCCTTTTCGTAGCGGATTCCCGCCGTCTCGAGCCCGAGCCCCTCCAGATTGGGGGCGCGCCCCACCCCCACCAGGATGCTGTCCGCCGCGACCTCGAAGCTTCGGGCGTCCCGCTCCAGACGGAGCAGCTTCTCGGCTCCCCGGGTCTCCACGCTCAGAACCTGCGCCCCGAGCTCCAGGGCGATCCCCTCGCGCAGCATGGCTTCCTGCAGGATTGCCGCGGCATCCCGGTCCTCGCGCCCCAGGATCTGCGGCGCGATCAGCGTCACCTGGCTTCCCAGGCGGGCGAAGGCCTGGGCCAGCTCGCAGCCGATGGGGCCCGCGCCTATCACCGCCAGGCGCGGGGGGAGCTCGGTCAGGGAAAAGACCGTCTCGTTGGTGAGGTAGCCCGCCTCGCTCAAACCCGGTATGGGCGGGGCCTGGGCGCGGGCACCGGTGCAAAGCGCCGCCCGCGCGAAGCGCAGCTCCCTCCCCGCCACCGATATCAGGTCCGGCGCGCTGAAGCTCCCCTGCCCGATGAAGACGTCGACGCCCAACTCGTCGCGGAAGCGCCGTGCCGAATCGTGCCCGCTGATGCCGGCCCGTAAAAGCCGCATGCGCTCCATCGCCTGGCCGAAGTCGGCATGCACCTCCTTTATGCCGCGCACCCCGAACTCGCCGCCAGTCCGGGCGTCGAAGACCGCGCGTGAGGCGCGGATCACCCCTTTGGAGGGGACGCAGCCGACGTTCAGGCAGTCCCCGCCCAGCAGGTACCGCTCGATGAGGGCGACCCTGGCTCCCAGCCCGGCGGCTCCCGCGGCGCAGACCAGGCCCGCCGTCCCGCCTCCGATCACCACCAAATTGTAGCGCCCGGCGGGTTCCGGGTTGATCCAGCCCGGCGGATGCACGTTGGCCGCCAGAACCCGGTTCTCCGTGGTATCCGGCTGCAGCAGGGTGGTCTGAGTCATGTCGGTCCCTCCAATAGCATGGGGGCGCTGCCGGTCGCCAGCGACCCCGCCGCCCGTATCATATTGACATCATATCACTCGTTCACGGGATTTGTATAAAGCTTGGGCGTTATGCCAAAGAGCTGCGGCCCCGGCAGGCAATTCCACTGAATCTCCAGCCCCGCGCGCCCCCGGCCGCGGCCTGCGAATTCTTTTGCAGTTCTCCCCTGAAATGGGATATCATTTCCACTATGAAAAACAATGTCAAAGCGCCCAGCGCAGCAGCCGAGCGGCTCCGCATCCAAGAGCGGTTGCGGGCTGCAAAACCGGAAACCGGCACCCTGCAGGCAGAGGCGGAATCCCGCAGCCTCTGTCGCGAGCTTGAACTGCGCCTGAATATTCTGGAAACGCAAGCGCAGGAACTGCGCCGGGTCGCGCTGGAAAAGGATGCCGCCCTCGGGAAGTACACGGATCTCTACGACTTCGCGCCGGTCGGCTTTTTCACCCTGGACCGGGCCGGCCTTATCAGCTCGGTGAACCTGTCCGGTGCAAGCCTCTTGGGAGTGGAGCGCTCCCGTTTGATCGGCCGGCCCTTCGGATTTTTCGTCAGCGGGGAGACCGCTCCTCCCCTGGCCGCCCTTTTGGCGCGGATTTTCGAGAAGAAGGGTGCAGGGTCCTGCGAGGTGACGCTGCCGGACAAAGCCGGCCGACCGGTCCACGCCCGCATCGAGGCAGTGGCCTGCAGATCGGGTCTCGAGTGCCGCCTCGCCGTTTTGGACATTTCCGAGCACAGGCGCGCGCAGGAAGCCCTGGCACATTCGGAGACCCGTTACCGCAGGCTCTTTGAGACCGCCAAGGACGGCATCCTGATTCTCGAGGCCGATACCGCCAGGATCACCGACGTCAACCCTTCCCTCTCCGCCCTGCTCGGCTATCCGCGCCAGGAATTCCTCGGCAAGAAGCTCTGGGAGATCGGCTTTTTCGCCGACGCCGAGTCCGGTTGCACAGCACTCAGGGAACTGCAGGAACGGGGCGAGGTCCGCTACGAGAACCTGGCGCTCACCGCGAAGGACGGCAGGCGCCTGATCGTGGACTTCGTCAGCAACGTCTACCAGGTGGACCAGACCAGGGTGATCCAGTGTGACATCCGCGACATTACCTCCCGCAAAAACGCCGAAGCGGCGCTTTTCAACTCCGAGGAGCAGTGCCGCACCATCGTCAGCAACATCAACGAATACGTCTACAGCGTGCGTTTTGAAAGCGGCACCATCACCTCCATCTACCACAGTCCGAAGTGCTATGACATCACGGGTTATACCCCCGGCGAATACTACCGCGACCCGTTTTTATGGTTCACCATGATCCACGATGACGACCGGGAACTGGTCACCGACTTTTTGAACCATATCCTCGCCGGCAGAAACCACTCCCCCATCCGGCACCGCATCAGGCACAAGGACGGCTCAGAGCGCTGGCTTTTGAACAACTGCGCGGTGCAGAGGACCGGAAACGACGGTGAGGTCGCCATCTCGCGGCTGGACGGATTCATCCTGGACATCACCGACTTGAAACAGGCGGAGGAGAACATCTTCTTCCTCGCCCACCATGACCCGCTGACCCGGCTCCCCAACCGCAGGACGCTCTACGCACGGATCGACCAGGTCATCTCGGTGGCCCAGAAAGCGAACCGCAGCATCGCCCTGCTGTTTCTCGACATCGACGGCTTCAAGCAGATCAACGACACCATGGGCCACGACGTCGGCGACCAGGTGCTGCAGTCGGTGGCCAGACGGCTCAATGACTGCACGCGCGCCTGCGACATCGTCTCGCGGCTGGGAGGCGACGAGTTCGTCATCGTGCTGTGGGACTGCGGGGTCGACGAGACCACCCTGGTGGCGGAAAAGATCATCAGCGCCGGCTTCCGCCTCGATGGCTGCAAGGCGACCATCACCACCAGCATCGGCATCAGCCTCTACCCCGAGGACGGCGGCGACTACCTGACCCTGCTGAAAAACGCCGACCTCGCGATGTACCATGCCAAGAAGTCCGGGGGGAAGGGGTTCCACTTCTTCACCCACAAGCTAAACGAAATCGCCCACGAACGGTTCACCGTCGAGAACGAGCTGCGCCGGGCCTTGGAGCGCGACGAATTCGTGCTGCACTACCAGCCGAAGGTAAACATTATCACCGGGAAGTTCTGCGGCATGGAGGCCCTGATCCGCTGGCAGCATCCGGTCAGAGGCCTGGTCGCGCCGGACAGTTTCATCAGCATCGCGGAGGAGAGCGGGTTGCTGCACCCGATAAGTAAGTGGATCATCCGCACCGTCTGCCGGCAGGTACGCACCTGGAGGGAGCAGGGGATCGGCTCCGTTTCGGCGGCGATCAACCTCTCTGCCAGCTTTTTCCAGCATGCGGATTTCGAGGAGACCATCGAGCACGCCCTGCTGGAGACCGGCATCCCACCCGAGTGCCTGGAGCTTGAGTTGACCGAAGCGACCATCATGAGCGACCCGCAGCAGGTGCTGGGGAGCATGGCAGCCATGAAAGCCCTGGGCCTGCAGCTCTCCATCGACGACTTCGGGATCGGTTACTCCAGCTTGAGCTACCTGAAAAAGCTCCCGGTCGACAAGCTGAAGATCGACCAGTCCTTCATACGCAATATTGCCAGCGATACCGACAACATGGCGGTGGTCCGTGCCGTCATGAACATAGGGCGCAGCATGCAGCTCAAGGTGATCGCGGAGGGGGTGGAGAACGCCTCGCAGCTCGCCTGGCTGCAGGCCGAGGGGGGAGAGGAGGCCCAAGGCTTTCTCTTCAGCAGGCCGCTCCCCGCCAAAGGGATGACCGCTCTGCTCAAGCAGGGCGCGAACTTCCTGTTCCAGCCCAAAATCATACCGAAAGCCAGGAAATGGCACTGACGCTACCCGCGCCGTAGCCCAGCGCTGTGGGGAACGCGTGCACCGGGCAGCCTCGTTCAACGCCAGCGTCCTGAAAAGAGACAGGCTGGAGCAGAGCGGGGGAACCGCCATGCATCCAGCCTGTCGGGGAATCTGCTGTTGGTCGCTAACGTCGTGGCCGCTGGTGCCGCTATTTTCCTCAACGCCACCGGTTCGCGGCTGCTACTTGTCCTGCATGTTCATGTCTTTCATATCCATATTCATATTCGAGCTAGCGTCCGAATCGGCATCATCCGAGTCCATGTCGTCGGAACCCATGTCGTCCGAGTCACTATCATAGGAATCGTCATCGGCTGCGCTGTCCATGCCGTGCATCGATTGGTGCGGCCCCGGTTTACCGAGCATGTGGCCATTCATCTGCCCCTGCAGCTTCTCCAGCTGCGCATCCATTTCGGCGCGCTGCTTGACCATCTTGGTCAGGATGTCGGCCATGATCGCCTGCTTTTGGTCCTTCGGGGCGCGGTTCATGGCTTCTACCATCTTGGCGAGTTCGGCGTCTTGCGCTTTCATCGCTTCCATCATCTTGTGACGCTGCTGCATCATCTCCTGCCAGCCACCCGCCCCGCCAGGGCGCATTTTCTTGCCGTGCATCCCCTCGCCATGCATGCAGCCGCAGCCGCCCTGCTTGGCCCCGTCGTGCATGCAGCCGCCCTGCATCCCCTCGCCCTGCATCCCCTCGCCGTGCATGCAGCCGCCCTGCTTGCCTGCGCCATGCATGCCATGCATGTCGCAGTCGTCGTGCATAGCGCCACCCTGCATGCAGCCGCAGCCGCCGTGCATCCCCTTGCCGGGCTTTCCCATGCCTTCGTGCATCCCTGCGCCGCACATCCCGCCATCGCGACGCATCCCCTCGCATCCCTTGAGGAGGGACTCCAGGTGCTTGAGGAGTTCCTTTGAATCGATCCGATCGCCTTTGGTGATTTCTTCCAGTTGAGCCAGTTGGGTACGCATCTCAGTCAGATGCGTACTCATCATCTTGGCCATCTCGGCTTGCTTCTCCTTCTGGTCCGCGGGCAGGCTCCTCAGGGCCGCCTCGTGGTTAATCTCCATCTGGTCCGCGCTTCTCCTCATTTCGGTGACCGCAGCGCGCGCAAAATCACGGGGCACCGTGTCACCCTGCCGCGCCACCTTTCCGAGTGCCTGGGCGAAGGTCACTAAGTTTTTGTGATAGGACATGGCCAGCAGGTGTTGCGGGTTTTGCATCATATGCTGTTTCATATCGGGGTGCTGGTGCATCATATGCTTCATGTCCGGCTTCATTTCCATATTCATGCCTGGCTTCATGGCAGGCGCGGAGTCATCAGCCGCGAAGGTCGGCACGACGGTTACTGCCAAAGCGAGCAAAGCGAGTAGCATCTTTTTCATCATGTGCATCTCCTTTTGTTAGGTGAGGTTCGGGTTCCTGCGCCAATCTGCCGGAGCCGACAGGCAGTGTCGCTTCGCTGTCAACAGTCTAGGCTGGGAAATCTGCAATAAGCCGCAGCTAATTCTCTAGTGTATAGTGCCACACTACGCTGTCAAGCGAGGAGCTTTTTAGACCCAGGAGTTGGCGGGCGGGAGCCCCGCCTCGCCAGGTATTGCCATGGTGGGAAAATCGATGCGGCAGGCAGGTGACCTTCACGCAGCACCGGAACGCTGAACGTACCTGAATCAGGTTCCCGTGCGGGAGCCTGGGAAGGAGTTACCTCTTGGAAACCTCAAGCCACGGCCCATCCATACACCACCTCGTAACTGGCGGGAATCCGGCCGTCGCGGGCGTATTCATTCCGATAGACCTCCATCATGTCCATCATGACCCGCCTCTGGGACAGGCCCCGGGCGGAAACTGGGGCGGCACTCCCGGCGCCGATCCGCTTCAGCGAACGGAGCAGTTCCGGGACATCGGGATGGTATTCCACCTCCATCTCGCTGACGACCTCGGGCTCCGAGAAGCCAGAGCGCCGGAGGGCCTGCAGCACCTCCTCGCGCGAGAAGAAACTATGCGTGCGGTCGGGTGCCCCGCCCAGCACTTTTTTGTACGAGTCGCGCAGCTCGAAGAGTGTCTTTTCGCCAAAGAGCGCGAAGCAGAAAGGGGCTCCCGGCACCAGCACCCGTTTCGCCTCCCCAAAGGCGGCATCAAGCGAGGTGAGCCACTGATAGGTCGAAGTTGATAGGACCAGGTCGAAGGAGCCGGTAGCAAAGGGGAGCCTCTCGGCATCGGCGTTGACGAGTTGCACATCGGCACCCGCAAGGTTGGCCGAGGCGGTGCGGCACATGCCGAAGGCGAGATCGGCACCGATGGCACGCGCTGCGGGGTAGAGGCCACACAGCGAAGCGAGCAGGCGGCCGGTCCCGGCGCCGATGTCGAGGAGCCGCGCCGGCTGCACCCCCTCGGCCTGCAGCATGCCGGTCAGGCGCTGCACCACCCTGCGCTGCACCACCGCGTGATCGTCGTAATCCCCCGCCTGCCGGTCAAAGGAGCCCTGCACCTTGAGTCTGTCTATGTTCGCAACCTTTTCTTGATCCATCCAGTCCGCCACGTGTCCTTTTGGGTAACTTTTCAAGATGTGGGCACCCGCAAGGGATGCCCCTACACAATCCATTTCCCAGCTACGCCCCGCTCTCCCTCCCGCAAGTGGAGGGGGAGAGTTCGATCGGTATCGAACTGATAACTTAAACTGATTAGCTTCCGCTGCCAAAATCTCTCCCTCCCCCCTTGCGGGGGAGGGTCGGGGTGGGGGGGAAGCAGCCACGAAGTGAGCTTTAACTCAACGGCAGCGCGCCCACGAACTCCCGCACTATTTCATTGAACTGTTCCGGCCGGGTCATGAACGGAGCGTGACCGCACCCGGCCATGATCCTGAGCGTCGCCAAAGGCAACCGCTCGGCCATGAACGCCGAGGCTGCCGCGGGGCAGATGCTGTCGAGGTCCCCGTGCACCAGCAGGACCGGCCGGTCCACCGCGGGGAGACCTTCACGCAGGTCGACCGTGGCAAGGATCTGCAGGGCTTGCCGGACCGCGTCGGGATCAGCGGAGCGGCCGCCCATGACGATCTCATGAACGATCCTCTGGTACTGGGCGGCGTCCAGCTCCCCCTCGGCGAACATCCCCTTGAAGAAATCGCCCATGGTTTTCTGGTAATCGCGCCTGAGGCGCAGCCCCATTCCCTTCACCTCGAGCGGCGCCTGGCCGTGCGGAAAGTCGTCCCCGGCGGTGAATCTCGGCGTGCCCCCGACCAGGGCCAGCGCGGCGAGGCGGGACCTCAGCTCGGGAAAGGCCTGCAGTGCCACCTGCACCCCCAGGGACCAACCGATCAGGACCGCGTCGTGTAACACCAGCTTCTCGAAGAAAGATACCAGGTCGCCGGCGAAGTCCTGCACCGTGTACCCCTCAGCGAGGCTCGACTGGCCGTGGCCGCGCTGGTCCAGGAAGATGAGGCGGCAGGAGGGATCCAGTTGCTGCTGGAAGCGCCAAACGCGGGCCGACATGGCCCAGCCGTGCAGAAATACCAAAGGCCGTCCGCTCCCGACCTCATCGTAATGCAGGCTTACGCCGCCGCTTGTTTCAACAAAAGCCATCGTTTTCCTTTGTATCCTTCCCGTCCTTGAAGTCCCTTGGGTCCTTTTCTAAAGCCAAAAACCCGGTGGTTTCAAATCACCGAAAGCCGCCGTCCCACCGCGGTTATGCGCTCGGCAGCCAGCTCCAGATCTGCAAGTTCGTGGGTTGCCATAATGGTGCAGCGCAGGCGGCAGCTGCCGGCCGGCACGGTCGGGGGCCTGATCCCCTGGACGAAAAGCCCCTGCTCCAGGAGCTGGCGGCTGAACTCCATAGTTTCCTGGGCGGGCCCGACAAAGATCGGCACGATCTGGGTCTCGCTTCCCATGGTCTGGAAACCGGAGGCCGTCAGCCTCTGGGTGAAGAGCGCCAGGTTCTCCGCCAGCCGGGCTCTGAGCCGCGCGCCTTCGGGGGAGTCGACCAGATTTACCGCGGCGAGGGATGCCGCCAGCACGGCGGGGGGCAGCGAGGTGGAGAAGATGAAGCTGCGCGACTTGTTGACCAGGTAGTCGCAGATCTCGGCGGAGGCCGCCGCATAGGCTCCGAAGCTCCCGAATCCCTTACCGAGCGTCCCCATGTGGACATCGATCCCGTCCAGCACGCCGCACAGCTCCGCAGAGCCGCGTCCCGTCGCGCCGAGCACGCCGCAGCCGTGCGCGTCGTCCACCATGAGGAGCGCCCCGTGGCTCTTGGCGAGCTGGACCAGTCTGGCCAGGGGGGCGATGTCGCCGTCCATGCTGAAAACGCCGTCCGTGACGATCAGGCGCCTCCCGTTGCCCCCCTTCTCTTCCAGCAGCCGTTCCAGTGCTGCCATGTCCCGGTGCGGGTAGCGCTGAACGTTCGCCCGGGAGAGCAGGGCGCCGTCCACGATGGAGGCGTGGTTTAGCCGGTCCGAGAAGAGGGTGTCCCCGCGCCCCACCAGGGCGGAGATGATCCCGGTATTGGCGGCGTAGCCGGAGTTGAAGAGCAGCGCCCTCTCGGTCCCCTTGAAGGAGGCGATGCGCTTTTCCAGCCTGTCGTGCAACTCCATGGTGCCCGAAACCAGGCGCGACGCGCCGGAGCTGGTACCGAGGGCAACGGCCTCCACGGAGGCCCGCTGGAGCGCCGGGTGGTCGGCGAGACCCAGGTAGTTGTTGGAACAAAGCAGCAGCACCTCCCTGCCGTCCAACTCCACCCGGCTTCCCTGCGCGCCCTGGATCACCCGCATACTGCGGTACAGCCCTTGCGCGCGCAGGGCGTCAAGCTCTTCGGCGAATGTTGTCACCTTTTCCTCCACTCTCGGGGGTTTCTTTGGAGCCCGGCAGCCCCCTGCCATCCTTGGGTTCAGCCTGCTCCCGCAAAGCCTGCAGGCCTCCACCAATACCACAGCGCACAAAGGTTCGTCAACCAGCGAGGCTCGGTTGGTTGACAATCGTCAGGAGCAGGGGATGACGTCGATCACGGTCACTTCGGGGGGAGCGAGGACGCGGATGGGCGGGCCCCAGGTGCCGGAGCCGCGGCTCACGTAAAGCAGGGAACCGGAGCCCGCTTCCGAGAGCCCGGTTTTAACAGGATAGACCAAGTGGGTAATCAGGTTGAAGGGAAAGATCTGCCCCTTGTGGACGTGCCCCGAGAGTTGCAGGTCGAAGCGCCCCCGGCTTTCCGGCTCCGCCCTGGGGCGGTGCTTAAGCAGGACCGTGTAGCGCTCCGGCGGCAGCGAGGCCAGGAGCGCCAGCTCGGCCGCCTCCCCTCCCCCGCCCTGGAGCGCGGGGTCGTCCACACCGGCCAGGGTGAGATAGTCGCCGACCGCCACGGCGTCGCCGCGCAGCAGCCGGAAGCCGGCGCGCTCGGTGAAGGCGACCGAAGGGGCCAGGCCGGCGAGCACCTCGTGGTTTCCCAGCACGGCGAACTTACCGAGCGGCGGGTGTATCCGGCCCAGTTCCTGGTCGCGCCCGGCGAGGCCGTCCATCTGGCCGTCCACCAGGTCGCCGGTGCAAAGCAGCAGGTCCGGGTTCAGCGCCGTCACCTCGTCCAGGATCCTCTTGAGCCCCGCCCGGCCGACCATGACCCCCAGGTGGACGTCGGAGATCAGCACCAGGCGCACCCCCCCCGCTCCTTTGGGAAGCTTCGGGCTCCTCAGGGTCACCCGTTCCACCCGGATGCGGCGCGCCTCCAGTAGGCCGTACAGCGAAGCTGCCAGGGCAACAAGCAGGGCGAGGCAGAGGAAGCGCCCCTCGGGCGGCGCCAGGTATCGGTGCCAAAGCCACCCCAGCGCTGCAAGGATGCCGCGCAGCAGGTCCAGGGCAAGCGAGGCACTCAGGAGCAGAAAGAAATATCCCATCCAGAGGTAGCCGAGGTAGGCGATGAGCTTGGCGAGGGTCTCTTTCCCGTAGCGCTCCAGGACCCTGACCAGAATCGGTGCCAGGACCATGAAGGCAGCGACGCCGAGAAAAATCCCGGGCCAGGGAGGAGCAAGCTGGAACACCCGGGTCAGGCGCAACAGCAGGTAGACGTGGGCTCCGCCGTAAATCGCCAGGTAACAAAGGAGAAACAGGACCATTTGCCAGCTCCGATCAAAAAATAGCGCCTACTCTATCACAGACACTCATTGCAGGCGAGAGAAAGGACGCTATACTATTAAAAATTTCTATCATTCTCAGGGGCGGAAGTGCGCACAGGGCTATGACAGCGAAAAAAGCCCCCACTTCCGCTTCTTTTGACTCATAGTTGCCGGGCCCGGCGGTCGCTTTTGCGCCTCCCCCCCGCGCACCGCCCATGAAGAGCTTCGGAGATCACCCATGTCGCACCTGACAGCCCAAACCGGGTACAGCGCCCTGATAGAGCGGTTGAACAGGTTCCCCCAGGGAGCCCCGCCCTCGGAACTGCTCACCAAGATCCTTGCCCTACTCTTCAGCGAGCAGGAAGCGGCCCTGCTCGGCCAGCTCCCGGTGCGCCCCTTTTCGGCGGCACGGGCGGCCTATCTTTGGGGGGTGCGCGAGGTGGTCGCCTTCCGCATGCTCGAAGGGCTCGCGGAGCGTGCGCTGCTGCTCGACACGGTGCAGGAAAACGGCGAGAAGCTCTACGTCCTCCCGCCGCCGATGGCGGGTTTTTTCGAGTTCTCCCTGATGCGGGTCAGGGAGGACATAAACCAGGAAGCGCTCAGCGAGTTGTTCTACCAGTACCTCAATGTGGAGGAGGATTTCATCCGGGCGCTTTTCACCGAAGGGAAGACCCAGTTGGGCCGGATCTTCGTCGGCGAGGAGGAGGTCTCGCCGGCACACGCCACCCGCGTGCTCGACTACGAGCGTGCCAGCGCGGTGATCCGCGGAGCGCGCACGATCGGGGTGGGGACCTGCTACTGCCGTCACAAGATGAGCCATCTCGGCCGGGCCTGCTCCGCCCCCCTTGAGGTATGCATGAGCTTCGACCTGGTCGCCGATTCGCTGGTCAGGCACGGCCACGCCCGGGAGATCGGCGCCGCAGAGTGCCTGGACCTTTTGCAGATGTCCCGGGAGCACAACTTGGTGCAGTTCGGGGAAAACGTGCGGGGCGGGGTGAGCTTCATCTGCAACTGCTGTGGCTGCTGCTGCGAGGCGCTGATCGCCGCGCGCAAATTCTGCAACCTGCACCCGGTGCACACCACCAACTTCATCGCCCGGATCAAGCGCGAGCTCTGCAGCGGCTGCGGCCGATGCCTGGACGCCTGCCCGGCCGAGGCCGTCGGCCTGGTATCCGCCAACGATCCCCAGCACGAGTGGCTGCGCAAGGCGGTGCTGGCCCCCGGGCGCTGCCTGGGATGCGGCGTCTGCGTCCGGGTCTGCAAGAGCGGGGCGCTATCGCTCGCGCCCAGGCAAGAGCGCGTGATCACGCCGGTCGACAGCGCTCACAGGATCGTCCAGATGGCGATTGAGCGCGGCAAACTGCAGCACCTCATCTGGGACAACCGCGCGCTGTTCAGTCACAGGGCGCTCGCCGCGGTCGTCGGTGTCATATTGAGATTGCCGTCGGTGAAGCAGGCCCTCGCCAGCAGCCAGTTGGGGTCGAAATACATCGATGCCATGATCCAGAAACACGCAAACGGATCAGACCGGGAGATGACGAGGCGCAGGGACAATAACCCGGTAACCGCGCCCGAGTAGCAACCAAGATCAAAGGCTCGCACACGGATGACACGAATCAGGCGGACAACGGCAGATTAAACGCAAGTCTTTGGTGTCCCCCAAGAGCTGTGCCTTATCTGATGATATCCGTTCCATCCGCCAAATCCGTAGGCAAGCCTTTGACTGCCGTACTTGAATGCTCTTTACGGAGGTCCGGAATGAAAAAAATCCTATCGGTCGTTATAACACTCGCCGCGTTGGCGGCTCCTGCCTGGGCGGACGAGCCGGCATCGGTCGAGCGTGGCAAGGAGCTCTTTAACAGTAACAGCCTCGGCAGCAACAAGAAAAGTTGCGCCACCTGCCATCCCAAGGGGAGCAAATTACAAAGGGCCGCCTCCTACGATGACAAGCGACTGGAAAAGATCGTCAACCTGTGCATCGTGACGATGCTCAAAGGCAATCCGCTTCCGAGCGACTCGACCGACATGGCTTCCATCATCGCGTTCCTGAAGACCTTGGCGCCCTCCTGAGGCGAGACGGGCTTTGTGCCGGGCCTACTTTTCCAGCCACTCGGGGGGAATATCGGCGGAGCGCCAGTCGCCTGAGTAAAGCTGGTCCAGCTCCCAGGGCCCCACGGCACGCCGGATCAGCCGCAGCGCAGGGTGACCGATGGCGGCGGTCATGCGCCGCACCAGGAGGTCGCGCCCTTCGGGGAGGGTTATGGAGAGCCAGTTGGTGGGGACCCGTAGCCGCTCGCGGATGGAGCTGTGGGCTGGCCAAACCGGCGGAGAGCTGAGCCGGCTGATGACCGCCGCCGGCGTCTCGACGCCGTCCACCAGGACTCCGTCGGCCAATAGCTGGAGCGACTCTTCGGTCGGGAATCCCTCGACCTGAACCCAGTAGGTCTTGTCCAGCGGAGCGTCCGTTGCGCAGATGCGCTTTTGCAGGCTGGCGGTATCGGTTAATACCAGCAACCCTTCGTCCTGGTATTCCAGTCGGCCGGCGGCGTAGATGCCGGGGATGGCAAGGCAGTCTGCCAGGTTCAATCGCTTCCCCGGCTCGGTGAACTGGCAAAGGACGTTAAACGGTTTGTAAAAAAGTATGATCTGCACGAAGTCTCCTGGATAGTTTTTCGCCTCCCGGTTTTTTCGGGAGTTGAGCCTATAACATAGGCGCGAAAGGCAAACCAGTCAACCCGGATTCGGCCTTCCTTCCCCAAGGCCGGGGCCGGCAGAGTCCAGCATCGCCGAGGCCATCATGTCATTCCTGCTCTACCTAATCGGGTTTCTGCTGATCATCGCCGGCGTGGCATGGGCGCTGGTCGTCGCCGGTGTGGCTGTCCTCTACATCTCCATTACCTGTCTGATACTGCTGGGCGTCGGGATACTGACCGGGGTGGTCACCACCCGACCCAAGGACCCACCCAATAAGCCGCCCCTGTGAACCGCCGGGCCATCGAGCTGATAGCCGGATGCCGCGTGGGCACGGGGTGCCCACCCTACGGTTGTGTCCCCCCTGCGCAGTAGGGGGGAAGGCTCGCGTAGCGAGACAGGGGGGTTCTCCGCCCGGCAAGCCCCCCCTGGGGCTTCGTTCAGCTTCCCCCCTATTTCATAGGGGGACAGAACCACGTCCCGCCAGTGAAAAACCCTGTCAGGGTTGTGCTTCAATCTGCCAGGGTGGTTCTCGGAATGGAGAGCGGCTCCCGCACCGGCGCGGCCACCTGAGGCTCCGCGCGAAAGGGGAGCTCTATGACCTTGAGGAGGCTCAGGCCGGCGGGATCCCGGTAGGAGGCCACGCCGATATCGATACGTTGCTGCGGGACATTGAGTCGCAGGGTGCCGTGCAGGTAATCGGGCCAGGAGAAGATCGTCGACCAGTTCGAGTCGGTTTCCTCCCTGACTGTTGAATGATGGATGCCGTGCATGCGGGGAGTGACGATCAACCGGCAGAGCAGTCGCTCGAAGGCCACCGGCAGCCGCAGGTTCGAGTGATGGAACAGGATCTCCATCAGGGTGACCGTCTGCCAAAGCGAGAGGGCCAGGGGGGAGATCCCCAGCAGCCGAATCTGGGCCGCGCGCCAGGGCACCGACAGCAGCAGTTCGCCGGCATGAAAGCGCAGCGCCGTGCTGGCATCCATATCGAGATCGGCATGGTGCGCTCTGTGGAAGCGCCAAAGCAGCGGCGAGCGGTGCGTCAGGTAGTGCCAGAGGTAGAGCGTGTAGTCGAGTAAAACGACGGAAAGCACAAGTTCCACCCCGACCGGCAAGCGGACCAGGTTCAGCAGACCCCAGCGGTTGCGCTGTACCGCCAGGGTGAGCGGGGCGACGGCCGGTTTTTCCGCAACCGAGACGGTCGCCGCCGCGACCAGTGCCAGCGCCAGGTTGCGCGCGTCCCGGTCCAGCTTGTCCTCCTTGGCCCGGCGCAGGGGGCGCTTTATTTCCAGCAGTGCCACCGTCGCCATGGTTCCTATGATCAAAACGGCATTGAGCCAGGGAGGGAGTTCGCGGGTCAGTTTGGCGGATCGTGTGGCCATGGTAGTTCCTTCCCCCCGAACGCGCCGGGATTGCCAGTTCCGTCCGCGTCAGCGCGTCCGGTCGAACAGGCGGTGGATGGTTTCAGACACCGCGGTCCAGGTGATATGGTTCCCCATTTCCTTGAGATTCGGCTGCCAGGGGATGCGCAGCAGGTTGGGGGAGAGTCCGAGCAGCGGCGCGATACACCCGTCGCAGGCGAAAAAGAAGGGAATCGCGAAGGGAAGGCCGCCCCAGCGCGAAAGCCGCGGGAATTTCCGTCTCAAGGTGCCATGGAGCATGCCCCACCCCAGGCCGTAGGCGATACTGAAGGCGAGCCTCGCCCGATTTTCCCCACTTCGGGAAAGCCGCCTGCCGAGGAGCTTCGCGGCAAAATAGGGGCCGGCCAACTGGTGTGGCGACCCTTTCCTGACCTTGCGGTCGCGGCGTTTCTGCTGCTCGCTCACCAGGAGGTCCAGAAGCCGGTCCGACCTCCCCGACGCAGCGCCGGCAATCAGCCCGGCCGCCGCTCCGATTAAGAGCGGGTGACGGCTGAGCAGGTTTTCTTTCGGATGCAGAATGGACATAAGCGCCTCCCCATTGCCTTCTACAGCGATGATGGATTGCTGCGAGCGTCGCTGTCAGTCAACACCCCATTGTATCCCGCCCCCCCGGCCTGTCAAATTCCCCCGATACAGGTTGGAATAGGAATCACCGTGGGGACCTCTTGACCACTGAAGAAGCGACACTATAATTAACTCATTATCATACTCATGACACCTTTTGGCAAGATACCAGCGACCGGCAAGCACATTGTGACACCACGCCCAATCATTCAGGAGGAAAACCATGCTCGTCAAAACCCTGCAAGTCCTCGTACACGCCGAACATGACACACTCTGGAGCCTGCTTCTGGACAGACTGCAGAACCCCGAGCGTTTCACTCCCGGTGTCACAGAGGTGCGGGTTCTCGAAAAAGCGGACTTCATGACAGTCAGAGAGCTGCGCCTGCATGGCGATCTGGTGAGAGAGCGCGTCACCGTGCACCCCGCGGAGAGCGAAATCCGGCACGAGCTCCTGGAACACCCTCAGTTCACCGGTTCCATCGTAACGCGGGTGGTGCGCACTGCTCGTCAGAGCCCTGTCGCGCCGCAGCACCTGGAATATGCCCTGGAACTGACACCCAAATCGCTGCTGGTCAAAGGGGTGGTGCACGGGGAAGCGGAAATCGTCGCGGACCTTGAGGCGGAGATGGGCCGGCTGAAATCGAGGGCGGAAGAGATGGAAACCCGGCACTGAGACGACCCCGTCGTGGACGCGGGCCGGAATGGCAGGAGTCAAGGGAAACAATACGTGCCTCGGGAGGCAACTATGCTGAGATCATTGACCGTACGTTTTTTCTGTGCCGTTATGGCATGTTCCACGCTGATCGCCCTGCTGGCGACCTCGGCCTGGTGTGCAGGTCCCGACTGGGTGCTTCTGGATGAGAACAAGGACTCGCGCTTTTACTATGACCGCGGCGCCGTTAAGGGACCAAGCGAGGGAGTCGTCCAGGTGCTAACGCGGGTGGTCTACACGGCAGAGGGCAAGGCAGACGCTCTGAAAATCCTGAGCGCTGCCAAAAACTTCAACAAGTTATACGAGTCGCGCTATCGTCACGAGTTGAACTGCGAGAAAGAGGAAAGCCGGTTGCTGGAGGCAAGCCATCTGGACAAGGAAGGCGTGACCTTAAAGACCACCGACCTGGCGGCAGCCACCGAGTGGGAGGAGATCCCCCCCTACGCGCGCATCGGCATGGTGCTGGAAAAGGTCTGCCCCGAGCAGCAGATGGAAAAGTGAAGCCCCGAACTTCTGTAGATTCTGTCCCCCTATGTAATAGGGGGGAAGCTGAACGAAGTGAAGCAGGGGGGTATTGGCAGGGGGAAAGACCCCCCTGTCTCGCTACCGCGAGCCTTCCCCCTACTACGCAGGGGGGATACAGCCCTCACATCAGCTGCGTCGGTATTCCTGCCTCAGCAGCAGATCCATCAGCACCAGGCTAGCCATGCCCTCGACAATCGGGACCGCCCGCGGCACGACGCAGGGATCGTGGCGTCCCTTGGCCTCCAACTCGGCCTCCACACCCTCGAAGGTCGCGGTGCGCTGGCTTTGCCCTATGGTTGCGGGAGGTTTGAACGCCACCCGGAAATAGACCGCCTCGCCGTTGGAAATCCCTCCCTGGACCCCGCCGCTGAAGTTGGTCAGGGTCCCCAGGCGCGACCCCTTCTTCACGAAAGGGTCGTTATGCGCGCTCCCCAGCATCCGGCTCCCGCCGAACCCGGACCCTATCTCGAACCCCTTGGTGGCAGGGAGCGACAGCATGGCATGGGCGAGTAGCGCCTCCAGCTTGTCGAAGACCGGCTCGCCCAGGCCGGCCGGTACGTTGCGGCAAACGCAGGCGACGACACCGCCGACGGAATCCTTGTTGTCCCGGACCTCGGCGATCAGCTCCGCCATGGCCTGGGCTGCCTTTTGGTCGGGGCAGCGGACCGGACTGGCGTCCACCGCCTGGCGGGTGATGCTCCCCAGATCGACCTGGGCCCCCGTGATCCCCCCGACGCTCTCCACCCACGCCACGACCTGCACCCCGTACTGCCGGGCCAGATACTTCTCGGCGATGGCGCCCGCCGCGACGCGGCCGATCGTTTCGCGCGCGCTGGCCCGTCCGCCGCCGCTTTGGGCACGGACGCCGTATTTCACCTGGTAGGTGTAATCCGCGTGGGAGGGGCGCGGGATGCCGGACATCTCTTCATAGTCGCCGGGATGCTGGTCCTGGTTGGGCACCATGAGCCCGATCGGGGTGCCGAGCGTGATGCCGTTTTCCACCCCGGAGAGGATGGTGACCCGGTCCGACTCGCTGCGCGGCGTGGAAAGGCCGCTTTGTCCGGGACGGCGCCGGTCGAGCTGGGGCTGGATATCGGCCTCGCTCAGCTCCAGGCCTGCCGGACAGCCGTCCACGATCGCCCCGACTGCAGCGCAGTGGCTTTCTCCGAAACTGGTCACCTTGAATATCGTGCCGAAGGTTGAAGACATGGGTTCTCCTCAAGCGTCCCGCTAGGGAGCCACGGCAATCAGTACGGCGAGGGATCGCCCTGGCAACCGATAGGTGTTGGAGGTGACCCCCGGCAGGGCACCCCAGGGGTGGATGTCATCGGGCGAGGCGCGGGAAGTGTCGATCCAGCGGCGCCAGGAGCCGCCCGGCAGCTTTTTAGGGGACGGCAGGCTGAAGGTGAGCGGTTTCCAGTAGGCGTTCACCATGTAATGGAATACCACCCGGCTGGCGGCACTGCCGGCCGTCAGGGCGATACTGTGGGACTCGTGGCTCCAGTCCGGCGTCCCCAGCCGAACGCCGTGCCACTCGAGCCGCGCCTGGCGCAGGAACTGGTTCAGGGTCAACTGCCCAACGACATGGTCGCCCTGCATGAGGCGCGCGGCGATCAGCAGCTTAGTGAAACGGTGGATGTCGGGGTGGCGCTCCAGGAGTTCCCAGTCGAACCAGCCGATCTCGTTGTCCTGGCAGTAGGCGTTGTTGTTGCCCAACTGGGTGCGCCGCGCCTCGTCCCCCATCAGGAGCATCGGCGTGCCGAGAGCGAGCATGGTCACGGCCAGGAAGTTCTTGACCTGGCGGTTGCGCAACTCCTCGACCGCCGGGTCGCCCGTGGGCCCCTCGAAGCCGCAGTTCCAACTCACGTTTTTGCTGGCTCCGTCGCGGTTCTGCTCGCCGTTGGCCTCGTTGTGCTTGCGGTCGTAGGAGACTAGGTCGTTCAGGGTGAAACCGTCATGGCAGGTGATGAAGTTGATGCTCTGCTCGGGCTCGCGCTCCTGGTGACCATAGATGTCGGGGCTCGCCAGCAGGCGCGAAACGAAGCGCGAGATCATCCCTTCGTCGCCCTTGAGAAAGCTGCGCACGTCGTCGCGGAACTCCCCGTTCCATTCCTTCCAGCTGTCGCCCATGAAACTGCCGACCTGGTACAGGCCGCCCGCGTCCCAGGCCTCGGCGATCAGCTTGATCCCTGCCAGGGCCGGGTCCGACTCGATGTCCCAGATGATGGGCGGGTTCTTGAGCGGGTGCCCCTCGCCGTCGCGCGACAGGATGGAGGCCAGATCGAAACGGAAGCCGTCGACGTGCATCTCCTTCACCCAGTAGTGCAGGCTGTCGATGATGAGCCGGCGCACCACGTGGTGGTTGGCGTTCAGGGTATTGCCGCAGCCCGAGTGGTCGATGTACGCCCCGCCCGGCGCCAGGGTGTAGTACACGTCGTTGGCGAAGCCCCGGAAGCAGAAGGTCGGCCCCTTGTGGTCCCCCTCGGAGGTGTGGTTGAATACCACGTCGAGGATGACTTCGATGCCGGCCCGGTGCAGCGCCTTGACCATGTCGCGGAACTCGTCCAGGGGCCCCAGGGGGTCCTGACGCGAGCTGTAGGCCGCATGGGGCGCGAAGAACGAGATCGGGCTGTAGCCCCAGAAGTTGACCAGGCCGAAAGGGGCGTCATGCGGGTCGAACTGGAAGACCGGCAGCAGTTCGACGGCGGTGATGCCCAACTCCTTCAGGTAGGGAATCTTTTCGATCAGGCCAGCATAGGTGCCGCGCTTTTGCGCCGCGACCCCGGAGGACGGGTGCTTAGTAAAGGCAGCCACGTGCATTTCGTAAATGATGGTTCGCGCATAGGAGCGCTTGAGCGGCGTGTCGCCCTCCCAGTCGTACCCCCGGGGGTCGGCCACGACGCTCTTCATGGCCTGGGCCACGTTGTCGCCCGGAATGCACGCGGCACCGCGGTTATAACCGGAGGGTACTGCCACCGCGCGTCCATAGGGATCGATCAGCAGCTTCCCCGGATCAAAGCGCAGGCCGCGCTGCGGGGCAAAGGGGCCGGCCACCCGGTAACCGTACAGTTGACCGGAGCAAAGACCGGGAACGAAGGTGTGCCAGTAGTGGTAGGTGCGGTTTTCCTTGGGATCGAGGGGGATGATGCGGGAAGGGGTCGCGTCACCGGCGCCGTCGAAGAGCAGCAGCTCCATGCCGGTGCAGTCCCTGGCGAACACGCTGAAGTTCACTCCGCCGGGGGTGACCGTTGCGCCAAGAGGAGAGGTACTCCCCTTTTGCAACTCGGAGATGGCAATGCCTGCTCTTTCAGGAACGCTCGTCATTGAATCCCTTTTTTGTCTTTGTCTGAAGCTACCTCATTGGATAGCTGCCCATCCGAGGACAACTCCATGTGGCAATTTCCCCGTGCCGAGAACACTCAGAAACTGGTCAGCATACTGCCAACGTTGACAAGGATGCTGGACCCACTGTGTCAGGAACTATAGTCGATTATAGCATATAGTCAAACCTAAAGGCACTTTGACTCGCGTCGCGGCAGGCGGGGCCCTTCAGGGGTGCGCCCCCCCTTTGCGCGGGGGGCGCCTTGGGTGTCGGGCGTCCTTTGCTCCCCGGGGAGGGTCGTCCACCTTGCGGGGGGCGGCAACCTGCAGTGCCTGGCCGATACAAAAAACCGAGAGGACGATGCAGAGCCAGCCGAACCAGTCCCCGAACCGCCAGTAGAGGGTGCTACCCTGCAGCATGGGGACCCGGCTCACCAGAGACTCGCGGGTCCAGATCCCGGTGCGGCTGACGATGCGTCCTACCGGGTCGACGAAGGCGGATACCCCGGTATTGGTGACCCGCACCAGGGAGCGGCGCTGTTCGATGCACCGGAAGCTCGCCAGGGCCAGATGCTCCATCGGCTCGGTCGATTTGCCGTACCAGGAATCGTTGGTGAGATTGAACATCGCCCCGGGGAGACGTTGCCCCTGGCCGCCGTGCATCAGGGAGCGGATTTTGCCGGGGAAAATGTCCTCATAGCAGATGCTGACGGAGAGCAGATGCCGGCCGAGCGCCAGCGGCTCCTCGCTCGTGCCGGGCCAGAACCTGCTTGAGTAGGGCGACCAGGAGTAGAGACTCGGGAAACGGTCCCCCAGCGGGATGTACTCGCCAAAGGGGACCAGCACGCTCTTGTCATAGCTGCCGAGAATCTGCCCGTTGACGTCGGTCAGTAGCGCGGTGTTGCAGACCCGGTCGTCCTCCCGCTGCCGCAGGATCGCACCCATGAGGACCGGGGTGGCCAGCTCGCCCAGGGAGGCCAGACGGCCATCCCGGGAAGCGGCCAGATTCAGTTGGCAGATCCCCTCGGGCCAGACGACGAGGTCGAGCGGCTGGGTTTGGGCCAGCGCCCGGGACATCTGCTGGTGCTCGCGGAACGAGCTTTCCGGATCGTGGAACTTGTCCGCCGCCCCGCGGTTGGTCTGCACCAGGCCGACGCTCAGCGTCTCGGCGGCCGCCACCTGCCGGTCCAGGGCGCGGATGCGCAGCTCCCCGTAGCCAAGCACCAGCGCCAGCACGGCGGCGCACCAGGCGAGTTCGCGCCAGGCCAGGCGGCGGTGCTCCAGGCAGTCCGCTGCCGCCGCGTAGATCGTGGCGTTGATCAGCACGACCAGGAAGCTCACGCCCAGGATCCCCGTGACGTCGGCCAGCTGGGTCAGATGGGGCAGCAGGTACTGGCTCGCGCCAAGATAGTTGGGGAAGATCTCGGGCCAGGACTTTTCCAGCGCGGTCCAAAGCACCGGGGCGACCCAGACCACGCTCCAATTCGTGCCGCGCGTGATAAGCCGGACCGCCCAGGCCCAGACGGCGAGCACGATACCGTTAGCGGCGGCGAGCAGCAGCCATCCCAGCGCGGCGATGGGCCAGGGGACTCCGGCAAAGACCTGGAACATCCCGATCACCCAGTAGAAGCCGCCCGCGTGCCCGACGATGCCGGCGACCCAGCCGATGCAGAAGGCCCGGCCCGGCGGCTGCCCGCGCAGCGCCCAGAGAACCGGCACCAGGCAGAGCCATTCCAGGTAAAAACAGTCGAAGCCGACGTAACCTAGAAAGTACAGGATGCCGCCCGTGACGGCGGCGATCCAGGGCAGCAACTTTGTCATGACGCCGTTACCTGGCAAGATCATTCCCCTTTTTCCGTTTACCGTGCCGCCGGACCGCGCGGCGTGCAGGTAGCCGGAGTACAGATTTCAGGATCACTCAGAGGAGGTGTGCTGCGAGGAAGGGGCCGGGTCGTGTCGCTTTCAGGCGAGCGGCGGAGATCCTGCCCTAACGCACTCAAACGCGGGGAACATATCATAGTTACTTAATATGTTCAAACCAATACTGCACTAGGGGAAGGTCAGAGGAACGGGACGCGGGAGCGTCCCTTGATGCGTTCCCACGCGGGAGCGTGGGAACGATAGTAACAGAGCCGGAATGGGCGAACACAAGGTTCGCCCCTACGGATACATTGAGCTTGTAGGGGCGAATCTTGTATTCGCCCGCCTTTTGTGCCGCACCGGGAAACAGCAACTCCCTCTAACGGCGACATGACAAGGGTGGGGAATCCTAACGCCGTGAAGCAGGGGAATAATTCCGAGCCTACCTACTGTCCGGGTGCCGGGTAATAATCCGGCGGCACGGAGTACATCTCCGACGGCGGAGGCGGAGGAGGCGCAGCCCTGGGCCGGCGCACCCTTCTCACCGTCCCCGGGATCTGGTTCCCCTTGGCGTACATGCACTGCACATAGGTGTTATCGTAGCGGCGCTGCGCCTCCATGCCGTAGGCCTGCCCGGAGCTGGCGCCACTGGCCGTGCCGACCAGCAGGCCGCTGCCGGCGCCGATCGCCGCACCGGCGCCCGGGTTACCCGAAGCGGCACCGATGGCCGCACCCAGCCCGGCTCCGATGACGGTTCCCGCGACGGCCCCCGTCGCCGTATTCTGATTGGCGGTATCCTGGGGGTTCGTCCCGCGTTCCGCCCACTGACGGCAGATCGCATCGTCCGCCTGGAACTGCTCGAAGGATTTCCCGGGAGCCGGCAGCACCCGGACGCTGGGACCGGTCGGCATGGTCGCGCAGCCTCCTAAGGAGAGCAGGACCAGCAGGGAAATCGAAAACGTTTTAAGCGGCTGTGTTCGCATGGGTCATTCCTCCTCACCCGGCGGAGCCGGCGTCGGAACGACTTTCATCCAGCCGCCCGGGCACCGTTTCACGTAGGGATAGTAACCCTTGGATTCTCGGCAGTAGTACCAGTAACTGGTCTCCTCACCCTGCTGCTGCGGCACCACGTACTCCTCGGGCTGCTGCTGGATGACGACCGGCGGCTGGCTATAAGGATAATACGGATAAGAGTAATATGGATAAAAGAAGGGATCCCACCACCACCCCGGGCCGAACCAGACCCCTCCTGAGAAGTGCCCGCCATGCCCACCATGCCCCCCACCGCCATGACCGCCATGCGGCGCTGCATAGGCTACCTGTTCGACCTGCCCCGGCCAGGAGCCCGCGAAGAGCGCCAGTGCGGCTGCCAGGACAAACACCGTGACCTTTTTCATAGCTACCCCCTCAGAGAACCCTAAAAATCCTCTAACTCCATTTTACAGCCGATGGCGCAGAACTGCAAAGCCGAAAGTGGGGCACACCCGGGGGCCGACTCCCGGCTGGAGGGCAGCAAGCCTCGCGGCATACCCGCTACCGGGGAGCCACCTTCCAGACCCGGCGCCCCCTCCCTTTCGGCGCGGCTATGCGTTCAGCCGCAGGGCGGCGGCGCGCCGGAACCGGAACACCAGGCTCCAAAGTTCGGAGCAGAGCATGCCGGCCAGCATCAGGCCGCAGCCCAAGAGCGCCCTGGCCCCGAGCAGTTCGCCCAGCACCAGCCAGCCCAGGAAGGCGGCGAAGACCCCCTCGGCGCTCAGGATGACGGCGCTGTGTGCCGGGTGGGCGTCGCGCTGGGCCACCACCTGCATGGTGTAGGCAACGCCCACCGAGATGAGCCCGCCATAAAGGATCGGGAGCGCTGCCAGCAGGATGGCGGGAAGGCTGGGCGTTTCGATGCAGAACGCCGTGACCAGGCTTAAGCAGGAGCAGACGGCGAACTGTACCGCGGAAAGTTTGAGAGCGTCCAGGCGCGGGGAGAGCCAGCCGATCAGGAGCACGTGGCCGGCCCAGAAGAAGGCGCCGATCAGCTCCAGCAAATCGCCGTAACCGATGGAGAACTGGGCGGTAACGCTGAGCAGGTACAGCCCGCTCGCGGCCAGCAGTGCGCCGAGCCAGGTGCCGAAGCTTGGGCGCTGCCCCCAGCAAAGACCCATCAGCGGCACGATCACCACATAAAGCCCGGTGATGAACCCGGCATTGCCCGCCGTGGTGTAGACCATGCCGACCTGCTGCAGGGAGGCGCCCAGGAAAAGGGCCGCACCCGCCAGGGCGCCTCCCATCAGCACAGGCCGCCGGCCCGCTTTGGCTAGGACCGGGGGTACCCGGTTTCGGCGCCGCCGGCCGATCAGGATCAGCGGGAGCAGGGAAAGGCTTCCCAGGGCGAACCGAACCCCGTTGAAGGTGAAGGGCCCGACGAATTCCAGGCCCTGCCGCTGGGCGACGAATCCGCCTCCCCAGATGGCCGCGATGAGCAAGAGCAAAAGGTCTGACTTGAGGGCTTTTCCCTGCATTGAAGGTCCTGTCTATCGAATTTCGACGCTTGACTGCGCAGAACAGCTACTCTTGTTCTTTTTCGCTGGAAAGTCAAGGGACAGAGAGAGCCTGCAGGGCTGTGCGGTTCAGGAACCGCCCTCCCGGTCAACGGCGACCCAGGTTGCGGAGCATTTCCTTCGCCAGTTGCAGGTGCTGCTGCAAAAGCGGCAAGGTGCTGACGGCCCAGGCGTTGAGGTCCTGATCCTTCACCCTATTGATAGCTTTTTTGAAACGCGCGATGTTTTTGCTGTGGTGCATGACCATGGCCTGCAGGTATTTCCTGTCAAAGCTGTTTCCGGAGAACTCCGAAAGTTTGGCAATCATCAGGGTGTGCTTTCGTTCCACCTGAACCGGCAGTTTCAGGTTCCTCAGCGCCGCCAACGCCTTCAGTTCCTCGTTCGCCTTTCCGTGGTCCCGCACCATGAGCCCGCCGAAGTCCTTCACCTCCTGCGAGCTCCCTTTGTCGCTCGCCACCTGTCCCAGCTGAACTTCCACCAAGCCGGCACTGGCGGCATCCTTGATAAACGATTTGCCCGCCGGTGAAAGCGTGCCGGCAAGCCCATGTGCCGGCACCGCGACCCCGGCAAGTATCAGCAGAATAAGTGAAGCCAGTACTGCGCGTCCTGTTCTCATGCGAGCCTCCTCCCGGCAGGCCAGAAATCAAGCAGCGGCTGAATTCATGGCCCGGCCGTTGTCGATAAACGTCGATAAACGTCGTAACATCGGTAACGTCTTGGTCCGTCGCTTGCGCTTGTCGTTGACCCGGGCGCTACCCCCACAGGGGAAGTGTAACTGATTTCCGGGGGAAGTGAACCGGCGCTGCCTGAGGCTGCGGGGCGGTCAAGGCACCGATCCAGATAAATTAGCGGGGGGCTTTGACTTCATGGCGGGTTGGGGGGTACAATAAAGCATTGGAAACACAAGTAATCTTTAGAAAACGCTAAGAGCTGCGAGCACTGGCCATGACGCAGACCGTTAAGACCGACTTGTGCACAAAGGAGTTTCGCATGAATGACAATAGCAGCAGCACACCGAAAGTCCACCAAAGCGAGCTGGCAAACGGCATCCGCGTCATCACCCAGCCGACTCCGGGCTTGCAGGGCGCAGCGATCGCCATCCATGTCCTGAGCGGCTCGCGCGACGAGGATCCCCGGATTGGCGGCGCCTCGCATTTCATTGAGCACCTGCTCTTCAAGGGGACGGAAAAGCGCACCTCTTACCAGATCACCACCGAACTCGACACCATCGGCGCCCAGCCCAACGCCTGCACCAGCCAGGAAGGGGTGACCTACTACCTGAAGGCGTTAAGCTCCGACCTGCCCCAGGCCTTCGACGTGCTGAGCGACATGTTCCTCAACAGCACCCTGCCGGAAAAGGAGATCGAAACCGAGCGCGGCGTGGTTCTGGAAGAGATCAAGCGCGCCGAGGACAGCCCCGACCGCTTCCTCTATAACCGCTTCGCCGCCGGATTCTGGGCGGACCACCCGCTCGGGAGGCCGGTGCTGGGCACGCCCGAGGTCATCAGCAGCATCAGCCGCGACCAGCTGATGCAGCACAAGCGGCGACGCTACGTGCCGAGGTCGACCGTCGTCGCCGCAGCCGGCAGCATAAATCACGACGCAATCGTCGCCATGGTGGAGGGGTATATGGGTGGCGTCCAGGCGCAGGAACCGGCGCCGGCCGCGGTCACGGCCGCCCCGGGGAGCAACGGCCTCGCCTGCGCCCGCCATAACCTGCGCGAGATGCAGCAGGTGCAGTTCTACCTGGGCTACCCGTCCCTGACGCCCACCGACCCGCGCTACTGGTCCATGCAGGTCCTGCGGCTGGTATTGGGGGGCGGCATGAGCTCACGGCTGTTTCGGGAGGTGCGCGAGGAGCGCGGACTCGCCTACTCGGTGGGCGCCTACCTGCTGGAATACAGCGACCGACCCGCCTTCGTCGTGGTGGCGGGCTGCAACAGCGGCCGTGCCCAGGAAGCGGTGGAGGTGTGCCATCACGAGGTGCTGAAGCTTTCCCGGGAAAAGCTCACCGCGGGTGACCTGGCCGACATCAAGCGCCAGGCGCGGGGAAAACTGCTGCTGAGCCTGGACGACCCGGCCGACTGGCTGATCCCCATGGCGCGGGAGGTGGGTTACTTCGGGAAGGGGCGCTGCGTGGCGGAGGACCTCGCGCAACTGGATGCCGTCACCCCCGATTCCGTCATCAGCATCGCTGAGGAGCTCTTTACCGGCAGCTTGCCGCGCCTGGAGTCCATCGGCCCCCAGATGGAGCTGACCCTCCCGTCCTAACCGGTGGCAGGGCCCAAGCCTGGACGTCAAAAAGCCCCGCCCGGTTGTACCTGGCGGGGCTTTTCCCTTCAGTTCACCTTCCATCAAAGTTCCCTCTCCCGGAGGGGGAGGGCCAGGGAGGGGGAACTCAGCTTTCCCCCCTCCCGACCTCCCCCCTCCGGGAGGAGGAGAGTAGACAGAAAGCATGTTGAGAAAGCCCTAAACTGGCGCAGCTTCAGGCGGCGCCGATGCGATCTTTGACATTGCCTATTGCCGTCAACAACTCGGCCGGCAGAGGATGATCTTTGTTGTAGGCAAGGCCGACGATCCGCTCCAGCTTCAGGTCGCTCATTTCACAGGTGACGATGTCCGAACGTATCCCGGTGGAATGACTGGGGACGAGGGAGATGCCGAGCCCCGCCGCCACCAGGTCCAGGGCGTACTGCTCAGTCTTGACGGTCGCCTTGATGTCGACGCTGACGCCGCTTTTCTGCACCGCGAACTTCCAGGCATCGTCGACGTCGCACGGCTTGCGGCTGATGAAGGCGATGCCGTTGAGCATCTTCAGGGGCACGGACCCCAGTAGAGAGAGCGGATGCCCCACCGGCATGGCCAGCACGTACTCATCGCGCCAGAGCTTGTGAAAGATCTCGTTTTCAGCCAGGAGGTTGCTGGAAATGATCCTGGCGTCGGCCGTCTCGCTCAAATCCACGATCGTCAGATCGAGTCCCTGGACCAGCAGGTCTTTGAGGATCAGGCTGATGCGCTGCCCTGACAGAAAGGGCATCAGGGCCAGCTTCAGGGCGATCTTCACGGCCGGCGCCTTGAACAAATCGTTGATCGCCTGGATGTCGCCGACCACCTTACTGGCATAGGGATAGAGGTTGTTCCCGGCCTGTGAGGGGGTTACCCCCTTGGTGTGACGGATGAACAACTGGCAATTGAGTTCCGATTCCAGCTCCTGGATGGCTGAGGAGATGGAAGGCTGGGCGACAAAGCAGCGCTTCGCCGCGGCGGTCAGGCTCAGCTCTTCATAAACGGCCATGAAATAGCGAAGACAGCGAAAATTCATAGTTGCAACCTCTTGTGCGCCGGGGCTTCACTCTTCAGGTCCCGGGGCGATTGAGCCGATGAGTATACGCTGAACGGTCCTCAGAGTACGCGGGAAGTGCTTCGGCTGTGCGGGCAGGCTCTAGGATAGTTGAATCCGCGATATTTGTCAAAATTCAGACACCGCTAACAAAGGTCGCGTCCCATAGCGTTTTCCTATACCCCCCGTAGTAAAACAATATTTTACATGTTGCGGACGCAGGCCTAAGGTGGCTACAACGAAAAACGAGGTCGGACCGGCACCGCGAAGACCCGGCAAGACCCCCACCCGAAATAACCCAAGGACAGGAGAACATCATGGATTTCTTAAAGCAACTCGGCATAAAGGATAAGAACTACGGGGCAGCTACCGGGACCGAGTGGGTAACGACGACCGACCAGGGGGAACTGGATATCGTTTCCCCCGTGGACGGCAAGCACATAGCGAGCGTCTATCTTGCCTCCGAGGCGGATTACGAGAGAATCGTCGCCAAGGGAGCGGAGACCTTCAAGACCTGGCGCATGATACCGGCACCCAAGCGCGGAGAGATCGTGCGCCAGATCGGGTTGGAGCTGCGCAAATTCAAAGACGCCCTGGGCACCCTGGTCTCCTACGAGATGGGCAAGTCCCTGCAGGAAGGCAAAGGCGAGGTCCAGGAGATGATCGACATCTGCGACTTCGCGGTGGGCCAGTCCCGCCAGCTGTACGGCTACACGATGGTCTCCGAGCGCGAGCGCCACAGGATGTACGACCAGTACCACCCGCTGGGGATCGTCGGCACCATCAGCGCCTTCAATTTCCCGGTGGCCGTCTGGTCCTGGAACGCCATGATCGCGACGGTCTGCGGCGACACCAACCTCTGGAAACCCTCCTCCAAGGTGCCCCTGTGCGCCATCGCCGTGCAGAACATCCTGGCCTCCGTCATCGAGGCCAACAACCTCCCCGAGGGGCTCTTCAACCTGGTCATCGGGCGCGGCGCCACCGTCGGCGAAAGGCTTCTGAACGACACCAGGATCCCGCTGGTCTCCATCACCGCTTCCACCGAAGTCGGGCGCCACGGAGCGCAGGTCATCGCCAAGCGGTTCGGCAAGTCCATCCTGGAGCTGGGCGGCAACAACGCCATCATCCTCACCCCCGAGGCCGACTTCGCCATGGCGCTTCCGGCCATCGTCTTCGGCGCGGTCGGCACCGCAGGACAGCGCTGCACCTCTACGCGCCGCCTCATCATCCACGAGTCCATCTACGACAAGGTCAAGGAATCCCTCGTGAAAGCCTATGGCGGCCTGAAGGTCGGCAACCCGCTGGACGAGAAGAACCACGTCGGCCCGCTGATCGACCAGGGCGCGGTGGGGGACTTCCAGAAGGCGCTGGTGCGCGTCGTGGAAGAAGGCGGCACGGTGGCTTCCGGCGGCCAGGTGCTCGCGGGCGCCGGCTACGAGTCGGGCTGCTACGTGGTCCCGGCGATCGCCGAGGTGGAGAACAGCTACCATATCGTTCAGGAAGAGACCTTCGCGCCCATCCTGTACCTGATCAAATACTCCGGAGAGCTGGCCAACGCCATCGAACTGCACAACGGCGTCGTGCAGGGGCTCTCTTCCGCCATCTTCACCCGCAACATCCTGGAGGCGGAGGAGTTCCTCTCCGCCGAGGGTTCCGACTGCGGCATCGCCAACGTCAACATCGGCACTTCAGGTGCGGAAATCGGCGGAGCCTTCGGCGGCGAGAAGGAGACCGGCGGCGGCCGCGAATCCGGTTCCGACTCCTGGAAAGCCTACATGCGCCGGCAGACCAACACCATCAACTACGGCAAGACCCTTCCCCTGGCCCAGGGGATCAAGTTCGAAATCTAGCAGCCCGGGGCGGACTGCTGCGGGCCGCCCCGGGCAGTCGGTTTCGGGCGGTAAGCCGCCTGGCAGGACTAGCCAATACCTTGGCCCGGCCCGACAAAACAGTACTTTACATCTTTCCGGCACTTCATTAACGTGGTGCGTAGGGATAAAAAGCCGGACCGGGCGGGATTGCACATCCCGCGGGCCGACCCAAAAAGATATCTGATTAGTGATGGTCTTCCGCCATAGTCCCCCCTCCCCTTGCGGGAGGGGGTAGGGGGAGGGGGAAGGTGCCATGACTGCCCAGGTGAGATCACTTCGTGGCCGCTTCCCCCCCATCCCGACCCTCCCCCGCAAGGGGGGAGGGAGAGTTATTGAAAGCGGTCAGCAATGGCAGCCATGCTGCTGCTCGCAAGAGTTATTTCTCAAACAAAATCAGCAGCCGACAGGAGTGGATAATGACTGGTAAGAAAACTGAAAGTTTGCAGAATCAGGGCGATCTCGTCGTCAAGCCGTCCGACGTTGAAGCGATGCTGGAGCGCTATGGCTTCTCCGATGACGCCCGCCAGGTCGTCGCCGGGGAGAACCTGCTGCCGACCGGCCTCTTGAGCCGCCTGCAGGCCGTCTACCCGCAGCATTCCGGCCTGCTGGAGACCAAGCCTTTCCTGTTCAAGAGCGGCGAGAACTTCACCGGCCTGGAAGGATTCCGCCGGGTCTGCTCCATCCTCAAAGAGAACGGCATTGAACTAAGCCAGATGAAAAAGCGCGAGATGTTTGTCCAGGTGTACCGTTTCCTGGCAACCAGCCATTCGCTCAACACCATCAACTGGGACAACTACGAAAAGGACTCCGTCTTCCAGCTGGTGATCCCGCAGCCGGACATGATCGCCCTGGACGCTTCCGACGCCTATGTCAATGCCGAGACCGACGCGGCAATGGCCCAGGTGGTGGACGACTACATGGAACAGACCAATCCCCACGACGGCAAGCAGCAGTTGAACAAGCCCTGGTTCGTGAACGAAGAGGGGTCGGTCGAGTTCCTGGACGGCAGCCAGCACAAGTATCCGCAGTGCCAGTTGATCTTCGACACCACCACCCAGAACTGCTTCGCCTTCTGCACCTACTGCTTCCGCCATGCCCAGGTGCGCGGCGACGAGGACATGTTCATCCAGGAGGACGTGCAGCAGATCCACCGCTACCTCAAGGAGCACACGGAAGTAAGCGACATCCTGATTACCGGCGGCGACGGCGGCATGATGCCGGCCAGCCGCTTCGCGCAGTACGCCAGGCCGATCATCCAGGACCCGGCACTGTCGCACATCAAGACCATCCGTCTGGGCTCGCGCGCCCTCACCTTCATGCCCGAGATGATCCTGAGCAGCAACTACGACGGGATGCTGGAGCTCTTCGACGAGCTGTACGATAACGGCATCCAGATGTCCTGGATGGCTCACTTCTCGACCCCCAGGGAGCTCTTGAATCCCCGGACCCTGGCCGCGATCCGCCGCCTGAAGGCCCACCACGTCATGGTGCGCAGCCAGAGCCCGATCATGAATCACATCAGCCTCTTCATGGGTGAGGACGGCAAGGTGGACGTCGAGCGTTCGGCCCAGAACTGGATCGATCTGGCCAACATCCTCGCCATGATGGGGATCGGCTTCCACTCCATGTACTGCGCGCGCCCGACCGGCGAGCACCACTATTTCGCCGCGCCGCTGGCCGACGTGGAGCAGGTCTTCAGCCGGATTTACCGCTCGCTTTCCTCCATCAACCGACCGTCGCGTCATATCTCCATGACCATCTCGGCCGGCAAGCTCTCCATCCTGGGGACCTCCATTGTGAACGGCGAGAAGTGCTTCGCCCTGCAGTTCACCGAGTCCCGCAACATGGAGTGGATGAGCCGGGTGTTCCTCGCCAAGTACGACGAGAAGCAGAACAAGGTCGACCTGCTGAAGCCTTTGGACACGGAGAAGTTCTTCTTCGAAGACGAGTTGAAGGAGATCGAGGAAGGCCTGGCCGAAGCGCTGCGCCAGCGGTTGGCCTAGGCACTTCAACGAACATTCCCTCTCCCGGAGGGGGAGAGTTGACAGCAAGCGGGACAGAAGACGCTAAGCCTTACAGCAACCTTCCACCAACTTTCCCTCTCCCGGAGGGGGAGGGCTAGGGTGGGGGAACCTCAGCTTTCCCCCCTCCCGACCTCCCCCTCCGGGAGGAGGAAAGTAGACAGAAAGCAGGTGGAGAAAATCCTTAACTGGTACAGCTTCAGATTTAACAGCAGTTTCAGACGTAGATGGAAACTTTCGAAGCAAAGGGGTAGCAGCGATGATCAATAAAAGCGTCGGTTCGCCAGCTGAAGCGGTTGCCGATATCTTCGATGGCGCCACCGTCATGATAGGTGGCTTCGGCGAGGTCGGCAGCCCGATCGAGCTGATTCACGCACTAATCGACCTGGGGACCAGGAATCTGACCGTGGTGAACAACAACACCGGCAGCGGCCACGTCGGGCTCGCAGCCCTGATCGAGAACGGGCAGGTGGGCAAGATGATCTGTTCCTATCCGCGCACGACCAACTCCATGGTGTTCCCGGAGCTGTACCGAAGCGGCAGGATAGAGCTGGAGCTGGTACCCCAGGGGACCCTGGCCGAGCGCATCCGGGCCGGAGGTGCCGGCATTCCGGCCTTCTTCACGGCGACCTCGGTCGGCACCCCCCTGGCTGAAGGGAAGGAACTGCGCAGCTTCGAGGGTCGCGACTATGTCATGGAGTACGGCCTCAAGGCCGACTTCGCCCTGATCAAGTGCGAGCGCGCCGACCGCCACGGCAACCTGGTCTACCACAAGACCGCGCGGAACTTCGCGCCGATCATGGCCATGGCCGCCAGGACCACCATCGTCCAGACCGGAAGCCTGGTGGAACTGGGAGAGATCGATCCGGAAGTGGTGATCACACCCGGCATCTTCGTGAACCGCCTGGTCACTGTCTGCGACCCCGCCCAGGAATCGAAACTCATCGCCGAAGGGAGGAGCTACCCGTGACCACTGAAAAGAAAAGACTGGGCTGGAGCCGTGACGAAATGGCCAAGCGGGCCGCCCTGGACATCCCCGACGGCTCCTACGTCAACCTGGGGATCGGTATCCCGGAACTGGTGGCACTGTACGTGCCCGAAGGGCGCGAAGTCATCTATCACACCGAAAACGGCCTGCTCGGCATGGGACCACCGCCGGCCGCTGGACAGGAAGACCCCGAGCTGATCAACGCGGGCAAGAAGATGGTCACCGTGGTCCCCGGCGCCTCCTATTTCCACCATGCCGACAGCTTTGCCATGATCCGCGGACAACACATCGACGTCTGCGTCCTGGGCGCCATGCAGGTCGCAGAAAACGGCGACCTGGCCAACTGGTCCACCGGCGCGAGCGACGCCATCCCCGCCGTGGGCGGAGCCATGGACCTGGTGGCCGGCGTCAAGACCATCTTCGTCATCACCCAGCACTGCACCAACACCGGGGAAGCGAAGCTGGTTGAGGCCTGCAGCTATCCCTTGACCGGCAAGGCGGTGGTAACCCGGATCTACTCCGACCTGGCGGTGATAAACCTGACCCCGGAAGGCTTCCAGGTCACCGAACTGGCGCCCGGCGTCAGCTTCGAATATGTGCAGGAGCGGACCGGCGCCAAGCTGACAGACGGGACAGCAAACGAAGCGGCGACTGCGGCGTAGCGGAGCAGGGCGAACACAAGGTTCGCCCCTACGGTGGAGGCGCATTTTGTAAATTATCGTTCCCACGCTCCAGCGTGGGAATGCATCCAGGGACGCTCCTGCGTCCCGGTCCGGCATTACCTCCGGGGCCGGACGCGGGAGCGTCCGGGGCTTTCCGTTCCCATGCGGGAGCGTGGGAACGATGGCTAAAAGTCCCCCCTCCCCTTGCGGGAGGGGGTTAGACATAATGGTTGTCAGTCGTAAGGCCTAAAACAAAAAACGACCTGCCGCCTTGCAACGTGGGTTATGCTGTAGATCATTGCGATTCACTACGGCAC
>Ga0316220_1000191_pt1 | contig 97517 bp, 73 predicted proteins | sample TBH18005metaG_FD_203632 | JGI IMG/M metagenome (GOLD analysis project Ga0316220, IMG submission 203632) | Freshwater microbial communities from Trout Bog Lake, Wisconsin, USA - TBH18005 | ecosystem: Environmental > Aquatic > Freshwater > Lake > Hypolimnion/Profundal zone | place: USA: Wisconsin... | reverse complement strand
TCAGGGCGGCGGGCGCGGGCAGGCGGGCGCGGGGCGCCAAGGGGTTCCGATTGATTTTGGGGGATTTGATTTTTCAGACTTTGCGGCGCAGGCGGGGGAGGGCGGCGCGCGGGGCGGCGGCGGGAACTTCCGCGACATCTTCAGCAATATGTTCCAGGGTGCGGGGGCGGCGCGGGGCGGACAGCAGGGGCCGCAGGCGGGGACGGACCTGGAGTATCAGGTGAGCACGGACTTCTGGACGCTGATACGCGGAGGATTGACGCGGCTGGAGGTGCAGCGGCAGGATGTGTGCGCGGCGTGCAAGGGGCGTTCGACGACGGGCGGGGAGCAGGAGTGCGCGGAGTGCCACGGGACGGGGCAGGTGACGCAGATGGCGGGGCAGATGAAGTTCAACCTGCAGTGTCCGCGGTGCGGGGGCAAGGGGAGGATATCGAGCGAGTGCCACACGTGCCACGGCGAGGGCGTGGTGAGCCGCGTGGAGACGGTGGAGTTCCGCATCAAGGCGGGGACGCGGGACGGGCAGCGGATACGGCTGGCGGGGAAGGGCAATGCCGGCACACACGGCGGCGCGGCGGGGGATCTGTATCTGGTGATACGCGGCGGGGCGCATCCGGTGTTTACGCGGGTGGGCGACGACATCCAACTGACGGTGCCGGTGACGGTGAGCGAGGCGGCGCTGGGGGCGAAGATTGACGTGCCGACGATCGACGGACGGGCGCAGTTGAAGATACCTCCGGGGACGCAGACGGGGCAGAAGCTGCGGCTGCGGGAGAAGGGCGTGCAGAGCGCGGCGCGGGACGGCATGCGGGGCGACCAGATCGTGGAGGTGAAGGTGGTGGTGCCGCAGGCGCAGGACGAGCGGAGCCGCGAGATTCTGCGGGAGCTGGCGAAGCTGCACACGGAGGATGTGCGGGCGGAGATCTTCAGAGAGGCGTGATGGCGAGGAAGCGGAAACAAGGCGCGTACATGATATCGGCGGTGGCGGAGATGTACACCATCCATCCGCAGACGCTGCGGCTGTACGAGCGCGAGGGGCTGCTGCGGCCATCGCGCAGCGAGGGGAACACGCGGCTGTACACGGACGAGGATCTGGAGCGGCTGGAGTTCATCCTGAACCTGGCGCGGGATTTGGGCGTGAACATTGCGGGAATCGCCATTGTGCTGCAGATGCGGGAGCGCATGGAGGCGATGAACCGGCAGATGACGGAGTTTGTGGACTACGTGCGGTCGGAGATGCTGTCGCGGGTGCAGCAGACGCAGCAGACGGGGCTGGTTCCGCTGGTGCCGCAGATTAAATGGTCGGCGAAGACGGGGCCGGTGATCGCGGGGAAGATCGCGAAGAAGCGGTAAGAAAATGCAGGTCCTTCGCGGGCGGCTATACCTTGCCGGTGTTCGCTGAAGCTCACACCGGCGACGGTTGCCCGCTCAGGATGACAATTCATGACAGTAAAATCCAACGCTGCGCGTTGGATTTTACTGTTTGCGCTGCGAGAATTGCGAGGTGCTATTTGTCCTTGTCGTGGTCGTCGCTGGCTGGGCCGTTGAGGAGCTTGGCGACGGGGTCGGGGTAGGGCTGGTCGGCGTTCTTGAGCAGGAGGGAGATCTGCCACATCTCGACATCGGAGAGGTGGTCCTTGAAGGCGGGCATACCGGTGAGGCGGATGCCGTTGGCGATCTTCCAGTAGGTTTCGCCGACGGGGTCGTCGGAGACGCCGGTGACGCCGGGGCGGTGGGATTTGAAGAGCTGCGGGGCGTGGGGGAACATGAGCTTGCCGACGTGGGCGTCGTGGCCGGGGGTTCCGTGGCAGAAGGCGCAGTGCTCGGCGTACTCGCGTGCGCCGCCCATGAAGGCGTCTTCGGATGGGCCGAAGGGGGAGTCGGCGGGGGCCTCGCGGGAGATGCGGGCGTCGAGGGCGGTGTGGGTGAGCTGGCGCTCGAAGGGGAGGGGATTATCGGCGACGGCGACGGGCAGGTGTCCGAAGCGCAGGTAGGCGAGTACGGCGAGAGGGACGAGGATGAGTCCGAGGATGAGGCCGAGGAAGAACTTGCCGGCCGAGGAGCCTTTGGGCATGGGGGAGTCTCCTAAGGGAGGAATAGAGCAAGAGTACAACAACGCTGGCGTTGCGGGTGTATCCGGCGCATGGGCGAGTGGGGCGGCAACAATGTTCTAATAGAAGAGGCGCGCAGGATGGATGCGGCGTGGCTTTGAATGCTCAATGGATGGAGCTTGAAGATTGATGGAACGGATGAAGATTTGGCGGGTATTGGCCGCGATGGCGGTTGCGATGGGCGTGGCGGCGACGGCGACGGCGGGCATGATGCCGCACCACGCGAAGGTGAGCGGGGAGCGGAAGCGGTTTTTGCTGGCGCACAAGATTGAGGACACGTACACGCACCAGTGGGAGGTGGCAGGCGGCGGTGGGCTGCTGCGCTTTGAGCCGGGCAACTATGTTCCGGGCGAGTATCTGCGGCGGGACAACCAGATTGATTGGGCGGTGAGCGGGGCGCGGTACTTCAATCCGAAGTACGCGGCGGTGCTGGATGTGCGCGGACACTTTGGGGATGTGACGCTGGACAACAATCCGTACCTGACGAATGTGCGGCCGCTGGTGACGGAGTACACGTTTCTGGCGGGGCCGCAGGCGCGGTTCTACCGCAAGGAGAACTTTGCGCTGAGCGCGCACGTGCTGGGTGGATTTGCGATGGGGAACTTTGACGGCGGGACGCACGGGATTCCGGCGGGGCTGCTGGGGATGTGGCCGACGGGCAACGCGGTGGCGGCGAGCGGGGGCGTGAACGCGGACTGGAATATGTATCCGAACCTTGCGCTGCGGTTGACGCCGTACATCCTTTACACGAACTTTGGCGGCTATAACCAAGTGAACAAGGGGCTGAACGCGCAGATCGTGTTCCGCTTTGGGCGGCAAAAGGGCGGGCTGAAGTAAGAGCGCGCGCGGAGGAGCGAAGATGGCGACCATCCGGCAGGACGATTTCATCAGCAGCGTGGCGGACGCGCTGCAGTACATCAGCTTCTACCATCCGGCGGACTTCATCCGCAGCTTGGCGCAGGCGTATGAGCGGGAGAAGTCTCCGGCGGCGCGCGATGCGATGGCGCAGATACTGATCAACTCGCGGATGTGCTTTGAAGGACATCGGCCGGTGTGCCAGGACACGGGGATTGTGAGCGCGTTCATCAAGCTGGGGATGGATGTGAAGTGGGAGCCGGGCGCGGGCGGGCAGAAGACGATCCAGGAGATGGTGGACGAGGGCGTGCGGCGCGCGTACACGGACAAGGACAATCCGCTGCGGGCGAGCGTGCTGGCGGATCCGGCGTTTACGCGGCGCAACACAAAGGACAATACGCCGGCGGTGGTGAGCATCGAGGTGGTGAAGGGCGGGAACGTGGAGGTGACGGTGGCCGCGAAGGGCGGCGGCAGCGAGGCGAAGGCGAAGTTTGCGATGCTGAACCCGTCGGACAGTGTGGCGGATTGGGTGGTGAAGGTGGTGCCGGAGATGGGCGCGGGCTGGTGTCCGCCGGGGGTGCTGGGGATTGGAATCGGCGGGACGGCGGAGAAGGCGATGCTGCTGGCGAAGGAGTCGCTGATGGAGCCGCTGGACATGACGGAGCTGCTGGCGCGCGGGTCGAAGACGAATCTGGAGAAGCTGCGCGTGGAGCTGTACCAGCGCGTGAACGAGCTGGGCATCGGCGCGCAGGGGCTGGGCGGGCTGACGACGGTGCTGGACATCAAGGTGAAGGATTATCCGACGCACGCGGCGAATCTGCCGGTGGCGGTGATACCGAACTGCGCGGCGACGCGGCACATCGAGTTCACGCTGGATGGGAGCGGGCCGGTGAAGCTGACGCCTCCGGACGAGAAGGATTGGCCGAAGCTGAAGTACGACACGAGCAAGGCGCGGCGGGTGGATTTGGACAAGGTGACGCGCGAGGACGTGGCGGCGTGGCAGCCGGGCGAGGTTCTGCTGCTTACGGGCAAGCTGCTGACGGGGCGCGACGCGGCGCACAAGCGCATCACCGACATGCTGAACAAGGGCGAGAAGCTGCCGGTGGATTTCCGTGGGAGATTTATCTACTACGTGGGGCCGGTGGACGCGGTGCGCGACGAGGCGGTGGGGCCGGCGGGGCCGACGACGGCGACGCGGATGGACAAGTTCACGCGGCAGATGCTGGAGCAGACCGGGCTGCTGGGGATGGTGGGCAAGAGCGAGCGCGGGCCGGCGGCAGTGGAGGCCATCCGCGACAACAAGGCGGTGTACCTGATGGCGGTGGGCGGCGCGGCGTATCTGGTGAGCAAGGCGATCCAGAGCGCGCGGGTGCTGGCGTTTGCGGACCTGGGGATGGAGGCGATCTACGAGTTTGTGGTGAAGGATATGCCGGTGACGGTGGCGGTGGACAGCAAGGGTGTGAGCGTACACGTGACGGGCCCGGCGGAGTGGAAGCAGAAGATTGCGGAGGGGATTGGCGGGGTGGCGATCTTCGGGCAATAACAAGGCGTTGATAACGCAGAGAGATATTTGAAGGCGAGGGAACGACGTGTATCGCACAATACAGCAGCAGGTTCAGCGGCGGATTCAGGAGATGGTCCTCGCGAAGTACGGCGTGGAGGTGGGCGCGCCGGCGGTGGAGCAGCCTCCGAAGCTGGAGTTTGGGGAGATGGCGCTGCCGGTGGCGTTTGAGCTGGCGAAGCGGCTGAAGAAGGCTCCGCGGGCGATAGCGGCGGAGCTGCAGGCGGAGCTGGCGGCGTTGCCGGGCGTGGCGAGCGTGGCGATTGCTGGCGCGGGATACCTGAACATCAAGCTGGAGCGGGCGGGCGTGGCGGCGCGGATGGCGCGCGACGAGCATGCGGACGTGGGCGGCGCGGGGTTCCGGCTGGTGGAGCATACGAGCATCAATCCGAACAAGGCGGCGCACATCGGGCACCTGCGCAACGCGATTCTGGGGGACACGTTTGCGCGGATGCTGAAGCGCGACGAGTACAAGAGCGGCTACGCGCTGGGCGTGCAGAACTACATTGACAACACGGGCGTGCAGGTGGCGGACGTGGTGGTGGGGCTGACGGAGTTGGAGGGGCTGGGGCTGGACGGGGTGAAGGCTCTGCTGGCGAAGCTGGCGGCGACGGGCGTGCGCTTTGATTACTACTGCTGGGACCTGTACGCGAAGGTGTCGCGGTGGTACGAGGAGGACGCGGCGCTGACCGGGCGGCGCAAGGGGATCCGGCTGGAGACGCTGCACGCGATTGAGCACGGCGGGAACGAGAAATCCGAGATAGCAGAGATGGTGGCGACGGCGGTGCTGACGCGTCACTTGGAGACGATGGAGAGGCTGGGGATTGAGTACGACTTTCTGCCGCGCGAGAGCGAGATTCTGCACCTGAAGTTCTGGGAGACGGCGTTCGAGCTGATGAAGCAGAAGGGCGTGTTGTATCTGGAGGCCGAAGGGAAGAACAAGGGATGCTGGGTGATGCGGCGCGCGGGGTCGGCCGAGGTGACGGAGGGGCCGGATGAGGACGCGAAGATCATTGTGCGGTCGAACGGGACGGTGACGTATGTGGGCAAGGACATTGCTTACCACCTGTGGAAGTTCGGATTGCTGGGGCGGGACTTCGGGTATCGGAGATTCTGGAAGTACGCGAAGCACGAGTGCTGGATGAGCGCGATGGAGAGCGAGGCGGGGCACCCGTCGTTTGCGCATGCGGACGCGATCTACAACGTGATTGACTCGCGGCAGAACGATCCGCAGAACAACGTGAGGCTGGCGCTGGAGGGGATGGGATACACCGACGCGGCGGCGCGGTATACGCATCTGAACTACGAGATGGTGGCGCTGACTCCGCGGTGCGCTGAGGATTTGGGGTACGCCATCAGCGACGAGGACAAGCAGCGGGCGTTCATCGAGGTGAGCGGGCGCAAGGGGTTCGGCGTGAAGGCCGACGACCTGATGGACCAGATGATTGCGGCGGCGAAGCGCGAGGTGGACGAGCGGCATCCGCAACTGAGTGAGATGGAGCGGGCGGAGACGGCGCGGAGGATCGGCATTGGCGCGCTACGGTACTTCATGCTGAAGTTCACGCGCAACAGCGTGATTGCGTTCGACCTGAAGGACGCGCTGAGCTTTGAGGGCGACACGGGGCCGTATGTGCAGTATGCGACGGTGCGCGCTGCGAACATCTTCCGCAAGGCAGGGGCGGACGAAACGGCGGCGCTGGCGTGGCTGGCGGGCACGGAGGGACAGGCGACGGCGGCAGCGGTTTTTGCGGGCGAGGGAGGCGACGGGGTGTGGGAGGTGTGGCTGATGGCGTCGCGGCTGACGCAGGTGCTGGAGCAGAGCATTGCGGCGGCGGAGCCGGCGTTGCTGGCGAAGTACGCGTTCCAACTGGCGCAGCAGTTCAACAACTTCTACCACCGGTTCCACATTTTGAAGGAAGAGGATGCGGGGCGGAAGAGCGTGCTGCTGGCGACGGCGGCGGTGGCGCGGCGGGAGATGACACGGGCGCTGGGGTGGATGGGAGCGGATGCGCCGGACGTGATGTGAGGCGTTCCACGCTTTAACTGCGCCTTCGGCGCCTTTGTGCCATTGTGAGCGGCGGTGGTGAACGCGCAGTTCTCTACTTAGCCAAGCAACTTTTCGAGGGTGGAGAGGAGTGTGCGTGGGGGGATGGGCTTGAGGAGGACCTTGGAGACGCCGGGCTTCTTCTTGAGTTCATCTTCCAGCTCACCGGCTCCTGTGATGAGGATGGCGGGCGGGACGTGGCCGGAGGCGGCGAGGTGGCCGAGGAGTTCGTCGCCGGTCATTTTGGGGAGGAACTGGTCGGCGATGATGGCGTCCACTGTGTGCGAGTGCAGGAGAGTGAGGGCATCGGAGGCGCTGGAGGCGGAGAGGACGGTGTAGCCAGCGTGGCGGAGGACGGCGGCGACGGCGGTGGCCAGAGTCAGCTCATCTTCGACCAGAAGGATGGTGCGGGGAAGTTTGGCCATGCCCATAAGCATCCGCCTCTCAGACGGAGAGTTGCAACAAAGAATCGTTAAAACATCAGTAGCTGCGGACCCATTCCACGATGGAACGGACGGCGACGCCGGAGGGGCCCTTGGCGATCCAGGGCTTGGTTTCCTCCTGCCAGGCCATGCCGGCGATGTCGAGGTGGATCCAGGGGGTGTCGGCGACGAACTCTTTCAAGAACATAGCGGCGGTGATGGCTCCGCCCCAGCGGCCACCGGTGTTGATGATGTCTGCGATGGAGGACTTGATGAGCTCGCGGTAATCGGGGGTGCAGGGGAGACGCCAGAACTTTTCGCCGGTGGCGGCGAGGCCTTTCTGGAATTGCGCGCAGGCGGCTTCGTCGTTGGAGAAGAGGCCGGCGTTGAGCATGCCGAGGGCGACGACGCAGGCGCCGGTGAGGGTGGCGGCGTCGATGAGGTGGGTGGCGCCGAGGGTGCGTGCGTAGTGGAGGCCGTCGGCGAGGACGAGGCGGCCCTCGGCGTCGGTGTTGAGGACCTCGATGGTCTTGCCCTGCATGGAGCGGAGGACGTCGCCGGGGCGGTAGGCGTTGCCGTCGGGCATGTTTTCTGCGGAGCAGACGACGGAGAGCACGCGGACGGAGGGTTTGAGCTGTGCGATGGCGCGCATGGCGCCGATCATGGCGGCGGAGCCGGCCATGTCGTACTTCATCTTGTCCATGTCTGCGGCGGGCTTGATGGAGATGCCGCCGGTGTCGAAGGTGATGCCCTTGCCGACGAGGCCGAGGACGGGGGAGCCAGCGGGCGGCGGCGTGGAGGGCTCGTAGCGCATGACGATGAGGGCGGGGGGATTGACGGAGCCCTGGGCGACGCCGAGGAAGGCTCCCATGCCAAGCTCACGGAGCTTGTCGGTGGAGTGGACCTCGACGGAGAGGCCGAGGGGGGTGAGCTCGGCCTGGGCGCGGCGGGCGAGCTCGAGCGGGGGCAGGATGTTGCCGGGCTCGTTGACGAGGATGCGGGCGAAGCGCTGGGCTTCGGCGAGGATGCAGCCTTCGCGGAGGCCACGGTCGAGTGCGGCGCGGTCTGCGGTGGTCGGGGCGAGGAATGCGACGGCGGCGACGGACTGGTCGGTGCGGTCGGAGCGGTAGGTGTCTGGGTCGAAGTCGCCGATGAAAGCGCCTTCGGTGAGGGCGCGGGCGAGGAGCGCGGCGTCTGCGGTGGTGGGCGAGGAGGACTCGGGGACGGCGATGGCGAGGGACTTGATGGAGCGGGGCTTGGCGGCGCGGACGGCAGTGCCAGCGGCGCGGCGGAGGTCTTCGAGGGTGAGGTCGGCGGGCTTGCCGAGGCCGATGAGGAGGAGGCGTTCGGCAGCGAGGCCGGCGGGGGAGTGCAGGAGGAGGGTCTCGAATGGACCGGCCTTGAACTCGCCGGTGGCGAGTGCCTTGGCGGCGGCGGCGGCGAGGGCGGCGTTGGAGGAGAGCAGGGCCGGCTCGGGCTTGGCGTTGGGGTCTGCGCTGGCGGTAGTGTTGACGGCGAAGACGGCGAGGAGCGGGGTGGCGAAGGAGGCGGGAGACTGGAGGAGGAGGGTGGTTTCCATGACGATATTCATGTTAACGCACTCGGGAGGAGTGTGCTGTGACGACTCGACGTGCTTTACTGCCGACGACTGCGGGCGATGGCGGCCTTGGCTTCGTTGTCGGCCTCGCGCTTGCGCTCGGATTCGCGCTTGTCCCACTGCTGCTTGCCTTTGGCGAGTGCGAGTTCGCACTTGACGCGGCCGCGGCGGAAGTAGAGGCGTGTGGGGATGAGGGTGAATCCCTTGGCGGTGAGCTTGGCGGCGAGCTTGCGGATTTCGGCCTTGTGGACGAGGAGGCGGCGGGTGCGGAGGGAGTCGTGGTTCATGGCGTTGCCGTGGGAGAAGGGGCCGATGTGGGCGTTGAGGAGGAAGAGTTCGCCGTCCTTGAGGAGGCCGTAGGCGTCCTTGAGGTTGGCGTTGCCCTCGCGGATGGATTTGACCTCGGTACCGCGGAGGGCGACGCCAGCCTCGATGCGGTCGGTGAGGAAGTAATTGTGGGAGGCGGAGCGGTTGAAGGATGCGTCGCGTTCGCCGCTGGCGATGGGGTCGCGCGGGCGCGCGGGCTTGGCGGCGGGTTTGGAGCCGGCGGAGGGGGTGGCAGGTTGGGGCGTGCGCGCCATGAATACAGGTTACGTTAGCAGATGGATTAACAGTTGGGAAATCACTCTGAATGTTATACTTGGCCTGTTTGCCAGAGGGTTTGGCAGGCATGAAAAGGGCCTGCGGAGCGAGGTTGGCGCCGGGGCTTCGGCGGCGGAAGATGATGTTTGTTCCGGCGGCGCGGTGCTGAACCGCTGGTGTGTGCGTCCAACGAATGAGCCGCACAGAGATAACCGGAACCGGGAGTGGAATGGAACGACGCGCGAAGAGATGGGGATGTTGGCTGGCGGCGGCGATGGTATGCGCGGGTATCGCGACACCGGCGGCGCGGGCGCAGAGCGCCGGCACGCTGGAGCGGCGCGGGGTGACTGCCGAAAGCAAAGGCGATTACGACACGGCGTACGAGGACTTCCGCAAGGCGTACGAGAGGCATCCGAAGAACCTGTCGTACAAGACGCACTGCGAGCGGCTGCGGTTTATGGCGGCGGCGCAGCATGTGGACCAGGGGCGGAAGCTGCGGGCGATGGGCGATCCGGCGGCGGCGCTGGCGCAGTACATGCGGGCGCTGCAGATCGATCCGTCGAACCAGGCGGCGCAGCAGGAGATTGACGAGACGCGGCGGCAGCAGATGTCGCAGCCTGCGCCTGGAGAGGGTGGCGGGTCGCAGGCGGTGTCGCCGGAGGTGCAGGGGCTGCGCAATCTGGCCAGCATCAGTTCGCCAGTGGATTTGAAGCCAGTGTCGCACGAGCCGATCACGCTGCACATGGTGGAGGACGCGAAGACGATCTTCACGGCCATCGGCAAGGCGGCGGGGCTGAACGTGATCTTCGATCCGGACTACAACTCGAAGCGCATCACGGTGGATATGAACAACGTGTCGCTGTACGACGCGCTGCGCATTGTGGGGACGCTGGCGGGGACGTTCTGGAAGCCGGTGACTGCGGACACGATCTTTGTGGCGCAGAACACGCGGACGAAGCGCACGGATCTGGACAATCTGGCGGTGCAGACGTTTTACCTGACCAACGCGGCGCAGCAGAACGACGCCAACGAAGTAACGACCGCGCTGCGCAACCTGCTGGATCCGAGCGTGAAGGTGTATCTGGTGCCGAGCCAGAACGCGATTGTGATGCGCGCGACGACGGACCAGTTGATGCTGGCGCAGAAGATCATCAACGACCTGGACCGCGCGCGGGCCGAGGTGGTGGTGGACGTGGCCGTGCTCGAGGTGAACAAGGACAAGCTGCGGAACCTGGGCATTACGCTGCCGCAGAGTTTCGGGGTGGCGCTGCAGCCGCTGGGCGGCAGCAGTAGCACGTCCAGCACCAGCTCGAGTTCGACCACGACCACCGGCACCAGCACGACGAGCAGCTCGGGGCTGACGCTGAACTCGCTGGGGAACCTGAACGCGAACAACTTCGCCATCACGGTGAACGCGGCGACAGCCAACCTGCTGCTGAGCGACAGCGACACGCGGGTGCTGCAGAACCCGCGTATACGCGCCACGGACGGGCAGCGTGCGACGCTGAAGATTGGGTCGAAGATTCCGGTGGCGACTGGTTCGTATAGCGCCGGAACGGCTGCGACGACAGTGAGCCTGGGCGTGCAGACGCAGTTCCAGTATCTGGACGTGGGCGTGAACATCGACATAACGCCGACGGTTCACTTCGACCGGCAGATATCGCTGAAGGTAAAGGTGGAAGTGTCAACGCAGAGCGGATCGACGACCATCAGCGGGGTGACGGAGCCGATCATCTCGCAGCGCGTGGTGGAGCAGGAGGTGCAACTGCGGGAGGGCGAGCCGAGCATCCTGGCCGGGTTGCTGGAGCACCAGGACAACAAGAGCATCGGCGGGCTGCCCGGGCTGGGCGAGATTCCGCTGCTGAAGTACCTGTTCAGCACGACGAACAAGGAAGTGGCGCAGGACGAGGTGGTGTTCCTGCTGATACCGCACATCGTGCGCGAGCAGACGTTGAGCCCATTGAACACGCGGGCCATTGACACGGGCACGAACCAGGAGATTGAACTGCGGCACGACGAGAAGCCGGACGAGTCGCTGTTGCCGCCGGCGGCGCTGAATCTGCCGCCTGTGAACCGGAATATGACGGCGGCTTCCGCAGCGAACGCGGCGGTGGCGGGCATGGAGCAGCAGGCGAAGAACGCGGGGCAGGCGGCGCAGACGGCGCTGGACGCGATGCAGCCTGCGGCCAATACGCCGCAGGTGACACTCAGTTTTGCGCAGGCGGAGGTGACGCAGGCGGTGGGCACGTCGCTGACGATGACGGTGAACGTGGCCAACGCGCAGGACCTGTCGGGCGTGCCGATGGAGGTGCAGTACGACCCGGCGCATCTGCAACTGGTGAACGTGGACGCGGGTGACCTGCTGGGGCGTGACGGCCAGGCGGTGGCGCTGGTGCATCGGGACGACGGCAAGGGGAATGTGAGCATCACGGAATCGCGGCCGCCGGGGTCGACGGGCGTGAACGGACAAGGGCCGCTTTGCACGCTGAGCTTCAAGGCGCTCTCCGCGGGCAACACGACGGTGAGTATTGTGAAGGCGGCGGCGAAGAACAGCGCACAGGCGAGCCAACCGGCGCAGGGATCGCGCGCCATTGTGCACTTGAAGCCGTAGCGGAGGCAGGAAGCGATGCGCGGCGGACAGAGGACAACAGGCGAACGCGGGCTGACGCTGGTGGAACTCATCATTGTGATTGCCATGCTGGGGATACTGGCGATGGCAGCGCTGCCGATAGCGCGGTTCCAGGTGAAGCGGGAGAAGGAGAAGGATCTGCGGCGAGAGCTGTGGGAGATGCGGGACGCGATTGACAAGTACAAGGACGCGGCGGACAAGGGAGCGTTCATCACCAAGGCGGACAGTTTCGGGTATCCGCCGGATTTGGACACGCTGGTGAACGGGGTGGACGTGCACGACAAGAAGCTGAAGTTCCTGCGCGAGGTTCCGGTGGATCCGATGACGGGGCAGAAGGATTGGGGGACGCGCTCGATGCAGGACGATCCGAAGTCTTCGGACGGGAGCTGCGGCACGGGCGGCGGACAGAACGTATTTGACGTATGCAGCAAGAGCAACGGGACGGCGCTGGACGGGACGAAGTATTCGACATGGTGAACGGGATGACAAGGCGGCGCAAGGCGAGCGAGGGCTTCACGCTGGTGGAGTTGATGATCGTGATGATCATCATCGGCGTGCTGCTGATGATTGCCGTGCCCAAGTACGAGCGGTCGGTGCAACTGGCGCGCGAGGCGGTGCTGAAGGAGGACTTGCAGACGATGCGCAAGGCCATTGACAGCTACACGGTGGACAAGCAGAAGGGGCCGCAGGGGCTGGACGACGTGGTGCAGGCGGGATACCTGAAGAGCATTCCGATTGACCCCATCACGCGGCGCAGCGACACGTGGATTACGGCGCAGGATTCGGCGATGCACGATCTGGACCAGACGGATCCGGGGATAGACAACGTGCACAGCGGGGCACAGGAGACGGCCAGCGACGGGTCGTCGTACTCCACTTGGTGATGCTGAACAGGAATTAAATTCAGGACAATTTACGCAAGAGAGCTTGTGGCGAGCAGGCGTGGCCAAAGTGCGTCCAGGCCGTGTTTTGTCTTGGCGGAGACGGGGATGAGTTCGTCGAGACCGTGTTCGCGTTTGAGTGCGGTGAGGGAGCGGTTGAGTGCGTTGGATTTGAGGCGGTCGCACTTGGTGGCGACGACGAGGAAGGCGCGTTTGGCGGAGCGGAGATAGTCGAAGAGCTGCGTATCGCTGGGCTGGGGCGGGATGTTGGAGTCCACGAGGCAGACGCAGAGGGCGAGGGTGGGGCGTTCGGCGAGGTAGGGATTGATGAAGAGAGGCCACTCGGCGGAGATGGAGCGGGAGAGCTTGGCGTAGCCGTAGCCGGGGAGGTCGGCGAAGATGAGCGAGGGATGCGCGGCGGGGCGGGCCTGGGTGCCGGAGTGGAGCGCAAAGAAGTTGATGGCGCGGGTGCGACCGGGGGTGGAGGAGACGCGGGCGACGGTGGCGCCGGCGAGGGCGTTGAGGAGGCTGGATTTGCCCACGTTGGAGCGGCCGAGGAAGGCAATCTCCGCGACGGAGGGCGCGGGGAAGAACTCGGGATCGGGGGCGGAGAGGAGGAATCGGGCGTGAAGCCGCATGTTGCCAGTGTAGCCTGCGCGGGTTCTGCGCGTGATGGGGTGTCGGGCGAAATGCGGGGCGGGCAAGGTAGAATCTAGAGAAAAAGGGGAACAAAGAACTGTGACGGCGAAGGCAAAGAAGGCGCGGAAGGTGGAGGTGTTCGACACCAGTCTGCGTGATGGATTGCAGCAACCGAACCTGGAGATCAGCGTGGACGGGGCGGTGAGCCTGCTGGGGCGGATGGCGGGGTTTGGGGTGCGGTATGCGGAGATAGGATTCGCGGGCGCGAACCAGTTTGTGGGCGAGCTGTGCAAGGCGCTGAAGGACGTGGATACGGGCGCGATGCGGCTGGCGCTGTTTGGGCGGTCACGGGGGCGCGGGGTGAAGGTTTCGGAGTGGGCGGACGTGAAGTTCATGCTGCGGCACAAGGGGCGCGTACCGACGGCGGTGGTGGTGGTGAAGTCGCGGCTGCTGGATGTGGCGAAGTCGCTGGAGACGACGCCGGAGGAGAATCTGCTGATGGCGCGCGAGACGGTGGCGTGCCTGCAGGACGCGGGGCTGGAGGTGCTGGTGGACCTGGAGCACGCGATGGATGCGTGCGGAGGGCGGGTGGAGTTCGGGGCGCGGGGTACGGCGGAGTACGTGAAGCGCTCGAAGGATTACTTTCACGAGATGGTGGGGCAGTGCGTGGAGCAGAAGGTGGCGCGGATTGTGGTGTGCGACACGACGGGCGGAGCGTCGCCAGAAGAAGTCAAGGGAGTCATTGCCGGCTTGGTGAAGCGATATCCGCTGGCTGCATTCGGGTTCCACGGGCACACGGACAGGGGGTTTGGCGAGGCGAATACGCGCGCTGCGATATTGGCCGGAGCGGTGCAGGTGCAGGGGACGATTCTGGGCACGGGCGAGCGGTGCGGGAACGTAAACCTGACGACGGTGATTGGCGGAATGCAGTTGCGGGGCGAGGCGGAGTTTGTGAGCGCGAAGCAACTGGAGGGGCTGTGCGGTTTGGCGGCGGCGGCGAACACTGCGTTTGGGCTGGAGATGCCGCACGGCGCGCCGATTGTGGGCGCGGGGGCCTTCGGTACATGGGCGGGGATGCACGGCAGCAGCGAGCGGAAGAATCCGGGAGCGTACCTGTGGTGCGATCCGGCGAAGGTGGGTGCGACGCCGGTGATTGGCGTGAACGCGCAGTCGGGGCGGGCGAACATCATGCTGCTGAGCAAGACGCTGGGCGTGGAACTGAATGCGAAGCAGGCGCAGGCGTTTCTGGAAGAGCATCAGGCGATGGTGGACGGCGGCGGGTACACGGCCAGCGAGGTGAGCTTCAAGCTGCACTGCCGGAGGGCGCTGGGGACGCTGGTGGAGCGGTTCAGCGTGAAGGGGTGGAAGGTGCTGGACGAGACGGATCCGGAGGGCGGGCGGCATGTGAAGGCGACGATGCGGCTGGAGGTCTACGGGCGCGCTGTGACGGCGAGCGCGGAGGGCGAGGGGCCAGTGGACGCGCTGACGCGGGCGATGCGTTCGGAACTGGAGAAGCACTGCCCGGAGCTGAAGGAGATACGGCTGGGGACGTTCAGCGTGATGGCGATTGACGTGAGCGCGAACGACACGGCGGCGCTGGTGCGGGTGGTAGTGACGTTCCACGCGGAGGGACGCGATCCGTGGAAGACGGCCGGTGTAAGCAGTGATTTGAACCAGGCGGCACTGATGGCGATTGTGGATGGGCTGCACTACGGGATACAAGCGTAGGGATATTGTTTTGATATAAGGCCGCGGGCGACCGCGGCTTTTTTATTGGGATGAGAGGGCGGAGCGGATGATGGCGGCGGTGGTGTTGAGGGCGGTCGCGCTGTCACAGGAGTCGAGGACGCGGCGGCGTGCGGCGAGGCCGAGGCGGGCGCGGAGAGCAGCGTCAGAGAGCAGGGGCTCGAGGGCATCGGCGAGGGCCTCGGGGTTGCCGGGGGGTACGAGGATTCCATCGACATTGTGGGTGATGAGTTCGGGTGCGCCGCCGGCCCAGGTGGCGACGACGACGAGTTGCGTGGACATGGCGGTGGCGATGGCGGGGGGAAGGGTGTCGGCGAGCGATGGGACGACGAGGACGTCGGCCTCGGCGAGGAGGTCGCGCTGCTGCGCGGCGGTGACGGGGCCGGAGAAGTGTACGCTGTCCGCGATGCCGTGGGAGACGGCGATGGAGCGGAGCAGGGCGGCGTCCGGGCCGGAGCCTGCGATGGTGATGTGGAGGGGATGTCCGCGGCGTGCGAGGATGGCGGCGGCCTGAAGCAGCACGGGCAGTCCGGCGTGGGGGACGAGCGGCGTGAGGGTGAGCATCTGCACGGGGACGGCGATGGCGCGCGGCGTGCGGGCGGCGTAGAAGGCGGCGTCCACGCCGGAGGGTGCGAGAAGGATGCGGTTCCATGCGGAGGGCGGGGCGAGGCGCATTAACTGGGAGCGGGCGGATTGGGAGCCGGCGAGGACAAAGGATGCCTCGGTGAGCTTCTTGCGGAGTATGTGGCGGCGCGGGGTGAAGAGTTCCTGGGGACCGTGGACGGTGAGCGAGTAGGGGATGCGGAGGGCGCGGGCGGCGATGCGGCCGGTGGTGGCGATGTAACCAGCGCCGTCGATGTGGAGGTGGGTGAGGGAGCGGCGGCGGAGCCAGTCGGCGAGGAGAAGGCCGTCCATCACGTTGAGCCATGCGTGGAAGAACTGGGCGATGTTGGCGCCGGCGCTGGTGGCAGCGGCGATGTGCGCGCGCAGGACGACGAGCGGGCAAGTGAACTGCATGCGCAGGAGCGTGAAGAGATTGTGCGCGACGATGCGCGGGAAGGTGAGGAGTGTGGGGCGCGGGAGGACGGTGAAGGTGGCGGCGGATTCGGCGGCCTCTTCGGGGGTGAGGGGGAGCGAAGAGTCGGGCAGGCGTAGGGTGGCGGTCTCGATGGTGAAGCCGAGACGGCGGAGGGCGGAGATTTCGCGGAGGGCGGTGGGGTCGGCGGGCGAGGGATAGCAGGCGAGCAGGCGACCGAAGCGGGGAGCGGGTTGGGAGGTGGGTGAGTTCACGTGCGTGAAGGCCGCGCTGCGGCGGACGGAGAACAGTTTAGAGCAAATCAGGGCTGTGCGTGGAGAGGCGGGCGCAAGGGTTGAATCCGTACAATGGAGCGCGGAGGCTTGCGATGCGGATACGGAGATGGGTAGCGGGGGCGGTGCTGCTGGCGGGGGTGACGGCCGGGGCGGCAGGGAACTCGAACGCGCAGCGGAACGAGGCGTGGCGGGAGGGGATGCGGGCGGCGCTGCATGTGCCGAGTCCGCTGCCGAAGCTGGATTTGCAGGTGTGGTCGGAGTTTGAGGCGGCGAAGGGCGTGAGGGCGGAGCGCGTGACCTACGCGACGGCGGACGGGATGGTGGTTCCGGCGATTGTGTACCGGCCAGATCCGGAGCCGAGGCGGCGGATGCCGGGGATTGTGATTGTGAACGGGCACGGGAGCGACAAGTACGGGTGGTATGCGTTTTGGAGTGGGATAGAGTTCGCGCGCGCCGGTGCGGTGGTGGTGACGTACGACATGATTGGCGAGGGCGAGCGGAACAGCGAGCGGCGGTCGCAGGCGGGCGCGCACGACAAACTGCCGCTGGAGTACGGCACGCGGCTGACGGGGTTGATGCTGACGGACATGATGCAGGCGGTGACGCTGCTGGCGGCGCGGACGGATGTGGACAGGGAGCGCATCGGGGTGGCGGGGTACTCGATGGGCTCGTTTGTGGCGGCGATTGGCGGGGCGCTGGACAAGCGCATCCACGCCGAGGTGCTGAGCGGGGCGGGGGTGTTTGACGGCGCGGGCGGGTACTACGACATGGGCAAGCTGCCTTGCCAGAGGCCTGCGTACCGCGCGCTGGCGGCGGTGCTGGGCGCGGAGGAGCGTGGGCCGGCGCTGATGGCGTTGAACGCGGAGCGTGGGCCGACGCTAGTGATGAACGGCGAGCAGGATACGGTGATGGATCTGCCGCATCATAATCAGGCGTGGTTTGACGGGCTGCGGGCGCGGACGATTGCGTTGAACGGGAGCGAGCGGAACGTGTTTACGACGGTGATGTATCCAGGCATCAGCCATCGGACATCGTGGGTGAACCGCGACGGATTTTTGTGGCTGGAGGACCAGTTGCACTTCGAGAACTGGACGCGAAGCCAGATTGAGGCGATGCCGTTGACGCATGTGAGCGAGTGGGCGAAGGCGAATGGGGTCTTCATAGCGCCGAATTACATGCGCGAGGATCGCGAGGGCGGGTTGATGGCCGTGGGCGGGGATGTTCCCGGGCTGACGCGGATGCAGTTGACGGTGCTCGATGATTCGCAGTGGGGGCTGATGAAGGACAGATTGATCTACGATGCATGGGCGGCGAAGGTGATGAAGCAGTATCCGCCGGAGCCGGTGGCGGAGATTGAACAATCAGGAAAGGGGAAGTGATGGAGATACGGGTTGGGTATGCGGAGTTGGAGGCCACGCTGGTGCGGGCGATGGAGCGGCTGGGGCTGGAGGGTGAGCGCGCGGCGCGGTGCGGGCGGCTGTTTGCTGAGACGACGCGGGACGGCGTGTACTCGCACGGCGTGAACCGATTTCCGCGGTTCCGCGGGACGGTGGAGATGGGGCTGGTGGATGTGAAGGCGAAGGCGGCGCGGGTGGCGGGCAAGGGAGCGCTGGAGCGTTGGACGGGGCATCGTGCGCCGGGGAATCTGAGCGCGCAGGAGTGCATGGCGCGGGCGATGGAGCTGGCGGGCGAGCACGGGCTGGGATGCGTGGCGCTGAACGACACGAACCACTGGATGCGCGCGGGCAGCTACGGATGGCAGGCGGCCGAGGCGGGGTTCATCGGAATGTGCTGGACGAACGCGATTGCGAATATGGTTCCGTGGGGCGCGAAGACGCGGGGGGTGGGGAACAATCCGCTGGCGATGGCGGTGCCGCGCGCGAACGGCGCGCATGTGGTGCTGGACACGGCGATGTCGCAGTATTCGTTTGGAGTGTTGGCAGGGTACGCGGCGCGGGGTGAGGAGCCGCCGCACGATGCGGGGTACGACGCGGAGGGACGGATATCGCGCGACCCGAAGGCGATTGACGCGGCGCAGGCGGGGTTGCCGATCGGGTACTGGAAGGGGACGGGGCTGGCGATTCTGCTGGATTTGACGGCGGCGATGCTGAGCGCGGGGCGGTCGACGCATGATTTGCCGCTGGATCCGATGCAGGAGTCGGGGCAGTCGCAGGTGTTTGTGGCGTTCGATGCGGCGGCGCTGGGCGGGGATACGGAACGGATTGCGGACGATGTGGTGCGGGCGTTGAAGGCGCTGCCGGAGGGCGAGGGCGGCGGGGTGCGGTATCCGGGGGAGAAGGTGGTGCGGCTGCGTGAGGAGAATCTGCGGCTGGGGGTGCCGGTGGTGGAGGAACGGTGGCGCGAACTTCTTGAGCTAACCCGCTAGTTCTGCGAGGATTCGGCGGCGGCTTCAGCAATAAAGTGCTGGCGGATTTTGGCGGCGAGGGCGGGATTGACGACGGCGGAGAGCGCGTCCACGCCTGCTTGGGAGACGCCGCGGATGCTGCCGAAGTGCTCGACGAGTCGTGCGGAGGTGCGAGGGCCGACGCCGGGGACGCGGAGCAGGTCGGTGGGGCGGTCGCGCATCTGGCGGCGCTTGCGATGGTAGGCGATGGCGAAGCGGTGGGACTCGTCGCGGATGCGCTGAATGAGGTGCAGGACGGGCGAGCGGCGGTCGAGGACGATGGGTTCGTCCTGCCCCTGAACGTAGATAATCTCCTCTTTCTTGGCGATGGAGGCGAGCGGCTGCAGCGGGATGCCGAGGGAGTCGAGCGCGGCGGCGGCGGCGTGGAGCTGGCCGAGGCCGCCGTCTATCAGAATGAGCGAGGGGAGCGGCTTGCCTTCTTCGAGCAGGCGGGTGTAGCGACGGGTGACGACCTCCTGCATGGCGGCGAAGTCATCCTGGCCGGAGGCGGATTTGATCTGGAACTTGCGGTAGTCGGATTTGAGGAGTTGGCCCTTTTGCCAGACGACGAGCGAGGCGACGGGCTCGGCGCCCTGGATGTGCGAGATGTCGAAGCATTCGATGCGCTCGGGCAGGTCGGGGAGCATGAGGGCCTGCTGCAGCGCGGACTGTATGGACTCGGTGGAGGGCTGGAGGACGCGGAAGCGCTGGTCGAAGGAGAGGCGTGCGTTCTGGCAGGCGAGGTCCACGAGCGAGCGCTTTTCGCCGCGGCGGGGGACGAGGATTTCGACTTTGCGCTTGGATTGCTCGGAGAGGACGTGGGCGAGCGTATCGGCCTCCGGCAGGTCCACGGGGATGAGGATGCTGGGCGGGACGAAGGGACGGTCGAGGTAGAGCTGGGAGAGGAAGGATGCGAAGAAGGCGGCGGCGTCGAAGCTTCCCGAATCATCGGTGGCAGCATCAGCGCGGTGAGATTCTTCGCTGCGCTCAGAATGACAATCAGGAGAGATTGCGGCGGGGAGTTCGGGGAGGTTCTCGAAGAAGAACTCGCGGCGGTCCACAATCTTGCCCTCGCGCATATGGAAGAGGTTGATGGCGAGCATGGAGTTGGCGAAGTGGAAGCCGAGGATATCGGAGTCCACGCCTCCAGCGCCATCCACGCGCATCTTCTGCTTGATCTGCTGGATGGTGGCGAGGAAGTCGCGGAGCTTGGCGGCGAGTTCGTACTGCTCGCGCTGGCTGGCCTCCGCCATGCGGGCGTGGAGGGATTCTTCGAGCTCGGCGGTGCGGCCTTCGAGGAAGAGGCGGGTGTCTGCGACGGCCTGAGAGTAGGCGTCTGGCGTGGTGAGGCCCTTGACGCAGGGGCCGAGGCAGCGATGGATGTGGTACTGGAGGCAGGCGCGGTCGTGGTATTTGGAGAGGTCCACTTTGCAACCGGGGAGCAGGAAGTGGCGGTGGACGAGTTCGGCCAGCCGCCATGCGGTGCTGGAGGGGATGTAGGGGCCGAAGTAGAGCGAGCCGTCCTTGACCATGCGGCGTGTGACGAGGACCTTGGGGTAGCGGTCGCGGATGGTGATCTGGATGTAGGGGTAGCCCTTGTCGTCGCGGAGCAGGACGTTGAAGCGCGGCTGGTGGCGCTTGATGAGATTGTTCTCGAGAGCGAGGGCTTCGACCTCGTTGGCGACTTGGATGTACTCGATGTCCACGGCCTGGCGCATGAGCGAGCCGGTCTTGGCGTTGGACTGCGCGGCCTCGGAGAAGTAGGAGCGCACGCGGGCGCGGAGGTTGATGGCCTTGCCCACGTAGATGATGCGACCGTCGGCGTTCTTGTAGAGGTAGACGCCGGGCTGGGTGGGGAGGGTGCGAATCTTGTCGTGAAGGTCCATGAGGAGAGCCAGAGAACAGTTTAGATGCAGCGGGATACAGGGCGCAGCGCGGCGGGCGCTGTGCATTGCGAGTGGACTGACCAATTATGTTGCGTGATTTGAATGGGTTACGGGGGTGATAAAAATTGTGGAACTAATTGCTCGATGAAGCGTCTTTAGCAGTAGGCAGTAGTGTCTTCCCCGGCCGTGCGCCCTCATTGGGGCAAGCGGCACTGCTAAGACGGAAAGGAACGACCAAGTGGCACAGTACAAAGGCAAGGTGAAGTGGTTCAACAATGCGAAGGGGTTCGGATTCATCGGACGCGATGACGGACCGGACGTCTTCGTCCACTACAGCGCGATTCTGACGGAGGGCTACAAGAGCCTGAAGGAAAACGATGAGGTGGAGTTCGACATCGTGCAAGGGACGAAGGGCCCGCAGGCCGACAAGGTGGTCTTCATCGGCAGCGGCGAACCGGCCGCACCGGACGCTCCGGAGGCTCCGGCAGAGACTGCGTAAGTCTTGGCGGGTCGAAGACGGAAGAGAAGATTTACGGGGAGTGCCTGTGCGTTCAGGAAGAAGAGTTGTGTGCGGGCTGAGTTAACTTCTGAGTTAAAGTAATGTACGCACGGGTAATCTCTCGTGCCACAATTTGCAGATATAGGCCGGAGGGGGCATCCCGCTCCGGCATTTGTGCGTTTGGAGCTACTTCTTGCGCTCGACCAGGTAGGAGGCGATGGCCTTGAGCGGAGCGGCTGCCGGGCCGAAGGGGTCGAGCTCGGCGAAGGCCTCGCAGATGAGGCGAGCGGCGTCGGCCTTGGATTGTTCGATGCCATAGACGGCGGGCCAGGTGGCCTTGTCCACGGCGGCGTCCTTGCCGGCGGTTTTGCCGAGCTGTGCGGAGTCTTGCGTGATGTCGAGGACATCGTCCACGATTTGGAAGGCGAGGCCGGCCTTGTGGCCGAAGGTGCGGAGGCGGGCGGTGGTGTCGGCGTCCGCGCCGGAGTAGAGGCCACCGGCGACGATACTGACGGTGATGAGCGCGCCGGTTTTGGCGCTGTGGATGGTTTCGACCAGAGGGGCGGTGGGCTTGAGGTGCTCGGACTCGATGTCCATGACCTGGCCGCCGATCATGCCCGGGCGATCTGGGCTGACGCCTGTGCCGACGGCGACGGCGACCTCGCGGAGGATGGCGAGGGCGGCGGGGGGCGGGCACTGGAGCGAGGCGAGGGTCTGGAAGGCGACGGTCTGCAGGGCGTCGCCGGCGAGGATGGCGATGGCTTCGCCGAAGGCGACGTGGCAGGTGGGCTGGCCGCGGCGGAGGTCGTCGTTGTCGAGGGCGGGCAGGTCGTCGTGGATGAGGGAGTAGGTGTGCAGCATCTCGATGGCGGCGCCGAGGTCGGCGACGCCGTTGGGGAGGTCTGCGGAGCCGGCGACCATGCGGGCGGCCTCGAAGGCCAGCAGCGGGCGCAGGCGCTTGCCGCCGGCGAAGGTGCTGTGGCGCATGGCGCGGTGGATGCTGACGGGGGCCGTATCGGTGGAGGGCAGGAGGCGGTCGAGTGCGGCGTCGGTGAGGGTGACACCGGCGGCCAGCATCGCCTTGAGGTCAGGCTGGGAGATGGACATACGTATCCATGATAAATCCTGCGCGGGGTGTAGGAGGATTAGGAGGGCTGAACGCTGGGCATGAAACCGGCTGGGATGGGAAGCGTAAGCGCATCCATGCCGATGCGTCGGGCGCGGCGGCGCAGCAGCAGCAAGACAGTCAACGAGATGAGCGAGAGGGCGAGGCCGAGAAACTCGTCGGGCTGTGAGCGGAAGCGTACGGAGACGTCTGCGGGGCCGACGGGGAGGGTGACGGCGATGAGGCCGTCGTCGCGGGAGAGTGAGTTTGCGGAGATGCCGTTGACGGTGACGCGCCAGGAGGGGTAGTTGCGGAGGCGGAGGACGAGGAATCGTCCGTGGGATGCGGAGATGTGGAGATCTTCGGCGGACTGGAAGAGGATGGTGGCGGGAGCGCCGGGAGCGACGAGGCTGACGGATTGCAACGCGTTGGTGGTCCACCAAGTGTTGAGGCCGGGGAGGAGCGAGTCGTTGCTGGCGTCCCAGTAGGTGTACTCGTCGCTGGGCTGTGAGCCGACGCCGGACTGGAAGTAGCGGAGTTGTGGAGCGGGGGCGTCGTCGAGCACGCAGGGGCGGTGGAAGGGGTGGTAGCAAAGCGGGGTAAGCGCGGCGGGGATGACAAGGGCAGCCAGCAGCAGAGAGCGGGGTCGCGTACGCAGGGAGAGCGCGTAGAGCAACGCGCAGAGGCATGCCAGCAGCGCCAGCATGCGCCAGGGGAACTGAATGTAGGGCATCTGGGGAAGGCGCGACCAGACGGGCAAGCTGATGGGCGTGAGGGCGAGCGCGATGGCGGCGGCTGCGGAGAAGAGCAGCACGAAGAGGCGGCGGTGGGCCGGACGCCAGCGACGCCAGGCGACGATGCAGAAGACGGCGGTGAGGGCGAGGAGCAGAACCGCGATGAGGGATGCGGTGTGCAGGACGATGTCGTGCGGCAGGTCTGGCGTGCGGTGGAAGAGGGTGTTGTCCTGAATGCGGTAGTAGGGGAGCAGCGCGTCTCTGGTCTGGATGAAGCGCTTCTGATGCGAGGCGGGGAGGAGGTAGGCGGCGGCGAGGCCGAGTCCGAGCGCGATGCCAGAGATGACGCGCACGGAGAAGTGTGTGAGCGCGTGGAGGTGACGTCCGAGGTAGGAACCGCGGACATGGATGGCAAGGCGAGCCAGCGCGAGCAGGGCGAAGAGGTAGGTGGACATGAGCGCGGCAGGGCCGTTGGTGAGCCAGAGCAGGGCGATGGCGACGGCGACGCGGCGGACGGAGACCTGCGGCGTGAGGATGGAGAGGATGAGCAAGGGGATCCAGGCGGCGGCGAGGAGTTCGCCGTAGGCGCAGCGCTCGTAGGCGGTAAAGAGCATGTAGGGGTTGGCGAGGTAGAAGACGGCGGCCAGCAGCGCGGGCTGCGGAGCGGTGAACTCGGCGGCCAGGCGGCGCATGGTGAGGCCGCTGGCGGCCAGGGCAAAGCAAGTGAAGAGTACGGGGACGAAGCGAATGGGGAGAACGAGCGCAAAGAAACCACCGAGCAGCCAGGAGATGGGCGGATAGAAGAGGAAGCGGGGCTCGCCTGCACCCCAGGCGGGGCTGAAGGCCCAGCGGGGAACGAGGATGCCGTGTCGCCACTGGGCGGCAACGTCCATCCAACTGTTCAAGTGGAAGTCGAGGTCGTGTCCGCAACTGGCTCCACGGAAGAGGAGTGGGAGCGTGGCGATGAGCGCCGCCAGCAGGATGAGCGCAATGTGGGGGCGCGGGGCGCGGACGGGATGCGGCAGGTCGGAGCTCATGGTAGCGGTGGTGGCTGATGAAAGTGTAGCCCAGCGGGTGAGATGCTTGACAGGAGACGTGAAAGGGCCGAATCTTGAGGATTCGCTTGCGCAGGTTACGGCGAGCGAAAGGAGAGCAGGAGATGCAGATGCGCGTTTTTTACCACGACCACTGTTTCGATGGGGCGTGTTCGGCTTCGGTGTTTACACGGCTGCACCGCGAGTGCGTTGGCACGGCCACGGAGTTCGACTACGTGGGGCTGTCGCACCAGCCCGGGCGCGTGTTCAATGTGGTGGAGTATGGAGCGGGCGAGAACGCGGTGGTGGACTTCAAGTACTCGAACTCGCCGCAGGTGACGTGGTGGTTCGATCATCATGACAGCGCGTTTCTGACGGAGGCCGACCGCGAGGAGTTCGAGCGCGGGCAGCGGGACGGGTCGCAGAGGCTGCGGAAGTTTTTCGACCGTGATGCGCCGAGTTGCACGGGGTTCATCGCGCGGATGGGGCGGGAGCGGTTTGGATGGGATACGCGGCCCATGGCGGAGCTGATCCGGTGGGCGGACATTGTGGACGGGGCGAAGTACGAGAGCGCGTTGCAGGCGGTGGAGATGAAGGAGCCGGCGATGCAGTTGACGCTGGTGCTGGAGTCGGCGACGGACTCGGAGTTCGGAGTGAAGGTGATTCCGCTGCTGACGGAGATGCCGCTGGGAGAGATTGTGCGGCAGGGTTTTGTGCAGGAGCGGTTGGTGCCGCAACTGGAGCGCCATCGGCAGAACATCGAGGCGCTGCGCGGTCGGCTGCGTTGCGAGCAGGGCGTGATTGCGTTCGACATCACGGACACGGAGATTGAGAGCTACAACAAGTTCATTCCGTACTATCTACTGCCGGAGGCGACGTACACGGTGAGCCTGAGCCGGATGAAGACGCGGATCAAGCTGGGAGTGGGGACGAGTCCGTGGACGAAGCTGCCAGCGGGTAAGTTGGCGAACGTTGCGGAGATCTGCGTGCGGCACGGCGGCGGCGGACACGCGCGTGTGGGTGCGGCGAGCTTTGACGTGAAGGATGAGGCCAGCGCGCGCACGGCGGCGGCGGAGGTTGTGGCGGAGTTGCGCGCGCGAGCGTAGTCGCGTTATCCCATCGGGCGCGGGGAACGGACACTTACAAATGCAGATCCTTCGCTGCGATAAGGATTTCGCCTGCGGGCTCCCGCTGCGCTCACGCCCGCAAAGCGGCTCAATTACATGTGCGCGTGCGTGGGCAGGAGCTTGGTGATGTCGTTGAAGATGACGTAAGCGGCGAAGAGGATGATGACGAAAAAGGCCGCCTGGTATATGCGCTCCTTCCAGACCGCGTCTATGTCGCGGCGGAGGATGGTCTCAATCACCAGGAAGAGCAGCAGGCCGCCGTCGAGGATGGGGAAGGGCAGCAGGTTGAAGATGCCGAGGTTGAGGCTGATGGTGGCCATCATCTCGACGAGCTTCCACTTGCCGAAGCGGAGGGCGAGGCCGATCTGCTGGCCGATGCCGATGGGGCCGCTGAGGCTACGCACGGAGACGCGTCCGCCGAACATGTGACGGACGACGTTGAGGATGAGCTTGGAGTCGTGGTAGTTGGCGCGGGCGGCCTCGCGGATGGCCAGACGGAGCGGGAGTTTGACCACATCCACGGGGACGGGCATGGCCTGGAAGCCGATGCGGTAGATCTTGAGGCCGTTGTTGCCGGGGGCGAGCTGTGGTGTGAGATGGAGCGTGAGCGGCGCGCCGTGGCGGTTGATGGAGAGCGCGATGGGTCGGCCGCCAACATCCTGCAGATACATGAGGAGGGCTTCGACGCTGTGCAGCGGGTGGCCGTCAATGGCCAGAATCTGGTCGTCGGCCTGCATGCCGGCCTGAATGGCGGGCATGTCCTGCTCGAGGTGCATCACCTGGACGGGCGTGTCTTGCACGACGGGGACGATGCCGACCTCGTCGAGGGTGAAGTCGTCGGGCGCGCCGCTGGAACGGATGGTGAGCTGCGCCTGCGCGGGTGAGCCGTTGTGCGTGAAGGCGACGGGGACGCGCTGGTTCAGATTGAGCAGCGAGTGCTCGTAGACATCGCGCCAAGTGGGGTTGGTGACTCCGTCGAAGGCGGTGAGGGTGTCGCCGGGGGCGATGCCGACCTGGGCAGCGGGAGTGTTGCGGACGACCCAATCCACGGTGGCGGGGCGGGTGAGGTACTGCTCCACCTCGTGGTGGAAGAGGCCCATCCAGGTGATGAGGACGAAGGCGAGGATGAAGTTGGAGATAGGGCCAGCGAGCGCAATGAGCATGCGCTGCCAGCGGGGGTGTGCGCCAAACTCGCCGGGGTCGCCGGTGGAGGTGTCGCCGGGCTGCTCGCCCGTCATTTTTACGTATCCGCCCAGAGGGAAGGCGCTGATGCGGTAGTCTGTGCCCTTGTAGTGAAAGCCGCAGATGCGATAGCCGAAGCCGATGGAAAAGGTCTCGACGCGGACGCCACAGAGTTTAGCGACGATGAAGTGGCCGAGCTCGTGGACGAGCACGAGGATGCCGAGCACGATGATGAACCAGAGGGCGGTGGTGAGGAATTCCATGCGGAGCGAGGGTCCTTTGGGTTGGACGGCTGGGCCGTGGGTTGGTGAGTCGAGGCGCTAGCTGAGGGCGAGTTCGGCGGCGAGTTGGCGGGCCGTGGCGTCGGATGCCAGCACTTCCGCGATGGTCGTAGGATGCGCCACCGGAGTGCGTTCGAGCACCTTCTCAATTGTACGTGGGATGCCGAGGAAGGGGATTTTGCCGTCGAGGAAGGCGGCGACGGCGATTTCGTCGGTGGCGTTGAGGGCGATGCAGTGCGCGCCACCCTGCGCGGCGGCCTCGTAGGAGAGGCGCAGGCAGGGGAAGCGCTCGAAGTCGGGCGGCTGGAAGTCGAGCTGCGCAAGCGCGCGGATGTCGAAGGTGAGCGAGCTGGCGATACGGTCGGGGTAGCTGAGCGCGTAGAGGATGGGCAGGCGCATGTCGGTGACGGAGAGCTGCGCCAGGATGCTGCCGTCGATGAACTCCACCATGGAGTGGATGGTGGACTGCGGATGCACGGTGACCTCGACGCGCGAGGGCGGCACATCGAAGAGGCGGCAGGCCTCGATGATTTCGAGGCCCTTGTTGAGCATGGTGGCGGAGTCTACAGTGATGCGGCGGCCCATGACCCAGGTGGGATGCTTGAGGGCCTGCGCGGGAGTGATGGCGGCGAAGTCGGCGAGGGGCAAGTTGCGGAAGGGGCCACCGGAGGCGGTGAGCCAGATCTTCTTGACCTCGGCGGGTTGGCCGCCGCGCATGCACTGGTGGACGGCGTTGTGTTCGCTGTCAATGGGGAGCAGGGCGACGCCGTGCTGTCGGGCGGCGGTGATGATAATCTCTCCGGCGGCGACGAGGCACTCCTTGTTGGCGAGGCCGATGGTTTTTCCGGCGCAGACGGCGGCGTAGGTGGCCTCGAGTCCGGCGACGCCGACGATGGCGCTGACGACGAAGTCCACATCGGGCAGGGTGGCGACGGCGACGGTGCCGGCAGTGCCGTGCAGGACTTCTGTGCCGGTGTGTCCAGCGGATTTGAGGCGCGCGGCGAGGGTGGCGGCGTCCTGCTCGGAGGCGACGGAGACGAGGCGCGGACGCCACTGGCGGATCTGGTCGAAGGCGGCGTCGAGGTTGCGTCCGGCGGAGAGCGCGGCCACGCGGTAGCGGTCCGGGTAGCTCTGGCAGATGCTGAGCGTGCTGGTGCCGATGGAGCCGGTGGAGCCGAGGATGGAGATGGTCTTCAAGTCAGTTCAATCCTAACTGTTCAGAATCCGCTGAAGGGGAAGTACTCCCTCTTGAGCAAGAGCGCGTACCAGAGGACGGGAGCGGCCAGCAGAAGGGCGTCAATGCGGTCGAGGACGCCGCCGTGTCCGGGGAGCAGCGTGCCGGAGTCCTTGACGCTAGCGCCGCGCTTGACGGCGGATTCGATGAGGTCGCCGATTTGAGCGGCGATGTTGACCAGCAGAGCGAGCAGGGCGAACCAGAGGAGGGATCCGTTGAGGACCAGCGCGGTGGAGCCGGTGTAGTAGTTGAGGGCGTCGCCACCGAGGACGAGCAGCAGGGCGCAGAGGACGCTGCCGGCGGAGGATGCGATGGTGCCTTCCCATGTCTTGTTGGGGCTCAGGCGCGGGGCGAGCGGATGGCGGCCGAAGCGGCGGCCGATGTAGAGGGCGAATATGTCGCCGCTCCAGACCACGACCATCAGGTAGAGCAGCAGGGCGGGGCCGTACTCGGCGCGCATCTGCGCCAGCAAGAGCAGGGGGCAGACAATCCAGAGGAGGCCGAAGATGCCGAAGGCGGCGTTGGGCAGTACGCTTTCGGCCGGAGAGGAGAAACTGGACCACGCGAGCAGGATGAGGGCGAGCAGGGTGACCAGCGTCATGTGGTACGGGGACGGAAAGAGGAAGAGCAGAAATCCGGCGGGAAGGATAAAGCGGGCGGGGACGTGGCCGCCGCGGGCGCTGGCCAAGCGCGTGTACTCGTAGAGAGCGAGCAGGGCGATGATGGTGGCGGAGACGTTGACCAGCAGCGGCTGCGGCTGGGGAATGAAGACCACGGCCAGAACTGCGGCAATCAGAACAATGGCGGTAAGGATACGTTTCATGAGCCTGAAACAGTCTATCGAATTAGAGGGGGGTTCGGCGGATTAGAGGCCGTCAGGGAGGGACTGGGGGCCGTCCTTGGATTCGCCGAGGCCGCCGAAGCGGCGTTCGCGCTGCTGGTAGTTCTGGATGGCCTCCAGCAGGTGGATGCCGCGGAAGTCGGGCCAGAGGCGGTCGGTGACGTAGATCTCGGAGTAGGCCATCTGCCAGAGCAGGAAGTTGGAGATGCGCTGCTCGCCGCTGGTGCGGATGATGAGGTCTGGGTCGGGCATGCCGGCGGTGTAGAGGGCGCTGGCGAGGTCGGATTCGTCCAGCGTGGGCGGGTGGGCGATGATGTCGTCCAGCGAGAGGCCGGCAGCCTTGGCCTGGCGGAGGCGCACGGCCAAGACGCTGCCCATAGCGTCCACCATCTCGGTGCGGGAGCCGTAGTTGAGGGCGAGGGTGAGGGTGGTGCCGGTGTTGCGGGCGGTGGACTCCTGCGCCCACAGCATGGTCTCCTGCACGTCGGCGGGGAGTTCCTTAATGCGGCCGATGTAGGCGATGCGGATGTTGTTGTCGTGCATCCGCTTGATGTTTCCGGTGAGGTAGCTCTTGAGGAGCTTCATGAGGAAGCCGACCTCGGTACGGGGGCGGCGCAGGTTGTTCTCCAGCGAGAAGGCGTAGAGCGTCATCCAGGGGATGCCGATGCGGGCGGCGGTTTCGACGACGAACTGGACGGACTCAGCGCCCTGCTGGTGGCCGAGGAAGCGCGCGAGCGAGCGGCGGCCGGCCCATCGGCCGTTGCCGTCCATGATGATGGCGATGTGGCGGGGCAGGCGGGCAGGGTCGAGCGAGAGGTAGACGCTCTGCTCGTCGGCCGAGAGCTGCTGCCAGCCGGGTGTTTGCGGCGCGGGTTTAGGGACGACGGAGATCATAGGCGCTGGCGGCGGGTTAAATGCGTCGCAGGCCCGGCCGCAAGGTTGATTCTACGCCCGTCCGACTGCGGAGAACAGTGGGCGGAACGCCTTGCGGAGAGGCCTGCGCGCGGTACTTGCGCCTGAGCGGGAGGGGCTTAGGCGGTGCGGGCGCGGCGGCCCATGGCCAGCTCGCGCACATGGTTGAGGAAGATGGAGCGCTGCACGGGGTCGAGCTGCGCAGCGTAACCGGCGATCTCCGCCAAGAAAGGATCTGCCATCAGGATGGAGGTCTCCTCCTTGTGGCGGCTGGTGGCGTCGCGCAGCAGGGCCGAGATCTCCACCTGGAGGGCGGTGGCCAGACGCTCGAGCGAGCCGAGCGTGGGCATGGCCTTGCCGTTCTCAATCTTGGAGATGTAGGTGCGCGGGACGTTCATGCGGCCGGCCAACTGACGCTGGCTGAGGTTGCGCATGCGACGGAGGTCGCGGACCGCAGATGCTACTTGCAGACCACTCTCTTCGTTCTTGGTGGGGGGCACAAGGGCGATGGCCGGTTCCGCCAACTGAGGAGTCGGGGGATCCAAGGGCTTGTGACACCTGCGGCAGAGGTTGTTGGTGGGGCGGTACTGGTTGAGATGGCAGATGGGGTTGATGCAACGAACGACTTCGCGCATCTCCGCAGGGTGGGGAGTAACGGTGCTAGTTGCCATGTAGTGGTGCGGAGGCCAGAGCAGGGCATCCCACCAGCCGTCAAGAACTAAACGACTGGATGTGCCTACTTTGCCACCCAGTGGCCGCGGAGTCAAGAGGAAAGTGATTGATAACCAATGGAATACCGGTGGAAAACGCCAAGGGGAATCAAGGTGGTTACCTCCCCTAGACCCATGGGGTTGACGGTGGGTTGCGGACGGCAAAATGGCGGCATTTTGATGGTGAAACGACGGTGATTTGACGGTTAAACGATGGGTAATGCGTGGTGAAGCGATGGCAAAACTGTGGTGGAGGCGTGGATATAGACTGGTGGGCATGGCGACGACGACGGCGGAGTACAACGACGCACGGATAAGGGTGCGGTATGCGGAGACGGACCAGATGGGAATCGTCCACCACGCGAACTATCTGGCGTGGTGCGAGGTGGGGCGGGTGGAGCTGCTGCGGGCGCTGGGGTACGACTACAAGCGGATGGAGGAGGAGGGGTGCCGGATCGCGGTGGCGGGGGTGGAGGTGCGGTACAAGCAGCCGGCGAGGTTCGATGACGAGTTGCTGATACGGACGCGGGTGGGGCAGGTGAGGGGGCCGCTGGTGCGGTTTGGGTACGAGGTGATTCGCGCGGCGGATGGGGCGGTGCTGTGCGAGGCGGAGACGACGCACATTGCGATTGGGGTGGATGGGATGAAGCGGCAGCCGATTCCGGAGGCGGTGGCGAAGGCGCTGGGTGGGATGGTTGCGGCGGACTAATCGTCGTCGAAGCGGTCGCGGGCGGCGCGGGTCTCGCGGGAGTCGCGGGGAGTGTGCGGATTGCGGGCGTCGCGTTCCATGCGCCAGGCCTTGGCGTACTTCCAACTGACGTAGACGGAGTGGTAGGCGTGCAGGAGCAGGCCCTCGCGGCCGTCGAGGAATCCGAGGCGGAAGATGTAGTTCCAGGCAAAGGTGTAGCAGGGGCGGAGGATAACGTTGGCGAGGAAGGCCGCGAAGGAGCGGCTGGTGCGTTTCTGCTCGAGGAGGAGGCCGGCGCCGAGGGCGCTGTAGTTGTTCATCTGGCGGATGTAGCCGTCGAGTGTGGGGTAGGCGTGGTGGATGATGTCGCAGTCGAGGTCGGAGACGATGCCGTTGACGGACATGGACTCGTGGACGGGGCGGTCGTCGAAGCGTGCGGAGCCGCGGCGGAAGAGGCGGAGCTTGCGGTCTGGGTAGAAGCCGCCGTGCTTCATCCAGCGGCCGAGGAAGAGATTGCGGCGGGGGATGGTGTAGGCCTCGCAGGCGTGGTGGCTGGGAAGGAGATATTGGATCTGGGACTGGAGTTCGGGGGACATCTCCTCGTCGGCGTCGAGGGAGAGAATCCAGTCGCCGGAGCATTTGTCGATGGCGGAGTTCTTCTGTTTGGCGAAGCCTGCCCAGGGCTCGGTGAAGACCTTGGCGTGGAGGGCCTGGGCGATCTCGACGGTGCGGTCGGTGGAGCCGGAGTCGAGGACGATGATCTCGTCTGCGAATTGCACACTGCGGAGGGTGCGGCCGATGTTGGCCTCCTCGTTGAGCGTGATGATGCAGACGGAGAGACTCATGGGCGCAGTATAACGGGAAATTCGTGGGGGAAATATCAGTTAACGGAGAGTGATGGAGTTGCCGGTCTGCTGGGAGAGGAGGCGCGCGGAGAGAGCGAGGAGGGATTCGCCGGTCTGGGGGAGGACGAAGGCCTGGGCAGTGTCGTCCCAATCGAGCTTGAAGCTGGTGGTGAGGGCGGAGATCCAGATTTGGCGGACGGGTGCGTTGGGGGTGAAGACGAACTTGGTGCCGACTTCGAAGATGACGTTGAGGACGCCGGATTGCTCCTCGACCTCAAAGTCTCCGTCCTCTTCGGCGGCGTAGAGGGATTGTTTGAGCGCGGCGAGGGCGGAGTCGGCGTGGTTGCGGAAGGAGAGTTCGTCGAGCATGGGGATAGTGTAGCGGGAATAGAGGGATTAAAAACAAAAGCAGGTCCTTCGACTGCGCCGCTGCGCGGCTCCGCTCAGGATGACGACAAGAACAAAGGCAACAGCAAGTGCAAAGGCAAATGCAGGTCCTTCGACTCGCTGCGCTCGCTCAGGATTTCGCCTGCGGGCTCAGACGCCCGCAAAGCGGCCCAACTAGAACGGGATGTCGGCGTCGGTGATGCCGGGGTCGGCGAAAGACTCGGCCGGGGCGGAGGGGGACTGGTCGAAGGAGGCGGTGTTGGACTTGGAGTAGCCGCCGCCGCTGGCGCCGCCGCCGGGCTTGCCGCCGAGCAGGCTGAGGTCGTTGACGATGATCTCGGTGCGATACTTCTTGGCCCCGCTCTCCTTGTCGTCCCAGGAGCTGGTCTGGATCTTGCCCTCGATGAAGAGCTGGGTGCCCTTCTTGACGTAGTCGCGTACGATCTCCGCGGTGCGCTGGAAGGCGACGATGTTGTGCCACTCGGTGACGTCGGTCCAGTTGCCGTCGGAGCCTTTACGGCGGTCCGCGGTAGCCAGCGAGAACTTGGCGATTGCGACGCCGCTGCCGGAGGTGCTGAACTCTGGGTCGCGGCCTACGTTGCCGAGAAGGAAGACTTTGTTGACGCCTTTAGCCATGGGGTTTCTCCGTACAGATGAGGTGGGGGAAGGATAGCAGAGGGAGCGGTGAATTTGTGGGCGGTTATGGGCGGCGAAGGGCTTTAGCAATTCCTAGGCCGAGGAGCATGAGGCCGAAGGGGAGTGCGGCGATGGCGAACAGGATGGCGAGCCAGCCGGCGTTGGTGGTGGGGCCGTGGATGCCGACGCCCCCGAAAACAGTGCAGGTGAGCACGGTGCAGAGCAGGCCGAAGGCGGTGATGACGCCACCGGTGCGGAGGAGGGCGCGGGTGTCTGGCGCGAGTGGGGGTGCGAGAGGCATCAGCGGCAGACCGCCTGCATGAGATAGACGATGACTCCGGTGACGGAGACGTAGAGCCAGACGGGGAAGGTCCAGTGGGCGAGGCGGCGGTGCGCGTGGAAACGATTGGTGAGGGCGAGGTAGAAGGTGATGAGGATGATGGGCAGGGCGAAGACGGAGAGGACGATGTGCGAGGCGAGGATGGGCCAGTAGACGGGCCACCAGGGGTTGAGGCGGTCGAACTTGGTCTCTCCGTGGAGGGTGAAGTTGACGAGGTACGAGGCGAGGAAGATGGAGGAGAAGACGAAGGCGGTGAACATGGCGGCGCGGTGGGAGCGGATGCGGTCGTTGGCGATGAAGACGAGACCGGCGAGGAGCGCGATGGTGCAGAGGGCGTTGAGCAGGGCGTTGACGGCGGGGAGGAAGCGGAGGGTGGCGCCGGCGGCGTCTGTGGGTGCGTGGAAGTAGACGAGCCAGCAGATGAAGGCGCTGGCGACGACGCTGACGGTGATGATGGCGGCGACGACGGCGGGCGGGGTGCGGAGGGTGGCGGTTTCAGGTGCGGAAGTAGTCATGGGCGCAGGAAGATTCGTCCTTTGGCGAAGAGGAGCAATGCGGCGAGGAGAAGAGGCAGGTAGACGACGCTGGCTTTGAGGAGGTTACGGGCGATGCGGTAGGAGACGTCGGGAGGCGTGTGGGTGATGCGGGCGAAGCGGATGGTGTAGGCCAGGTATCCGAGGCCGAGGAGGGTGGCGGCGGCGGCGTAGGGCCAGGAGGTGAGGCCGAGCCAGTAGGGGGCGAGGCTGGCGGGAATCATAAGGACGGCGTAGACGAGGGCGTAGAAGACAGTGGAGCGGCCGTCTGGCTCGGTGACGGGGAGGACGCGGATGCCGGCCTGTGCGTACTCGTCGCGGTACATCCAGCCGATGGCCATGAAGTGGGGGAACTGCCAGATGAAGAGGATGACGAAGAGCGCGACGGCGGGCCACTCGATGAGGCCGCGTGCGGCGGTCCAGCCGAGGAGCGGCGGCATGGCTCCGGGGAATGCGCCGATGAAGGTGTTGAGGGTGGTGATGCGCTTGAGCGGAGTGTAGATGGCGACGTAGCCGATGGCGGTGAGGAGGGTGAGGAATCCGGTGAGGAGGTTGACGTGGGCGAGCCAGAGCGAGCCGGCGATGATGGTGAGGAAACCCATGAGGATGCCGTGGGCGATGGAGAAGCGTCCGGCGGCGAGCGGGCGGGTGCGGGTGCGATGCATGAGGGCGTCGATGCGGCGCTCGAGGACCTGGTTGAGGGCGCTGGCGCCGGCGGAGACGACGGCGATGCCGATGAGGGCGTTGACGAGTCCGGGATTAAAGGTGCTGATGCCGCTGCGCAGGGAGCCGAGGCAGAAGCCGGCGCCGCCGGTGATGACGATCATGGTGGAGACGCGGACTTTGAAGAGCTCGGCGTAGTCGGCGAGCAGGGAGTGGCTGGCGGCTGCGGGCAGGGCAGCGGCGGCGTTGCCGGAATGGACGTCGGATGCAGACATGCGCGGGGAGCGCGGCGTGTTGCGGAGCCGCGTGATTCAAGGATAACAGCGATGGCCGCACGGTCGTACGCTCACTTCGCTCGCAAAGGCAAATGCAGGTCCTTCGCTTCGCTCAGGATGACAAATCATTGTGGGGGATGAGCTGGATGGCGAGTTGGGCGGCGATGTGGGCGGGCGAGGCGGTGGTGGTGTCCACGACGTGCGTGGCGAGCTGGCGGTAGTGGGGCTGGCGCGCAGCGAAACGGCGGGCGAGGTTGGCGGCGTCGTTGAGTACGGGGCGCTCGACGGCGTCGGGCTGGGCGAGGCAGCGGGCGGTGAGGACTTCGAGCGGGGCGTGGAGGTAGAGGATGGCGGTGTCGGGTGTCTGCTCGATGAGGAGGCGGTTGGCGAGCTGCTCGGGCGCGCCGCCGCCGAGGGCGAGGACGATGTTTTCGTGGGCGAGGGCGGCGGTGAGGGCCTGCGTCTCGAGGTGGCGGAAGGCGGGCTCGCCCTGGGCGGCGAAGATGGCGGGAACGCTGAGGCCGGCGCGCTGCTCGATGAGGATGTCGAGGTCGAGGAACTGCCAGCCGAGTTCGGCGGCGAGCAGGCGGCCGATGGTGGACTTGCCTGCGCCCATGAATCCGGTAAGGACGATACGGCGCGGAGGCGCGGCGGAGTCGGGGCGTCGGGAGGAGTAGCGCATACGGTTCGATTCTAGAACGAGCGTGGTGGCGTGGAGGGTGAGGGGTTCGAGGGTGGCTGTGCTCATCTTGTTCACTGGCTCCGTTGGTATGGACTGAGGTTGAGGTGAGGAGTTGTGGTTGCAGACAAAGAAAAACCGCGGCTGGTGAGGGCCGCGGCGGTTACGCTTTGCTGATTTCGGTTTGGCTTGGGAATCTTACCGATGACAGACCAGCGTATGCGCCGCGACTGGAAACCAGTAGCGGTAGGCAAAGCCGGTAAATGAGAGGCGTGAGGTCATCGTGAGAGTAAGGGTATGACGCGGGGGAGACGGTGTCAACTTCCGATATATCGGGCGTAGAGGGAGCGGGCGAGGGCGGGGTCGGTGGTTCCCTGGATGAGGGCGCGGCCATCGGGGAAGAGAGTGAGGGAGAAACTGGAGCCGTCGGGACGCGGGGGAAGGTCGAGGCGGAGAAGCATGCCGTTGGATTTGACTTGGCCGTGGGGCGCGAGGCGCAGGTGCATGGCGGCGAGGTCCACGGGGCGTGCGTGCTCGTGGATCTGGACGGAGTTGCGGCCGCAGAGGGTGATGTGGGGGCGGGCGACGCCGGCGAGGTGGTCGAATTGGCGCTGGCCGCAGACGGTGCAGCCCGGGCGCGGGGTGGCGGCGGAGATTTGCGAGGTCTCGCTGGTCCAGAGGTCGAAGGAGAGCAGCGTGCGGCGCATGAGATGGGGCTGGCCGGTGAGGAGCTTGAGGGCTTCGGTGACGGCGATGGAGGCGGCGAGGTTGACGGCGGTGCTGAGGATGCCGGCGGTGTCGCAGGTGTCCACCGGGCCGGAGGGCGGGGCGGGGAAGATGCAGGCGAGGCAGGCGGTTTGGCCGGGAAGGATGTTCATGGTGGCGGCGTAGGCGCCGACGGCGGCGGTGTAGATCCAGGGGACGGAGTTCTGGATGGCGAAGTCGTTGAGGAGGTAGCGGGTCTCGAAGTTGTCGGTGGCGTCGAGGAGGATGTGCGAGCCGGCGAGGAGCGAGGCGATGTTGGCGGGAACGAGGTCGGCGGTGTGGGCGTCGACACGGATGGTGGAGTTGAAGGAGGCGATTTTGCGGCGGGCGGCCTCGGACTTGGGGAGTGCGGCGAGGGCGTCGGCCTCGTCGAAGAGGACCTGGCGCTGGAGGTTGCTGGGCTCTACGTAGTCGCGGTCTATGAGGGTGAGGCGACCGACGCCGGCACGGGCGAGCAGCGAGGCGGCGGCTGCGCCGGTGGCGCCGCAGCCGATGATGGCGGCGTGGGCTTGAGCGAGGCGGGATTGGCCCACGGGGCCGATGCTGGGAAAGAGGATTTGACGGCTGTAACGGTCGGCGTCGGAGATGGAGTGAGGATTCATGCGGCGGGGTGGTAACGAAGGGGCTGCTGACTCGTAGTATAGGGGAGATCTTTTGGGCGTTGTCGAGGTGGCATGAGCATCCCTCGAATCTGGGATGCCAGCGGCGCGGTTGTAGCTGTAACCTATGGAGAGGACAGAGCTTGGAGACGGCTGGGGAGCAAGTTTGAGGGGAACGAACAGAGCGCGCAGGCTCGCCCGTGCCGGGTGTGTGGCCGCAGTCTTTGCGGTCGTTGCATTTGTGTCGGCGGGGGCGTGGGGGCAGGCGAAGACATTGCAAGCGAGTGAAGCGGCGAAGCTGCCTGAGCTGTGGCAGTGGCAGGGCGCAACGGTGGAGCGCATGGTGGTGGACGGGGCGACGTATGCGGCGGGCTCGGCGATACCGGGGGAGATGGCGCAGCAGACGGGGGCTCCGCTGGATGCGGAGGCGGTGCGGGAGACGATGCGGCGACTGTACGCGACGGGGCGATACACGAGTTTGACGGTGACGGGCGAACGCACGGCTGCGGGCGGCGTGGCGCTGCGGTTCGCGGGCGCGGCGCGGTACTTTGTGGGCAGCGTGGCGGTGACGGGGATATCGAGCGAGAAGCTGACGTCCATGGTGGAGGGCGCGGCGAACCTGCAGCCGGGGAAGGCGTTCACGCAGGGCGCGCTGGATGCAGCCGAGACGAGCATGCGCGAACTGCTGGAGCGGAACGGATACTACGAGAGCAAGATTGCGGCGCAGACGACGACGGACGAAGTGAACCGGCAGATGAACGTGACACTGGCGGTGACGCTGGGAGTGAGGGCGCGCATCGGCGCGGTGACGGCCGGAGGCGACGCGGGGATGACGGCGGTGGATTTCCGGCGGCGGGCGCATTTGAAGCTTGGCGCGAAGGTGGGGCGGGAGACGACGTCGAACGCGCTGAACAAGCTGCAGCGGCGGTACCAGAAGATAGGGCATCTGGCGGCGAAGGTGAAGCTGGACGAGCACAGCTACGACGCGGCGGCGCACCGCGTGGAGTACCAGTTCACGGCGAACCAGGGGCCGACGGTGGATCTGGTGACGGAGGGCGTGAAGCTGTCGAAGGGGCGGGAGCGGTCGGTGTTCCCGGTGTACCAGGAGAGCGCGGTGGACAACGACCTGCTGAACGAGGGGTCGCACAATTTGCGGGAGCTGCTGATCCGCGAGGGATACTTTGACGCGCAGGTGACGGTGGAGGACACGCATCCGGACGCGGGCCACGAACGGATTGTGTACCACGTGGAGCGCGGGCAGCGGTACAAGGTGACGAGCGTGCGGCTGCATGGGAACAAATATTTTGCGACGGAGCTCTTGAAGGACCGGATGCAGGTGCAGAAGGCGGGCGGGTCGCTGCGCAACGGACGGTACTCGCCGGCGCTGCTGGCGGCGGATGTGGTGGCGATGGAGAACCTGTACCGCGCGAACGGGTTCAGCGCGGCGAAGGTGACGCCGCAGGTGCAGGGGGTGGCGAGTGCGCTGAAGTCGCAAGTGAAGCACACCAAGCAGGGCGCCATCACGGTGGAGCTGGCGGTGAAAGAGGGGGCGCAGCAGCGGTTCGGAACGGTGGCGCTGGAGGGAGTGGACGAGGGACGGAAAGACGACCTGAGGGCGCTGATGAACAGTGCGGCGGGACAGCCGTACGCGCTGGCGACGGTGATGGGGGACAGGGACACGCTGTTGAACTACTACCTGAACCACGGATTCGAGCAGGTGAACATCGCGCTGGAGCAGCACCAGAGCGCGCAGGATCCTCAGCGCATGGACGTGACGCTGCATGTGACGGAGGGGCCGCAGATATTTGTGGACAAGGTGCTGGTGAGCGGCGTACACCACACGCGACCATACATCGTAAACCGCGAGGTGCAGGTGCATGCGGGCGACGCGCTGGACCTGAGCGCGCTGGCCAGCACGCAGCAGCGGCTGTACAACCTGGCGCTGTTCGACAACGTGACGACGGCGGTGCAGAACCCCGACGGCGCGGCGGCGAAGAAGGACGTGCTGGTGCAGGTGGACGAGGCGAAACGATGGGACCTGACGTACGGGTTCGGTTTTGAGGCACAGACGGGGCAGCCGACGACGAACTGCCAGGCGCAGGCGTCGCTGGGCGGAACCGGCTGCACACAGGAGGGGAAGCTGGGGGTTAGCCCACGGGTGTCGCTGGACGTGACGCGCATCAACGTGAAGGGGCGGAACAACACGCTGACGCTGCACACGACGTACGGACTGCTGGAGCAGACGGGGACACTGACGTTCACGAATCCACAACTGCGGGGACGGGCGCGATACGGGATGAGCGTGAGCGGCGGGTATTCGAACGTGCAGAACATCACGACGTATCAAGCGGCGACGACGCAGGGGACGGTGAAGGTGACGGATAAACTGCGGCGACAGGACACGCTGATATGGGACTACACGTTCCGGCGGGTGGTGATCAACCAGAGCAGCCTGCAGGTGGCGGTGAATTTGATTCCGCTGCTGGCGCAGCCGGACCGCACGGGGGGACCCGGGCTGACGTGGCTGCACGACACACGGCAGCCGTCTCCGCTGGATGCGAACAAGGGTTCGTACACGTCGGTGCAGGAGTTTCTGGCGCACACGGCGTTTGGAGCGCAGACGGACTTCAATCGTCTGGACGCGAGCAACTCGACCTACTACGCGCTGGACAAGCGGCGGAGGGTGGTGCTGGCGCGGAACACGCGGGTCGGATTTGAGAACAGCTTTGGTGCGTACGACCAGGCTTCGGCGAGCGCGAACTGCACGGGCGGCGTGAACGGGCCCATCAACTATCCGACCTGCGGGCAGATTCCGCTGCCGGAGCGGCTGTACGCGGGCGGGTCGAGCTCGCTGCGCGGGTTTGCGCTGAACGGCGCAGGGCCGCGCGATTTGCTGACTGGGTATCCGGTGGGCGGGACGGCGGTGGTGCAGAATACTTTGGAGCTGCGCTTCCCGGCGCCGGAGATGCGCTACGTGGGCGACAATCTGGGGCTGGTGCTGTTCCACGACATGGGGAACGTGTTCACGAACATCAGTGACGTGGGGCCGGCGATAGGGCGTGTGCATCAGCCGTACAGCGCGACATGCGGGCAGTTCAGCACAGCTACGACGAGCCAGGGCGGGCCGGTGGCGGGGGTGTGCGACTTTGCGTATTTCTCGCATACGGTGGGAGCAGGCATACGATACAAGACGCCGGTGGGGCCGCTGCGGGTGGACTTCAGCTACAACCTGAATCCGCCGACGTACCCGATTATTCAAGACTTCAGCGATCTGCTGCCCGTGCCGCGCACCGGGCAGGTGCCGCACTTCAACTTCTTCTTCAGCATCGGGCAGAGCTTCTGATGAGCGAGCGACGGACGAACTCGGCAGGGTGGTGGATGGCAGCGGCGATGCTGTGCGCGGTCGTGCTTTGTGCATTGCCGTTGCGATCGCAGCAGGCGGCTCAGGCTCCGGGAGAGAGCGCGGCGGCTACGAGCGGGGTGGTGCTGGATGCGGTGGCGGCGATTGTGAACCGCGACGTGATTCTGGAGAGCGATGTGCAGGAGGAGATGCGGCTGATGGAGATGATGCCCATCCAGCAGCAGGTGGGCGGCCCGGAGCATGAGGCGGCGCTGGAACGGCTCATCAACCGGCGGCTGATTTTACAGCAGCAGGCGCTGGGGATGACGGCTCCGGTGAGCGACGCGGAGTTGAAGGCGCAACTGGACGAGATGCGGAAGAGCCTGCCGGGGTGCGGAGGCGGACGATGCGAGAGCGAGGCCGGGTGGCGGGAGTTTCTGGCCGGATATGGGCTGACTCCGGAGCAGATGGCGGCGCGGTGGCGGGAGCGGATCAGTGTGCTGCGCTATATCGAGATACGGTTCCGGTCGGGGGTGCGGATTGAGCCGAAGGCCATCAGCGACTTTTACCAGAAGACGATGCTGCCGGAGTATGCGAAGCAGAAGACGAAGGCACCGCCGCTGGCGGAGGTGAGCGACCGCATCGAGGAGGTGCTGCTGGAGCAGCAGGTGACGACGCTGCTGGAGACGTGGCTGAAATCGCTGCGCGAGCAGGGGAGCGTGGTGGTGCTGGCCGGCGGGGAGGCGAAGCCATGAGCGGCCGCGGGTGGCTTAGGAACAAGCATGTGCGGCGGCTGCTGGCGGCGGCGGTGGGAGGATGCGTGCTGCTGGCGGTGATCGTGGTGTTCTGGAGTTGGTATCTGGGGAGCGCGGGATTCGAGGCGCGGCTGCGGCGGGAGATTGTGAAGGCGCTGGAGGATGCGACGGGTGGGCGCGCGGAGCTGGCGGCGGTGCACGTGCATCCGTGGCGGCTGGATGCGGAGGCCGAGGGGCTGGTGCTGCACGGGAAGGAGGCTGCGGGCGAGGCTCCGCTGCTGTCGGTGGGACGCATTGAGGTGAGGTTGGGGCTGCGGGCGCTGTTCACGGATGCGCCGCACTTCCGGAGCCTGAATCCGCTGACGCGGCGGGTGGCGCTGGAACTGCTGCGGGTGGAGCGGCCGGCGGCGCATCTGATTGTTTATGCGGACGGGTCCACGAATATTCCGGAGGCGAAGCAGAAGGCACCGAGCGGGAGGCCGATGGCGGACACGCTGCTGGACGTGGAGGCGCAGCAGGTGGAGCTGGTGGACGGAACGCTGATACTGAACCAGCGCGTACTGCCGCTGAATCTGGAGGCGCGCGGGTTTGCAATCCGTACGGAGTATCGCCGGGCGGGGGACGTGTACGACACGACGGTGGCGATGGACGGCATGCAGATGCGGGCCGGAGAGGGGCCGGCTGCGACGAAGTCGCATCTGGCGGCCGAGGTGGAGACGGGGCGCCAGGCGGTGAAGCTGAAGCATCTGGAGTTTGCGAGCGGGGATGCGCGGCTGGAGGCGGCGGGCGAGGTTGTGAACTTTACGCATCCGGCGTGGGACGCGCAGGTGAGCGGCGGCATGGATTTGGAGCAGGTGTCGCTGCTGACGGGATTTGCGGGGCTGGGCGGACGCGCGGAGGTGCAACTGGCGGCGAAAGGATGCGAGGCGGATGGCACAGCTCCGGCTCTTGCTGCCACGAAACGGGGCGCGCGGCGGAAGGTGGCGATCGCGAAGTCGGATGGCGAGTGCAGCGAGGCGTTCGATGTGGGCGGGGGCGTGGAGCTGCACGGAGTGGACTTCGTGCAGCCGTACATTCAGGTGCATGGGCTGAACGGACGCGTGGCGGTGCGGGCGACGCCGGAGGCTCTGCTGCTGGAGCCGATGGATTTGCGGTTGCCGGGCGACGGGAGCATCCGCGGAGGGATGAAGATAGAACATTGGCTGAGTGCAATTCCGCACGAGCCGCACGCGGTGATTGAGGTGGATACGCGGATTCCGCTGCGGACGATCATGGATTATGTGGCGGTGCCCGGGTATGGGGACTTGGGGTTTGATACGGCGGAGAGCGGGCCGGTGCATGTGGAGTTCGACTACGACCCGAACGGGCGCGGGGTGGTGGTGAGCGGGGACCTGAAGTTTGCGCCGACGGGCGTGCATCGCGCGGGCGCGTTGAGCGACGTGCCGCTGACGGGGACGGCGGCGGCGGAGTATCGCGGCGTGGACCAGACGGTGCGGGTGGCGGCGCTGCACTTGACGAGTCCGGCGTCGCAACTGGATGCGAGCGGAATGCTGGGCGTGAACGAGGGCGACGGGCTGACGGCCTTGCACACGGAACTGACGACGCACGAGCTGGGCGAGTTCGACCAGTTGTTCCGCACACTGGGGCTGGAGTACAAGGGGCGGCACGGGATGGAGACGGTTCCGCTGACGCTGCATGGGGACGCGCACTTTAGCGGGACGGCGAGCGGATTGATTGCGATGTTGGACGTGAAGGGCCACGTGGAGGCGAAGAACGTGGAGCTGTTGCTGCCGGAGTATGGGGCGGCGCCAGCGGCTGTTGCGCCGAAGCCGGGGCTGGGCGAGAGGCTGGCGGGCGTGCTGCATCTGAAGAAGGCTGCACCGACCGTTGCGACTGCTCTGCCGTCACTGTGGCAGCGGCGCGTGATGATTGATTCGGTGGTGGGAGATGCGGATTACACGCCAGCGCAGCTCATCATCAAGAGCGCGACGGCGCGGCGCGGGGGCACGGCGGTGACGGCTTCGGGCAAGGTTTTGATGCATCGTGTTGTGGGGCCGCATCGCGTGGTGGAGTACGACTGGGACGAGATGGCGCAATTTGAAGGGCGTGTGGATGTTCCCGGGGGGCAGGCAACGGACCTGATGGACGTGGCCGGAGTGAAGCTGCCGTTGACGGGAAGCGTGAAGCTGAGCGCGCAGGCGAGCGGGACGTTTGGGGCGATGCAGGGAGCGGGCGCGGTGGAGTTGCGTGATGGTGTGGTGGCGGGCGAGAGCTTCCGCACGATGGCGGCGAAGCTGGGTGTGCAGGGGACGGAGGTGCGCGCGACGGAAGCGACTGTCGAGATGCCGGCGGGTGTGCTGCACGGCGCGGGCGTGTATGACTGGCAGAGCGGACGCATGTGGGGGAACGCGAACGGAAGCGGGTTGAGACTGGGGCGGTTGCAGACGGTGAGCGCGCTGGGCGTGGGGCTGGACGGAAGCATGGATTTGGCGGCGACGGCCGACGGCACGGCGGTGGAGCCGGGATTGAATGCCGAAGCGAAGGTGAGCGGGCTGCAACTGGGCGGAGAGGGAATCGGCTCGGCAGACGTGACGGCCACGAGCCACAACGGCGTGCTGCAGGTGGCGGCGACGGCGGGGCAGGACGCGCGGCGGATGACGCTGAACGGGACGATGCAGATGAGCGGCGCGTGGCAGACGGACGCGCGCGTGGAACTGGCGCAGTTTGACGCCGACGGATTGCTGAAGCTGTATGTGCCGCTGGGGCTGACGGGACACTCGTCTGTGAGCGGGACGGCGACGCTGGCGGGGCCGCTGTGCAGGCCTGCGGAGCTGCGGGGCGCGGCGGAGTTGCGGCAACTGGACATCAATCTGTCGGGCATCGAGCTGGGGCTGAGTGAAGCGGCGCACGCGAAGCTGGACAAGGGGCGGCTGAGCGTGGACCAACTGCACATCACAGGCGAGGACACGAACCTGCGGGCGAGCGGATGGGCGCAGGTGTTTGGCGGCGACGCGCTGGCACTGCACGCCGTGGGCAGCGTGAACATGAGGCTGATGCAGTCTGCGGACGCGGATATTCTGTCGAGCGGGCATGTGGACCTGAAGATGGACGCGAGCGGGAGCGTGTCGAACCCGAACCTGAGCGGGACGGTGAAGTTCCGCAATGTGGCGATTGCGCTGGAGGACCTGCCGAACGGTTTGAGCGACATCAACGGGACGCTGGTGTTCAACCGCGACCGGCTGGAGGTGCAGTCGCTGACGGCGATGACGGGCGGCGGGCAGTTGAGCATCGGCGGGTTCATGTCGCTGAAGAACGGGTTTTACGCGGACCTGACGGCGACGGGAGACAACGTGCGGGTGCGGTACAACGGGCTGAGCTCGACGGCCAACGCCAGCCTGCGGATGCAGGGCTCGACGGCCAACGCGCTGCTGAGCGGGAACGTGCTGATTACGCGCTTCGGAGTGGGGCCGGAGTTTGACTTTGCTGCGTTTGCGGGGACGAGTCCGCTGGATATGCCGCCGGCGGACCCGCATGCGCCGTCGAGCCATGTGCGGCTGGACGTGCGGGTGACTTCGGCCAGCGAACTGGACTTCCAGAACTCTTACGCCAAACTGGCGGGGCACGTGGACCTGACGTTGGCAGGAACGCTGGCGACGCCGACGGTGCTGGGACGCATCACGGTGACGGACGGGAGCGCGCGGTTTGCGGGGCAGCTCTACGATCTGCAGCGTGGGAACGTGACGTTCAACAATCCGGTGCGCATCGATCCGATGATTGACCTGGACGCGACGACGCGGGTGGAGAACTACGACGTGACGGTGGGCGCGCACGGCCTACTGAGCAACCTGAAGCCGGTGTACCGGTCGGAGCCGCCGCTGACGGAGGCGGACATCTTCTCGCTGCTGGCGCTGGGGCGCACGGCGGAGGAGGCGCAGGTGTACCAGCAGCAGAACTCGCTAGGCGGTGACCCGACGACCAACGCGGTGCTGGGCGGGGCGTTGACAGCAACGGTGGGGAACCGCGTGGGGCGGCTATTCGGCTCGGGGAACGTGAAGATTGATCCGTCGTTTGTGGGCACACTGGGGACGTCGGCGGCGCGCATCACGGTGGAGCAGCCGCTGGGGCGCAACCTGATTGTGACGTATGCGACGAACGTGAACCAGACGGCGCAGCAGCTGATTCAACTGCAGGTGAACCTGACGGACAGCGTGAGCGTGGTGGCGACGCGCGATGAGTCGGGGGTGTTCAGCACGGTGCTGAAGATACGCAAGCGCTACCACTGAGGGGATAGAGTAAAGACGTGATTGATTCCAAACTCATCCTGATCACGCTGCTGGTGAAGCTGGGCGTGGCGGCGGCGGTGAGCAGCGCGCTGGCGCGGTCTGAGAACTTCCGCAATCTGTTACTGAACCAGGGGCGAACGGCGCGGCAGTCGCTGGAACTGGTGGTGTGGGTGTGCGTGCCGCTGACGCTGGGGGTGTGGGTGCGTACAAGCGTGCCGAACTTTCTGGCGGCGGACCTGTCGCTGGAGACGGTCATGCTGCTGGGGCTGCTGATGGGAACGCGGTGGGCGATGCTGGGCGGGCTGGTGCTGGCACTGCCGGCGGTGCATCACCACGAGTATCTTGCGCCGGCGATGAACTGCGGAGTGGCGGCGGTGGCGGGTGCGTACCGGCGGATTGTGACGATGGAGGACGTGTGGTCGTTCACGCCGCTGATTGATTTGAGCCTCTACCGCTGGGCGCGACGGAACCTGAGCAAGCCGCAACTGGACTTGCAGATCTTCCTGCTGGTGGTGATTGGGCTGGTGCAGTGGGGCGCGAGCGTGGTGGGGCATTATGACGCGCGGCGGTACTTTGCGCTGCACTCGGGGCTGTGGCCGGTGGAGATGGCGATATGCCTGTGCGCGCCGGTGGTGGTGGGCATCCCGCTGAAGATATGGAACGCGATGCGCATCGAGCGCAAGCTGAAGGAGCAGGAGCAACTGCTGCTGGAGGCGCGGGTGGACGCGCTGCAGCGGCAGATTAATCCGCACTTCCTGTTCAACACGCTGAACACGATTGCGTCGCTGGTGCGGTCGAAGCCGGAGCTGGCGCGGGAGATGATTGTGCGGCTGGCCAGCATCCTGCGCACGCTGCTGAAGCTACGGGAGACGTTTGTGCCGCTGAGTGAGGAGTTGGCCTTCACGGACGACTATCTGGCCATCGAGATGGTGCGCTTCGGGGAGAAGCTGAGGGTGGTGAAGGAGATTGCGGCGGAGTCGCTGCACGTGATTGTGCCCGGGATGCTGCTGCAGCCGCTGCTGGAGAACAGCATCAAGCATGGTCTGGAGCCGCGCATCAGCGGGGGGACGATTACACTGCGCAGCCGCGTGGACGACGGGTTTCTGCTGCTGGAGGTGGAGGACGACGGGGTAGGGATGCCTGCGGAGAGCGACTCGTCGCCGCGGCACACGGTGCGGCCGGGATCGGGCATCGGGCTGCAGAACGTGAAGGAGCGGGTGCAGATGATTTATAACGCGACGACGGGGGGCGCAGCGGGCAAGGCGGCGAGCGTGCAGGGAGAGCGCGCCGCGATTGCGCGAGTGGAGATCAACAGCCGGCCCGGGCGGGGAACACGGATCACGCTGCGGTTGCCTCTGTTGGATGCGGGGGAGTGGCCGCAGGGGCGCTAACGGCTGGATGCCAGCACGCGCTGGTAGAACTGCTCGTACATAGGGATGACCTTGGAGGAGCAGAAGCGCTCGCGTGCTGTGGTGCGCGCGGCCTGACGCATCTGGTTGAGGCGTTCGTCGTCGCGCAGCAGCGCGATGGCGGCCTCGGCCATGGGCTCGACGGCGCCGACGGGGAAGAGCAGGCCGTTGACGCCGTCGTCGATGAGTTCACTGACGCCGCCGACGTTGGTGGAGATGGCGGGGACGCGGCAGGCCATGGCCTCCAGCGCGGCGAGGCCGAAGGACTCCATCTCGCTGGGCATGAGCATGAGGTCGGCGAGTGGGAGAAGCTCGTGGACCTGCTCCTGCTTGCCGAGGAAGTGGACGCGGTCGTGCACGCCGAGGGAATGTGCGAGCCACTCGGCCTCGGAGCGGTCGGGGCCGTCGCCGATGAGCATGAGGCGTGCGGGGAGCGCGGCGGCTACGCGGGCGAAGACGCGGACGACGTCTGCCACGCGCTTGACGGGGCGGAAGTTGGAGAGATGGACGAGGAGTCGCTCATCTGCGGCGGCGTACTGCGGGCGAAGCTCTGCGACGAGAGCGGATTTGCGGACGTAGAAGTCGCAGTTGACGAAGTTGCGGATGACTTCGATGGGGCGGGTGACGGAGAATGCTTCGACGGTGCGCTGGCGGAGGTACTCGGAGATGCTGGTGACGCCGTCGCTCTGTTCGATGCCGAAGCGGGTGATGGGGAGATAGGCGCGGTCGAGGCCGACGAGGGTGATGTCTGTGCCGTGCAGGGTGGTGATGAAGGGCAGGCGGATGCCGCGGGCGGCGAGCATCTGGCGGGCGAGCAGCGCGCTGACGGCGTGGGGGATGGCGTAGTGGACGTGGAGGATGTCGAGCTCGTAGAGCTCGGCGACCTCGGCCATGCGCGAGGCGAGGGCGAGGTCGTAGGGCGGGTACTCGAAGAGCGGGTAGTTGGAGACGGGGACGTCGTGGAAGTGGATGTTGCGCTCGCGACCGGTGAGGCGGAAGGGCTGCGAGTAGGTGATGAAGTGCACCTGATGGCCGCGCGCGGCGAGCTCGATGCCGAGCTCGGTGGCGACGACTCCGCTGCCGCCGTAGGTGGGATAACAGGTGATGCCTATCTTCATGCTGCTGGATTCCCTTCGGGTACGCCCAGTTCACTGTAACTGATGAGGCGCAGCGTGGGTTGGTTGCGGAGAAGTTGCGGGAGGGTGTGGAGCAGGGCGTGGAGTTCGACTTCGCGGTGGGCGCGGAGGCGCGTGCGGACGTGGTCGAGCGCGGCGTCGTTGTAGCCGGGGTGGGTGACGAGTTCCCATGTGGCGTCGGGTGCTTCGTCGGTAGTGGCCATCATCTTGTCGAGGAGCTTTGCGAGGGATGCGGAGTTGAGATGGCCGGTGGCGGAGATGCCGAGGGTTCCGTGGGGGAGCGCGAAGGCGTGAGGCGCGAACTGGTCGAAGAATGGATTGACGAGGCGGTGGAGGGCGCGGAGTTGGAGCGCGCGGAGCGGGCCACCGAGCGCCGCGCTCCATGCGGGTTCGAAGGGGTTGCGCATGCGGCGAACGCCGCAGGCTTGGGCAGCGCGAGCGAGCGGGCGCACGATGGCGGGGAAGAGATGCGTGTGCTTGTGGGTGTCGAAGTGAGTGACGGCGAGGCCGGCGGACTGGAGTTTGCGGATCTGCGCGGTGGCCTCGCGCTCGATCTCGGATTCGTCGAGGCGCCCGAGCATGAGGTCGCGGATGAATGCGCCAAGCGAAGGGCGGAAGCGCTCGCCGTCTGGGCAGAGCGAGGGGATTTCGCGCGAGGGGAGCGCGGGCGTGCCGTCGGTGAGGACGATGTGGCAGCCGACGGAGAGCGTGGGGCGGGCGCGGGCGAGCGGGACGGCGTCTGCGAATGCGGGACCGGTGGCCATGAGCGTGGCGCTGGTGAGGCAGCCGGCGTCGTGGAGTTCGGCGATGGCGCGGTTGACGCCCGGGGTGAGGCCGAGGTCGTCTGCGTTGATGAGAAGCGAGGGCACAGGGGGAGTTTATCAATGCGCGGGAAAGTGCGTGTGACACTGGTAAACTGAAGATGGATGGGCGGCTAGCTCAGTTGGTTAGAGCGCCTGCCTTACACGCAGGATGTCGGGGGTTCGAGTCCCTCGCCGCCCACCACCACTCCGTGGTTTATAGTTTTTGACTGAAGAGTTGCCGAGTGCGGTCGGTTGACCATCGGCACGGTAGCCGATAGACTTAAAGAGTTGCGCTGGTGTGCGAAAGCGCGCTGTGCGTGGGCCGGGAGCGGCCAGAAGGCTCCATCCGGGGGACGTAGCTCAGTTGGTTAGAGCGCTGCCCTGTCACGGCAGAGGTCGCGGGTTCGAGCCCCGTCGTCCCCGCCATTTACCCCGGAAAACCAGTGCCAAGAGCCGCGGAATCACCATGATTTCGATGGGGAAACGGCCGCGAATTGGCGGTGATATGGCGGTAAACGCATGGGTTCTGATGGCAAGATGACGGTGGAAAATCTGCCACTGGATGAATCAAGATTCCACATTGTGCAAGTTGTTGAGTACAAAGAAAAATGCCCGCCTGACGGCGGGCATTGGTGTGTGTGAATGAAATTTAGCGAGTGACGGCAGTGGACTTGGCGACCTGTTCGGCGATCCAGGCGTAGGTGGTCTTGAGTCCGTCCTTGAGGGGGCGGGAGGGCGCCCAGCCGAGTTTTTCGCGGATGAGGTGGTTGTCGGAGTTGCGGCCGCGAACGCCGAGGGGGCCCGGGATGTGCTTGATGCGGACCTTCTTGCCGGCGACCTCCATGATGATTTCGGCAAGGCGGTTGATGGTGACCATCTCCTCGGAGCCGATGTTGACGGGGCCGGTGAAGTCGGACTCCATGAGGCGGCGGATGCCGTCCACACACTCGTCCACGATGAGGAAGGAGCGGGTCTGCTTGCCGTCGCCCCAGAGCTCGATTTCGCCGCCGTCGGGAGACTCGGCAATCTTGCGGCACATGGCGGCGGGTGCCTTCTCCTTGCCGCCCTCCCAGGTGCCGAGGGGGCCGAAGATGTTGTGGAAGCGTGCGACGCGGACCTGAACGCCGAGGTTGCGGGAGTAGGCGAAGTAGACGCGCTCGCTGAAGAGCTTCTCCCATCCGTACTCGCTGTCTGGGGCGGCGGGGTAGGCGGAGTCTTCGCTGCACTTGGGGTTGTCTGGGTCGAGCTGGTTGTGCTCGGGGTACATGCAGGCGGAGGAGGAGTAGAAGAACTTCTTGACGCCGGCCTTGGCGCCCTCGTGGACCATGTGGAGGTTGATCATGGCCGAGTCGTGCATGACGGAGGCGTCGTGTGCGCCGGTGAAGATGTAGCCTGCGCCGCCCATGTCTGCGGCGAGCTGGTAGACCTCGTCGATGCCTTCGACGGCGGCGCGGACATTGTTGACGTCTGTGAGGTCGCCGAGGAGGAACTCATCGGCGTCGGTGGGATGGAACTCATGGTGCTTGATGTCTGCGCCGCGGACCCAGAAGCCCTCTTTCTTGAGGCGGGTGACAAGATGGCCGCCGATGAAACCGCCGGCTCCGGCTACGAGAACGCGCTTGGACATCTGGGTGAGGCTCCTTCGGGGGCAGGTTGCGCCCTCGCCATCATATCGGCAGGGGCCAACGGGTTGCAATCTATACGACGGCGGTCTCTTTGCCGTCAATCTGGACGGGTTCAGCGCCTTCGCGGAGGTAACGGTCGATGGCTGCGGCGGCGCGGCGGCCTTCGTTGATGGCCCAGACGACGAGCGACTGGCCACGGCGCATGTCGCCGGCGGCGAAGACGCCTTCGACGGAGGTCTTGTAGTCGTCGGTGTTGGCGAGGACGTTGCCGCGTGGGTCGAGGGCGAGGCCAAGCTCTTCAATCATGCCGTTGCGCACGGGGCCGAGGAAGCCGAGGGCGAGCAGGACGAGGTCGGCCTCGATGGTGTACTCGGAGCCGGGCACAGGTTCAAACTTGGGCGGTGCACCCACCTTGACGGCGTGGATGTGGGTGAGATTGCCGTTGCTGTCGCCGGTGAACTTGACGGTGTTGATGCTCCAGTCGCGGATGCCGCCCTCTTCGTGGGAACTTTCGGTGCGGAGCTGCAGCGGCCAGAGGGGCCAGGGGGTGTTGGGCGAGCGTTCGGCCGGGGGTTTGGGCATGATCTCGAACTGCTGGACGGACATTGCGCCCTGGCGGAGGCTGGTGCCGAGGCAGTCTGCGCCGGTGTCGCCGCCGCCGAGGATGACGACGCGCTTGTCCTTGGCGGTGATGGCGATGGAGGGGTCCACGTGGTCGCCCTCGCAGCGGTGGTTCTGCTGGGGGAGGAACTCCATGGCGAAGTGGATGCCCTTGAGTTCGCGGCCGGGGATGTTGAGGTTGCGGGGCTGTTCGGCGCCGCCGGTGAGGAGGACGGCATCGTTCTCGCGGACGAGTTGCTCGGCGCTGACGTTGACGCCGACGTGGGCGTTGGTGACGAACTGGACGCCCTCGGATTCCATCTGGCGGATGCGGCGGTCGATGACATGCTTTTCGAGCTTGAAGTTGGGGATGCCGTAGCGGAGCAGGCCGCCGATGCGGTCGTTCTTCTCGTAGACGGTGACGGTGTGACCGGCGCGGCGGAGCTGCTGGGCGGCTGCGAGGCCGGCGGGGCCGGAGCCGATGACGGCGATGCGCTTGGCGGTGTTGTTCTCCGGCGGCTCGGGGCGGATCCAGCCCTGCTGCCAGGCGTGCTCGACGATGGAGCGCTCGACGAGCTTGATGGAGACGGGCGGGGCGTTGATGCCGAGGACGCAGGCGGCCTCGCAGGGGGCGGGGCAGATGCGACCGGTGAACTCGGGGAAGTTGTTGGTGGCGTGGAGGCGGCGGATGGCCGTCTCCCAGCGGTTGTTGTAGACGAGGTCGTTCCAATCGGGGATGAGGTTGTTGACGGGGCAGCCGGTGTGGCAGAAGGGAACGCCGCAATCCATGCAGCGGGCGCCCTGCTCGCGCTGCTTGGACTCGGGGAAGTCCTCGTAGATCTCGTTCCAGTCGTGGAGGCGCGCGGAGGCGTCGCGGCGCGCGGGCTGTTCGCGGTTGATTTCGAGGAATCCAGTGGCCTTACCCATGGTGCACCTGCCCTGCCACCGCTACCGGCGACGCTGAAGTGGGTGGAACATAGACGGAATCGGCGCGTTTGACGTTGAGGACGCGCTTGTACTCGTGGGGGAATACCTTGATGAAGTTGGACAAGGACTTGTCCCAGTTGTCGAGGAGCCATGCGGCGCGGGGGCTGCCGGTGTAGTCGCGGTGGCGTTCGATGAGGGTGCGGACGGTCTCGATGTCCTTGGGGTCGGTCATGGGCTCGAGGTCGACGGCGGCGCGGTTGCAGCGGCGCGCGGAGAAGTCGCCCTGGTCGTCGTAGACGAAGGCGAAGCCGCCGCTCATGCCGGCTGCGAAGTTGCGGCCTGTGGAGCCGAGGACGACGACGAGGCCGTTGGTCATGTACTCACAGCCGTGGTCGCCGACGCCTTCGACGACGGCGACTGCGCCGGAGTTGCGGACGGCGAAGCGCTCGCCGGCGATGCCGTTGAAGAAGGCCTCGCCCGCGGTGGCACCGTAGAGGTTGACGTTGCCGACGAGGATGCTCTCCTCGGGGAGGAAGCTGCTGGCCTTGGGCGGGTAGGCGATGAGTCGGCCGCCGGAGAGGCCCTTGCCGACGTAGTCGTTGGCATCTCCCTCGATTTCGAGAGTGACACCTGCGGGGACGAAGGCGCCGAAGCTCTGGCCGGCGGAGCCGGTGAACTTGAAGTGGATGGTGTCTGGCGGCAGGCCGGCGGAGCCGTAGCGGCGTGCGATCTCTCCGCCGAGCATGGCACCGACGGTACGATGCACGTTGCGGATGGGGAAGTCGGCGCGGACGGGCTTCTTGCTGACGAGGGCGGGCTGAGCGGCCTCGATGAGCTTGTGGTCGAGCGCGGCTTCGAGGCCGTGGTCCTGCGCGACGGTCTGGCGGCGTGCGACGCGGGAGGGGACGCGCGGGGAGTAGAGGATGCTGGAGAGGTTGATGCCCTTGGCCTTCCAGTGGGCGTCGGCGAGCGCTGTGTCGAGCTTTTCGACCTGGCCGACCATCTCGTTGACGGTGCGGAAGCCGAGGCGCGCCATGTGCTGGCGAACCTCCTCTGCGATGAAGAAGAAGAAGTTGACGACGTGCTCGGGTTGGCCCTGGAAGCGTGCGCGGAGGACGGGGTCCTGGGTGGCGATGCCGACCGAACAGGTATTCAGGTGACACTTGCGCATCATGATGCAACCCATTGTGACCAAAGGCATTGTGGCGAAGCCGAACTCCTCTGCGCCGAGCAGGGCGGCGATGACGACATCGCGGCCGGTCTGGAGCTTGCCGTCGGTCTGGACGCGGATGCGGCTGCGCAAATCGTTGAGCAGGAGGACCTGCTGGGTCTCGGCGAGGCCAAGCTCCCAGGGGAGGCCGGCGTGCTGGATGGAGCTGAGCGGGGATGCGCCGGTGCCGCCGTTGTCGCCGGAGATGAGGACGACATCGGCGTGGGCCTTGGAGACGCCGGCGGCGACGGTACCGACGCCAGCCTCTGCGACGAGCTTGACGGCGATGCGTGCGCGCGGGTTGACGTTCTTGAGGTCGTGGATGAGCTGGGCGAGGTCCTCGATGGAGTAGATGTCGTGGTGCGGGGGCGGGCTGATGAGGCCGACGCCGGGTATGGAGTAGCGGAGGCGGGCGATGATGGCATCCACCTTGTGTCCGGGGAGCTGGCCGCCCTCGCCGGGCTTGGCACCCTGGGCCATCTTGATTTGGATCTCGTCGGCGTTGATGAGGTAGTTGGCGGTGACGCCGAAGCGACCGCTGGCGACCTGCTTGACGGCGGAGCGGCGGAGGTCGCCGTTGGCGTCGCGCTTGAAGCGGTCCTCGTCCTCACCGCCCTCGCCGGTGTTGGACATGCCGCCGATGCGGTTCATGGCGATGGCGAGGGTCTCGTGCGCCTCCTTCGAAATGGAGCCGAAGCTCATGGCGCCGGTGGTGAAGCGCTTGACGATTTCCTTGGCGGGCTCGACCTCGTCGAGGTGCACGCCGACATCGTCGTACTTGAGCTGCATGAGGCCGCGCAGAGTGCAGAGGTTGCGGCTCTGCTGGTCAATGAGGTCGGAGTACTCCTGGAAGGTCTTGAAGTTGTTCTGGCGGACGGCGTGCTGAACCTTGGAGATGGTGAGCGGGTTGAGCAGGTGATACTCGCCGCCGGTGCGGTACTGGTACTTGCCGCCGACGGAGAGGTCGGTTTCGGACTCGTTGATGGGCTGGTAGGCGAACTTGTGCTTGAGCTCGGCCTCGCGGGCGAGGACGTCGAGGCCGACGCCTTCGATGCGGGAGGTGGTGCCGGAGAAGTAAGTGTCGGTGAGGTGTTTGTTGAGGCCGACGGCCTCGAATACCTGTGCGCCGCGATAGGACTGGAGGGTGGAGATGCCCATCTTGGAGAAGGTCTTGAGGAGACCCTTGTTGATGGCCTTGATGAAGTTGTACTCGGCCTGGTCTGCGGGGATCTTGTCGGAGATGAGGCCCTTCTGCTTGAGTTCGCCGATGGACTCGAAGGCGAGGTAGGGGTTGATGGCGCTGGCGCCGTAACCGATGAGAAGGGCGAAGTGCATGACCTCGCGCGGCTCGCCGGATTCGATGATGAGGGCGACCTGGGTGCGAGTCTGCTCGCGGACGAGGCGGTTGTGTACGGCGGCCATGGCGAGCAGGCTGGGGATGGGTGCGAGGGTCTCGTTGACGCCGCGGTCGGAGAGGATGAGGAGGGTGTAACCGGATTCGACGGCGTGGGCGGCGCGAGCGCTGAGCTCGTCGAGTCCGCGCTTGAGGCCGGCTTCGCCTTCGCCGGCGTGGAAGAGGGTGGGCAGCGTGGTGGCGAGGAGTTCGCCGGTGGAGACACGGCGCAGCTTCTCCATGTTGCGGTTGGTGAGGATGGGATGCGGGATGCGGAGGGTGTGACAGTTGCTGGGCAACTCGTCGAGGATGTTGCGCTCGGTGCCGATGTAGCTGATGAGCGACATGACCAGCTCTTCGCGGATGGGGTCGATGGGTGGATTGGTGACCTGGGCGAAGAGCTGCTTGAAATAGTTGAAGAGGGGCTGGGGGCGGTCGGAGAGACAGGCGAGCGGCGTGTCGGAGCCCATGGAGCCGATGGGCTCCTCGCCGTTGGCGGCCATGGGAGCGAGCAGAACCTTGAGGTCCTCCTCGGTGTAGCCGAAGGCGCGCTGGCGGCGGAGCAGAGGCTCGGGCTTGCGGGAGACGACGCGCGAGGGGTCTGGCATGTGCTCGAGGGTGACCTGCTGCTGCTTGATCCATTCGCCGTAGGGCTGGCGCGCGGCGAGGGACTTCTTGATCTCGGCGTCGGAGATGATGCGGTGCTGGACGGTGTCCACAAGGAACATGCGGCCGGGCTGGATGCGGCCCTTCTTGACGATGTCTTGCGGGGGGATCTCGATGACGCCGGCCTCGGAGGCGAGGACGACGAGGCCGTCCTTGGTGACGATGTAGCGGCCCGGGCGGAGTCCGTTGCGGTCGAGGGTGGCGCCGATGACGCGGCCGTCTGTGAAGGCGACGGAGGCGGGACCGTCCCAGGGCTCCATGAGGGAGGCGTGGTACTCGTAGAAGGCGCGCTTGTCCTCGTCCATGTCTGGGTTGCCGGCCCAGGCCTCTGGGATGAGCATGGCCATGACGTGGGGGATGGAGCGGCCGGACTGGACGAGGAACTCGACGGCGTTGTCGAGCGCGCCGGAGTCGGAGTTGCCGGGCGTGATGATGGGGAAGAGGTCTTCGATTTTTTCGCCGAAGAGCGGAGTGTCGAGGACGGACTGGCGGGCGTTCATCCAACTGGTGTTGCCGCGGATGGTGTTGATTTCGCCGTTGTGGCAGACGTAGCGGAAGGGATGCGCAAGCTTCCAACTGGGGAAGGTGTTGGTGGAGAAGCGCTGGTGGATGAGGCAGAGGGCGCTGGTGGTGATGGGGTCGGCGAGATCGGTGTAGAACTTTTCGATCTGCGGGGCGAGCATGAGGCCCTTGTAGATGATGGTGCGACAGGAGAAGGAGGGCAGGTAGAAGTCGTCGCGGCCCTCCATGTCGGAGGCGGCGATCTCCTTTTCGGCGCGGCGGCGTGCGCGATAGAGGAGACGCTCGAAGGTGGTCTCGTCGAGGTCTGCGGGGCGGGCGACGAAGAACTGCTCGATGTAGGGCTGGGAGGCGCGGGCCTCGCGGCCGATGGTGTCGCCGTTGACGGGGGTGTCTCGCCAGCCGAGGATGGCGAGGCCCTCCTCCTTGCAGATGCGCTCGAGGATGCCTTCGCACTGGAGGCGGTCCTGACGCTCGACGGGGAGGAAGCACATGGCGACGGCGTAGTCGCCGGGGGCGGGGAGGGCGATGTTGAGAGCCTTGCACTCGCGGAGGAAGAACTCGTGGGGGATTTGAATGAGGATGCCGGCGCCGTCGCCGGTCTCGGGGTCGCAGCCGGCGGCACCGCGGTGGGTGAGGTTGATGAGGACCTCGATGCCCTTGCGGATGATGTCGTGGGATTTGTCGCCGTTGATGTTGGCCACGAGGCCCATGCCGCAGGCGTCGTGCTCGTGGCGGGGGTGGTAGAGGCCCTGGGGGGCGGGAAGGCGGCGACGGCTGAGTGTGCTCGGCATAGTTTCCTTCGAAACGATGGAGTAGCTCCGCGACTGAAACGGCCAAAGACACATCCACCGATGACTGCCGGGGAGGATATGTGCTTTCTCATCAATGAGGCTGCCGTGGCAGCCCAGCCGCGCAGGGTTGGAGCAGTATTGTTACAGTTGAATTATATCGCGGCCTCCGGCCCCGGCTGTGGACTTTTCGCAGGGGGAAACGGAGAGTGGCCGCGGCGAAGGTGAGGCAGGCATGGCGTTTACGGTCACAGGCAAGCACATCAACGGCGAGGTGGTGGTGCTGGAGATGCAGGCGGCCGTGGACGAGCGGGGCTGGCTGATGGAGGCGTACCGCGAGGATTACTTTGCGGAGTTGGGGCTGCCGACGAGGTGGATGCAGGAGAACCATTCGTGTTCGCAGCGCGGCGTGGTGCGCGGATTGCATGTGCAGTGGGAGCCGCGGCAGGACAAGTTGATGCGGGTGACGCGGGGGGCGGCGTTTGCGGTGGCGGTGGACGTGCGCAAGGGATCGCCGACGCTGGGCAAGTGGCACGGCGTGGAACTGACGGCGGAGAACCGGCGGATGGTGTACGCGCCGTATGGATTTGCGCGGGGGTTCTGCGCGCTGACCGATGAGTGCGAGGTGCAGTACAAGTGCACGGGCATCTACAACCCGAAGACCGAGGGGCGGATCCACTATGCAGATCAGCGGATAGGGATTGTGTGGCCGGTGCGGCTGCCGCTGGTGAGCGAGCGTGATCAGCAGGGGTTGACGCTGGAGCAGTGGCTGGAGTCGGCGGGTGCGGAACACGTTCAGTACGAGCGGTAGCGCGGGACGCTACTTGCGGTGGGAGTAGGGGCTCGTCCAATAGCCGCGATGCAGTGAGAGGCGGCGGCACAAGGACAAGCTGAGGCGGGATTCGCGGCGGCCGAGATGGTATCCGGCGAACTTGGCGGCGGTGCGCGCGAGGGCGTAGGGGATGACGGCCGGGGCGCGGGAGAGCAGCCAGCGGAGTTCGGCGAGGACGAAGCGGCGGCCTTCGGCGGCGGGGCGGCCACAGGCGGCGAGCAGCCAGGGGTTGAGCGCGTGGTAGACGCCGGTGTCGAAGTAGCGGCTGAACTCCTGCGCGAGTGTGTAGCGGTGGGAGTGGCGGCACTCGGCTGAGGATTGGTAGCGGGTGTGCCATCCGGCGAGGAGAAGACGTGCGGCGGCGAGCGCGTCCTCGGCCATGATAGTGTCCTGAAATCCGCCGATGGAGGCGAGGGCGTCGGCACGCCAGACGGCGAAGGAGTTGGAGAAGAAACAGGCACGGACGCCGAGGGTGCGGAGGTCGTCGGCGGAGTAGGTGCGCGGCGCAGACGGGTAGTTGAAGATGCGGGCGTAGGCTTCGACGGGGTTGGCGTGGAGGCGGGGGATCTGGCGGCCGAAGGCGGCGGCGACGCGAGGGTCGTCGAAGGCGGAGAGCAGATGGGAGAAGGCGCCGGGGAGGGGCTCGGCGTCCTGCGTGAGATAGAAGAGGTAGTGTGCGGCGGGGAAGTGTGCGGCGGCGAGGCGGCGTGTGGCTCCGTTGTTGAACTCGGCGCGGGGGATGGTGAGGAGATGGTAGCCGGCGGCGGAGGCGGCGGCGTGGGTGCCGTCGTCGGAGCAACTGTCCACGATGAGGACCTGCGCGGGGGCGATGGACTGCGCGGAGAGCGCGGCGACGAGGCGGGGGAAGAGCGGGCCGGCGTCGAGGGTGGGGATGATGACGGCCGACTCTGCCAGGCGCGGGTGGGGGGTGGATGACATTGGGCGAGAACAGGATACAGCGGCGGCGGTATATTCGAGGGGTAGATGAGCGGGGCGAAGACAAGCCGGGGACTGCTGGTGAACGCGGCGCGTGTGGGCGCGATGAGCGGGATGTGCGCGTATACACAGGGGATTCTGCGGGCGGTGGCGGGGATGGGGCTGGGGCGGGTGGCGGCGCTGGTGGCTGGGGAGGTGGAGGTGCCGGCGGGCGTGGAGCGGGTGGAGGCGTCCAAGGGATTGGTAATGCAGGGGGTTAGCTCGTGGCGGCGGTCGGTGATGGGGTGGGCGGATTCGCGGCGGCAGGCGGAGCGGTTCCGCGAGTGGCATGTGCTGAGCACGACGCACCTGGGGTTGGCGGGGCATGGGCGGCAAGTGTTGACAATACATGACTTGCGGCCAGCGCGGTGGCCGGATTCGTGGGTGCAGGGGGCGTACTTCCGGCATTATTTGCCGCGGGCGGCGCGGGCGGCGGACGGTGTTTTGACGGTGAGCGAGACGGCAAAACGGGCGATTTTGATGGAGTGCGGCGTGGATGCGGCGCGGGTATTTGTGGTTCCGAACGTGGTGAAGGTGGCGGAGGCTGTGGAGGAATTTGCGGCGGAATCGTCTTACCTGCTGATGGTGAATGCCGGATACCGGCACAAGAACGCGGCGGAGGTGCTGGAGCGGCATGCGCTGTGGAGCGGGCGGTACCGGCTGAAGATTCTGGCGGCGGAGGGGAAGTGCAAGAACGAGCTGCGCGAGATGGCGGGACGGATGGGGATTGCGGAGCGCGTGGATTTTTTGCCGCGGGTGACGGATGCGGAGTTGGCGGGTTTGTACAAGGGGGCGGCGGCGCTGGTGTATCCGTCGCTGACGGAGGGGTTTGGGCTGCCGCCGCTGGAGGCGATGCGGCTGGGTGCGCCGGTGATTGCGAGCGACATTGAGGTGTTCCGCGAGGTGCTGGGGGGCGGGGCGACGTTTGTGCGGCTGGGGGATGGAGCGTCGTGGGAGAAAGCGTTGGCGGAGATAGGAGATGCGCGGCGGGTGGAGCGTGGGCGGGAGATTGCGGCGGGGTATACGCAGGAGCGTATGGCGGTGGCGTTGAAGAGTGCGCTGACTGCTATCTGGCCGGAGCAATTTTGACGGCTGTACGGTCGGCTGCATGTTATCCCATCGGACGTTCCGGTGTGAGCGGTATGGGTAGAGAAGCAGGTTCTTCGCGGGCGGCGATTCCTTGTCGTTGAACAACAAACGTTCAACGACGTCGGATGCCCGCTCAGAATGACAATTCTTTAGGAGGGATACCCAAACAACACTCCGTGTTGTTTGGGTATCCGGCGATTATGCCAGTGGTATGCGGCAGCCTTCGAGCCAGGAGCGGAGCTGGGTGCGGCGGCGTTGGCTGAAGGGCGCGCCGAGGGCGAAGACGGTCAGATAAATCAAAATCCAAAAGAACGCGATGGGGGCGGCGTGGTGCTTGCGCAGGTAGTAGGCGTGGTTGCGCGTGGCGAAGCGCAGGGCGAAGCCGGAGATCTGGCTGGTGCTGGCGCCGACGCGGTGCCAGAGGCGCGCGGAGACGATGAGGTAGAGAGAGAGGTTGGCGCGGCGGGCGCGGAGCAGGAAGTCAGGGTCGTCCCAGTAGGCGAAGTAGCGCTCGTCCATGAGGCCGATGGATGCGAAGACGCTGTGGTGGAGGAGCAGGCAGCAACTGGGGGCGAAGGAGATGCGGCGGTCGGCGGGAAACTGTCCGCGGTCGCGGATACCTTCGGCGGTCTGGTGGGAGCGGTTGCCGAAGATGCGCTGGAGGGTTCCGCCGGCGGACCAGAAGACATTGGGCGAGTCGTAGAGGTAGATGAGGGGAGCGGCCATGGGCGCGCTGTGGCGGCGCGCGCCGGCGAGGAGTTCGGCGAGGAGCGCGGGGTGGAGGCGGACATCGTTGTTGAGGAGCAGGATGTACTCGCAGCCGTCGAGGAGCGCGGCGCGGATGCCCTGATTGTTGCCAGCGGCGACGCCGCGATTGTCTGGGTTGGCGATGAGGGTGATGGGGATGGAGAGCGCGGCGGAGTGTTGTTGCGTGAATTGGGCGGAGCCGTCGGAGGATGCGTTGTCCACGGCGTAGAGGCGGAAGGAGCGGTGGGACTGGGCGGCGAGGGTGTCGAGGAACTCGGGCAGCACGGCGCGGCTTTGGAATGTGACGGTGACGACGCCGATGAGACCGGGGGTGGTGGGCATGGGCTATCCGTGGAGGAGGCCGTGGCGGGATAGCTCGGCGAGGGCTTGGTCGTGCGCGGCAGGTGGTGGGACGGGCTGTGCGGCGACCCACTCGACGAGGCGGGGGATGCCATCGGCGAAGGAGGTGCGAGGCGAGAAGGCGAGGGTGCGTTCGGCGAGGGCGAGGTCGGCGAGAGCGTGGCGGACGTCGCCGGAGCGGAAGCGGCCACTGACCTTGATGGGGCTGCGGGAGCCGAGACAGGCGTTGATGGCGGTGGCGGCGTCGAGGAGTGTGGTGGCGCGGCCGGAGCCGATGTTGACGGTGTGCGAGCCGGTGAGCGGAGCGGTGACGCAGTCGGCGAGGGCGCGGGCGGCGTCTTCAACGAAGAGGAAATCGCGGGTGGCGAGTCCGTCTTCGAAGAGTTCGATGGGCGAGCCGGAGCGGGCGAGGGTGGCGAAGAGTGCGAGGACACCGGTGTAGGGGTTGGCGAGGGATTGGCCCGGGCCGTAGACGTTCTGCAGGCGACAGACGACGGTGGCGAGGGAGAGCGGCGCGGCGAAGAGCAGGGCGGTCTGCTCCTGCACCTGCTTGGTGAGCCCGTAGAAGGAGAGCGGGCGCAGGGGGGCGGACTCGGGCGTGGGCGCGGGCGCGCAGCGGCCGAAGCATTCGGGGCAGGCGGGGTCGAAGGAGCCGGCGAGGCGCGCGGAGGTGGACTGCGGCGCGGGATAGACGAGTGTGTGGACGGGGCAGGTGTAGGCGCCTTCGCCGTAGACGGCGCGGGAGGAGGCGAGGACGATGCGGGAGACGGTGTGCGCGTTGGGCGCGGCGGCGAGCAGGTCGTAGAGGTGCGCGGTGCCGCCGATGTTGACCTGCTGGTAGCGGTGGGCGTCGTACATGGACTGGCCGGTGCCTGTCTCCGCGGCGAGGTGGACGACGCACTGGATGTGCGGGAGGGCGAGACGCCAGGCATCGGGATCGCGGACATCTCCGCGGACGAGGCGGACGTGCGGGGCGAGGTCGGCGGCGAGGTCTGCCGCATCACCGTGGACCTGCGGGGAGAAGTTGTCGAGGATGGTGACGGAGGAGCCGCGGCGGAGAAACTCGCGGGCGAGGTGGGAGCCGATGAAGCCGGCGCCGCCGGTGATCAGCGTGCTGGGGGTGGTGGACACGCTTTCATACTAAACGCTGGGAGTGGTCGCATGGCCGAGTGCATACGCTATGCCATCGGTTGGCCGCGATAGGCGGCACGGGTAGAGAGGGTCCAGTCGCGCGGACGCGCGACAGCGAACAGGGGTGCCACGTTCGTTACCTTGCCATCGTCCACGGGTAAACCTGAAGATATTTCGCCAGGGATAGTGCCAGCAGGTCCTTCGCGCTGCGCGCTCAGGATGACACTGTCTATCGGGGATACCCCAACAACGCTACGCGTTGTTGGGGTATCCGGCTCGTGCCGCAAACATCCCACATGACACAAAGATTGAGTCGTAGGCTACACGCGTATCGAGCAGAGTAAACAGGTTATTCGGACACGGGGAGCCAGCGCTTGTGTTCGAGGGAGTAGCGCTTGATGAGGCGCGCGGGCGAGCCGACGACCATGGAGTAGGCGGGGAAGCTGCGGGTGACGACGGCGTTGGCGCCGACGACGGAGTAGGGGCCGAGGGTGACGCCGGGAAGGATGACGGCGCGGAAGCCGAGGAAGCAGCCTTCGCCGATGGTGACGGGACCCTTGCATTCGAGTGGCTGGTGGAGGATGTGCGTGCCGTGGGGTTCGAGTCCGTGGGCGAGGTCGGAGAGGAATACGTGGTCGGCGAGGACGCAGCGTGGGCCGATGGTGATGCGGTCCACGGCGGTGCAGTAGAAGTGGCGGCCGATGTAGGCGTCTGCGCCGATTTCGATGTGGGCGACGCCGTTGTCGGCAGCCCAGATGCGGGAGTGGGGAAGGATCTCGGCGCGTGGGCCGAGGGTGAGCGCGTGGCGTGGCGTGATGGCAAAGGGGCGGAAGATGCAGGCGGCGCGGCCCAAGCGTACTCCGCGGGGGCGGTAGAGGAGAGCCTTGAGGCGCGACCAGAGGGCGGGACCCAACAGACGCTTGGCGAGGAGTTTGAGCCGCTGGCCGGGCATGTCCAAGTGTAGCCCTGCGGGGGCATGGGGAGAAAGCGGGGGATGGGAGGCGGGGAGTGGGGCATCGTTGGTAGAATCAGGAGGTTGAAGGGTCGGATGCCCCAAGGATGGGGCAGCGGCCGGAGCCGGACGTGCGGAGCGAGACGATGAAGCGGAAGCAGAAGGTGGGCAGGGCGCTGGCAGTGACGGCACTGGCAGTGATGGCGGCGGTGGCGACGGCACAGACCGGCGGAGCGGGCGCGGTGGCGCCGATTGCGCCGGCGTACCATCCGATGACGCGGCCGACGGCGCCGGCGACGGCGAATCCGAGCGAGGTGCAGAAGCTGGAGGAGCAGGGCGCGGCGCAGCAGACGGCGACGACGCAGACGGCGACGACGGCGCCGACGGAGTTCCAGCAGATTGTGGCATCGACGACGGGCAAGCCGTTGCCGATCTTTGGCGCGAATCTGTTTGCGGCACGCACGTCGTTTTTGCCGGCGGAGAACACGCCGGCGACGCCGGATTATGTGATTGGCGCGGGCGACGAGTTGAAGGTGCAACTGTGGGGGCAGGTGAACCAGAGCAACAGCTATACGGTGGACCGGTCTGGGATGATCTATCCGACGGCGATCGGGCCGGTGCATGTGGGGGGATTGCAGTTTGCGCAGTTGCAGGATTTCATGAAGCAGCAGTACTCGCGGGTGTACCGCAACTACGATTTGAACGTGAACCTGGGCGCGATGCGCTCGATCCAGGTGTTTGTGGTGGGGCAGGCGGTGCAGCCGGGACGGTACACGGTGAGCGCGTTAAGCACGCTGCTGAACGCGTTGTTTGCCAGCGGAGGGCCGCTGCCGCAGGGGAGCGTGCGCGACATCCAACTGAAGCGGGGCGACAAGACGGTGGCGCATTTTGACCTGTACGACCTGCTGCTGCGCGGAGACAAGAGCAAGGACGCGCGGCTGGAGCCGGGCGACGTCATTTTTATTCCGAACGTGGGGCCGCAGACGGCGGTGGTGGGAAGCGTGAATACGCCGGCGATTTATGAGCTGCGCGGGGAGACGGCGTTTGAGCAGGTGATTGCGCTGGCCGGAGGGCGAACGAGCCTGGCGGCGGGGACGAGCGTGCGGGTGGAGCGCATCAGCGGGCACAAGGAGCGCAGCGTGGTGGACGTAGACCTGACGGCGGCGAGTGTGACGCCGGTGCAGGACGGGGACATCATCACGGTGAGCCCGATAGTGGACCGGTTCCGCGACGCGGTGACGCTGCGCGGGAACGTGGCGAATCCCGGGCGGTACACGTGGTTTGCGGGGATGAAGGTGAGCGACCTGATACCGGACCGCGAGGCGCTGCTGACGCGCGACTACTACGAGAAGACGAACGAGCTGGGGCAGTCGAACACGGATTACCGCGGCGGGCAGCAGGCGGGCGCGCTGGGTGTGGCCACGGAGAACGGCACGGCGGCCGCGGCGGCGGGAGTGACGACGGCGGGAGCGTCGCAGGCGAACGGAGCGGGATCGGCAGGCGAGGCGCTGACGGCGCGCAAGGGGCCGTTTGAGCCGAGCACGGACGTGATCTTGCAGGCACCGGACATTGACTGGGGCTACGCGGTGATAGAACGCAAGAGCACGGGCGATTTGAGCACGACGCTGGTACCGTTCAACCTGGGCAAGGCGGTGCTGGAGAAGGACGCCAGCCAGAATTTGGAGTTGATGGCGGGCGATGTGGTGACGGTCTTCTCGCAGGCGGACGTGCATGTGCCGAACGCACAGCAGACGCGGTTTGTGCGGCTGGAGGGCGAGTTCACGGCCGCGGGCGTGTACAGCGTGGAGCCGGGGGAGACGCTGCGGCATCTGGTGGAGCGGGTGGGGGGATTGACGCCGGACGCGTATCTGTATGCATCGGAGTTCACGCGGCAGTCTGTACAGCGGCTGCAGAAGCAGCGGCTGGCGGAGTTTGCGGACAAGATGGAGACGGACGTGAACACGAATGCGTCGGCGGCGATATCGGGCGCGCTGGCGGACAACGACGTGGCGGCGGTGGAGAACGGGACGAAGAGCGCGCAGGCGGTGGTGCAGAAGCTGCGCACGCTGGAGCCGAGCGGACGAGTGGTGCTGGAGATGAGGCCGGAGAGCAAGGGCGCGGAGGCGTTGCCGGAGATTGTGTTGGAGGACGGCGATTGGTTTGTGGTGCCGAAGACGCCATCGAGCGTGGCGGTGGAGGGGCAGGTGTACAGCGCGAACGCGTATCTGTGGGAGCCGAAGTGGAGAGCGAAGAGCTATCTGCACAAGGCGGGCGGGCCGTCGCGTAATGCTGACCGCAAGCGCACATATGTGCTGCGCGCGGACGGGTCTGTGGTGAGCAACCAGTACAGCGATCTGGGGAGAGTGGAGATGTATCCGGGAGACACGGTGGTGGTGCCGCCGGTGCTGCAGAAGAGCAATCCGCTGCGCGAACTGGGGAACATTGCGACGATACTGGCCGGATTCGGCGTAGTGGCGGCGGCGATCCAAGTACTGAAGTAGGAGCAGAGTGCAGATGTTGGCGGACGCAGCGGCGTAAAGCGCGGCTGTGAGCGGCTAGCGTGCGGGGGCTTGCCAGAAGTTGCCGAGGTGGGGCTTGGCGAAGCGGTAGAAGGCGATGAGGGGCGCGCTGAAGAGCACCCAGATGACGCCGAGCAGGAGGCCGACGGCGAGCCCAATGAGGATATAGAAGCGGCGGTGCGGGGCGGACTTCGTGTCGGGGACGGTGGCGATGTCCACGACCTGCAGGACGGGAGCCTCGTGGGATTCGTCGAGGCGTGCGGCTTCGTACTGGCGTGCGAGCAGGTCGAAGAGGGTCTCGTGGTAGGTGACGTCGCGCTGCTTGTTGAGGAAGTCCATCTGCAGTGCGGGAACCTTGGCGGTGGGGATGCCGGCGAGGTCTGAGCCGCCGTTGGACTGCATCTGGGAGAGCTGGCTGCGGAGGCCGGAGATTTCGCCGCGGAGTCGGATGACGGCGGGATCCTGCTCGGTGGAGCCCTGCAGGAGGCCGGAGAGCTCGACCTCGCGGGCGGCGATCTGGGCGCGGGTGGCGGCGGCGGTCTGAACCTCGATGGCGGTCTGGGTGTTGGGTGCGATGAAGCCACCGCTCTCCTGGGCATGCTTGAGGGCGGCCTCGGAGGCGTCGAGCGCGGAGCGTTCCTGGGCGAGCTGCTGCTCGAAGAAGAGGCGGCGCTGGGAGGCGTCGGTGAGGGCGAGGCGGCTGGTGAGCTTGTGGAGTTCGTCGAGGTAGCCGTTGGCAAGGTCGGAGGCGAGACGCGGGTCCTTGTCGGTGACGGAGACCTTGATGAGGTCGTCCTTCTGGCCGGAGTCGAAGACGGACTCGCCGAAGAGCGACTCTTCGGCCTGAGAAAGCTTCTTGACGTGGAAGACCTGACGGAGGTTGAAGCGGTCCACGAGATTGGTGGCGATGGTCTTGCTGGAGAGGAGGCTGACGTACATGTCGCCGGGGGTGCGGAGGGAGTTGGAGATGCCGCTGAAGCCCATCATGGTGAGCTGTGCGCTGACGGAGGAGAGGCCCTGATTGGCGGTGCGCGGCACCACAAATGACGCGGTGGCGGTGTAGGTGTTGGGAGTGAGCAGGGCGATGACAGCGGAGAGGAGGAGACCAGCTCCGGTGGCATAAATTACACTGCGGCGCTTGTGCCAGAGGTTGGCCCAGGGGACATCGAAGTGGATGAGGCGTTCGGTGCGCGGGGTGCCGGGCTGAGTCGGGAGGTTGGGGTCTAGAGGCATGCAGTGTCCGCAGCGGGTGTGGAGAAGAGATGGAGCGGCAACGTCCGCAGCAAGTTGAGTTTACGTGAAGCGGATGGGGCGTGCAAGAAGGCTGCGGCGGGGGCGGGAGATGGATATCGCCGTGAAAATGCAGGATTTTGCGGTGATATACTGGCATCAAACGGCATGATGACGAACCATTTTGCAGCAGCGAAGCGCGGCCCGGAGGGGGCAACAGGAGGCCCCGAGCCGAGGGAAGCGGGTGGCGGTGTTGCGTCTGCCGCGGCGGGTGGGATGCGGGTGCTGCTGACGGGTGGGAGCGGGTTCATCGGGACGGCTTTGGTGGAGCGGCTGCTGGCGTGCGGGCACAAGGTGCTCAACGTGGACATTCAAGCGCCGGAGATTCCCGCGCAAAGCCCCTGTTGGCGAGAGTGTTCCATTCTGGACGTGGAGCGGCTGAATGAATTGTTCGCCGAGTTCCAGCCGGAGGCGGTGGTGCATCTGGCGGCGAACGCGGCGGTGCTGGCGCGGTCGCTGGACGACTACCGGTGCAACACGGAGGGAACTGCCAACGTGCTGGCGGCGTGCCGGAAGACGCCGAGCGTGAAGCGGGTGATTGTGACCTCGACGCAGCATGTGCGCGAGCCGGGCAGCGAGCGGGCGAAGCACGACTCGGATTACAAACCGTACATGTACTACGGGGAGAGCAAGGTGATCACGGAGCAGTTGACGCGGGACGCGGAGCTGCCGTGCACATGGACGATCATCCGGCCGACGACGATTTGGGGGCCCAGGCACAAGTCGCAGGCGGAGGGATTTTTGCGGCTGATGTTGGAGGGGAAGTACTTCCATCCGTCGGTGGATCCGGTGCTGCGCTCGTACGGATACGTGAAGAACACGGCGTGGCAGATTGAGCGGATGCTGCATGCCAGTGCGGAGGAGATCCACGGGCACGTTTTCTATGTGGCGGATGGGAACATGCAGCAGCGGGAGTGGGTGGAGGCGTTTGCGGAGCGGCTGACGGGGCGGAAGGTGAAGACGCTGCCGGGATTTTTCATCCACGCGCTGGCGTGGATGGGCGACGCGCTGAACGCCGTGGGGTTGAGCTTTCCGATGTACAGCGCGCGGTATCGGAATCTGGTGACGTCGAACCCGGTTCCGGTGGAGCCGGTGCTGCAGTTGCTGGGGCGTCCACCGTACACGCTGGAGCAGGGCGTGGGCGAGACGGCGGAGTGGCTGAAGAGCTACCGCAACGGGCACCACGGCTAGGCTGCGCTGCGGCGCGGTTCCACAAGACCAACAAAGAAGATTGAGTCAGGGTGCGAGCAGGATGCGCCAGAGCTCGCTCCAATTGCGCGCGAAGGGCGCGGGGACGGGCTGTGCCGTGGCGGGGTGGAAGACGGGTTGGCCGGCGATGGCGCCCTGCATGAGGGTGGTGAGTTCGGCGGGGCGGTCGAGGTTGAAGAAGGCGGCCGCAGGATAGTCGCCGACGGTCTCGCGGGCGTAGGGGAGGTCCACGGTGATGATGGGTTTGCCGGTGGCCTGAAACTCGGTGATGGGCATGCCCCAGGATTCGAGGCGGGAGGGGAAGATGAGGCAGTCGGCCTTTGCGTAGTGTTCGAGAACCTCGGAGCGAGGGAGCAGGCCGAGCCACTGGACCATGGGAAGGTCGCCGAAGCGCTGTTTGAGCATGCGGGCGTAGCGGGTTTCGGTGCCGTCGGTGGTGAGACCGATCTGGAAGTCGCGTACGCCGCTGTTCCAGAGGTCGCGCGCGGATTGGAGGATGAGGCCCATGCCCTTGAAGGGGCGCGGGTAGGAGGCGTAGAAGAAACGGTAGGGCTGGCCGGGGGCGCGGGGGACGTTGGGCGGGAGGGAATGTTTGTCCACCGAGGGACGGGCGACGACGACGTTTTGGATGCCGTAGTGCTGCTGGAAGTGTTGGCGGAACCAATCCTGCTGGACGACGACGAAGCGATTGGCCTTGATGTGGATGCCATAGAGGAAGCGGTAGAAGAGGGTGAAGGCGCCGAGCTTGTAGTCGTGCTTGATTTCGTTCCAACGGAACTCGTTGACGCTGACGGCGTTGTGGCAGTAGACGGCCTGGCGCTGGGCGGTGACGAAGGGCGACATGTCGTGCATGGCGAACCAGAGGAAGGCGTGGAGCTGGCGGCTGAGGCGTCGGCAGGTCCAGTACTCGAAGCGGATGCGGCTGAGCCAGGAGGATTTGATATGGGGGAAGTCGATGAATTGGATGTGGGGGATGTTGAAGAGGGAGCGGTCGTGGACGAGGGCGATGATCTCGTAGTCGTGGCCGAAGTCGGCGGCGAGGGAGTGGAGCGCGTCTTTGAAGACGGCCAGCGGGCCCAGACTGATGATGTTGACGCCGGAGACGACGATGCGTTTTTTGGAGGGCTGCATGTGCTGAAGCGGGAATCCCGAGGTTCAGGATATCACCGGAAGAATGACCACCGGCCATGCAAACAGACCGCAACAGCGAAGCAACTAGCCGACTGTTGGAATTTTGAGATACGGATTGCCCTGAATGACACTCGGCCCAACCTTTGGGGTTGACTTGGAAGCATGGTCGAGAACATGCAGCAGATAGATTTGGTCAATCCACATTGCGTTCTTCAGCACACGCGCGCTGCGGAGAAAGTTGTAGGGACAGATTTTGCGCATGGAATGCATTTCGTTGAACTCGTGCACCGCAAGAAGCTCACCTTGCCACGGATTATGCACATCCGCGTTAATGTCATCGAGGTACATGAGTGTCTCGGGTAGATAAAGACCTGCATCTCCCTCAAAAATCTTCAGACATTCGAGACTGCTTGAGTAGTAATCCACATCAAGCACAACATAGCCGATGGGTGATTCGGGGCTGAGCGCATCAAGAAACGATTTGACTGTGTCTGAAACATTTCCCAACACGAGTTGTGCATTGCGCGGCAGCAGATTACGCAGGCGTTCGTAATCCTGCATCGGGAAATCGCCTAACTGATACCAGTCAGGATGATCGCGAAAATCGAGGGGGGGGGGGCATACCAGAGCCACTATCAAAGCCGACGAGATTAATATCAATGCCCGTACACTTGGTGACTTTTTCCGCGATGCTTACCATATTCATCAAGCCAGCACCGTTGGCCACACCAAACTCGATTGCAGTAAAAGATTTGTGGCCACGCCGCTTTGCGAAGCGAGCGGCCTGCAACAGACAAAATGCATTATGCGGTCTGATGACCAAATCGAAGTAGACCTTCGTTTCGAAGTTGCCAAATGCTCCAGCAAGCAACGAGAGAAATGTCAGGTGGAGAGGCTCGCTCAACTTTTCCCGTAACAACCGCTCCCAAATCCTGACCTCAAACAGTTTGCGGAAAAAGGGATTCAATTGCGCCTCCACAGGATGGACTCATTCGTATTAATACTTTTCAATATTCGGAGTGTAGATCCATTTATTCGGAATCAGAAGTTGAGTTTGTTGAAGATGAAAGTGGGGATGTGGCGGACGATGAGCATGATGGGCCGCCAGATGGCGGGGGTGTAGAGGGTGCCGTTGGAGCGGTGGTCAATGGCCTTGAGGATGTCTGTGGCGACGTCGGCGGGGTCGGCGAAGCGTGCGTAGCCCTTGATGTGCGCGGTCATGGGGGTGCGGACGGGGCCGGGCTTGATGGTGAGGACGCTGACGCCGGAGCCTACGAGGCGGTGGCGGAGGCCGTCGAGGTAGGTGGAGAGGCCTGATTTGGATGCGCCGTAGACGACGTTGGCGCGGCGGCCGCGGTCGCCGGCGACGGAGCTGATGACGGCGAGCGTGCCGGTGCGCTGCTGGGCGAAGAAGTTGGCGAGCCAGGTGCAGAGGGAGATGGGGCTGACGGTGTTGGTCTGCAACATGGCGACGGCGGTGGCGGGGTCTGCGTCGAGCGAGGCGGAGTCGCCGAGGACGCCGTGGGCGAGGAGCGCGACGTCGAGGCCGCCGAGAGCGCGGACGGCGTTGGCGAGCAGCGCGGGGTGGGCGGCGGTGTTGTCGAGATCCACCGCTTCGGCGCCGGCGATGATGGCGCCGCGGGTGCGGAGGTCGGCGGCGACGGCATCGAGTCGGCTGCTGTTGCGGGCGACGAGGTAGAGCGTGGCTCCGCGGGCGGCGAGCCGGCGACCGACGGCGGCGGCGATGCCGCTGGTGGCACCGAGGATGAGGAAGCGCGAGGGGGTGGTGGCGTTGGGTGCGGACATGTTTACTTCTCCTGTGCTGTGACGCGCTGCCAGAAGCTGGAGGTGAGCAGCGGGTCGCGAAGGGATTCGAGTGTGCGCCAGTTGGGGTAGACGGTCTGGTATTGAGCGGGCGTCATGCGGGAGTCCTTGGCGGGGTAGAGGCGGCCGCCGAACTCGAGGGTCATGGCGTTGAGGCGGTCCACGAGCGCGAAGCTGACATCGGGGCGGATGGGGAAGTCGAGGGCGAGGGTGACGCCGGGCTGGGGAAAGCTGAGCAGACCGGGCGACTTGACCTCTCCGAAGACCTTGAGGACGGCGAGGAAGCTGGCGAGGCCGGATTTGGCGACCTCGCGGAGGATGGCGATGGTGCCTTCGCGGGCGTGCTGCCAGGGGATGGCGTACTGGAACTGCAGGAGTCCCTGGCGACCGTACATGCGGTTCCAGTGGAGGACGGCGTCGAGCGGGTAGAAGAAGGGCTCGTAGTCCACCTGGGTGGTGACGCGGGGCTTCATCTGCTTGTTGAAGTAGAGGGTGTTGAAGGCGCTGATGGTGGTGCGGTTGAGGCAGAAGCCGGGCAGGTCAATGGGAAAGACGAGTTTGGGCTTGGCGGAGATTTTGAGCGGGGCGGGCGTATGGGAGTGGTCGCCGGCCATGAAGATGCCGCGGGCGAAGTTCTTGCCGGTGGATACGCAGTCGATCCAACTGACGGTGTACTCGCTGCCGGCAAATTGTTTGGAGAGGTCGAAGAACTCGTCCACGCCGTGGTACTGGACGCCGATGTAGTCCATGGAGCGGGAGACGATGGGCTTGAGCTGGATTTCTGCCCAGGAGATGAGGCCGGTGAGGCCGAGGCCGCCGATGGTAGCGGCGTAGTAAGCGGAGTTCTCAGTGGGGGAGCAGAGTAGGCGCGAGCCGTCGGAGCGGCGGAGTTCGAGGCGGGTGACGTGGTTACCGAAGCATCCGGCGACGTGGTGGTTCTTGCCGTGGACGTCGTTGGCGATGGCGCCGCCGACGGTGACGTATTTGGTGCCGGGCGTGATGGGGAGGAAGTAGCCGCGGGGGACGGCGAAGTCGAGGATGGCGGCGAGGCTGACGCCGGATTCGCACTGGAGGAGGCCGGTGGCGGGGTCGAAGGCGAGCAGACGGTCGAGGGGGACGGCGGAGAGCAGACGGCCGTCCTTGAGCAGACAGACGTCGCCGTAGCTGCGGCCGAGGCCGACGGGGAGGGCACCGGCGGGGGGCGTGCCGGGGGGCGGGAAGGCGTCTGCCCAGGGGAGGGGGACGAGTTCGGAAGGGTAGGAGGGATAGCGGCCCCAGGATTCAAAGCGCTGCGAAGACATGGTGCTCCAATCCGGGGAAGGATGGCAGTGCGGCGAGATGTGCGGATGCGGTCATGAGGCGGCAAAGAGAACGACAAGAGCGATGAGAGCGCCCAGCAGGAGACTGCGGCGGTCTGTGATGGCGTAGACGACCGGATCCTCGTTGAGCTGGCCGCGGGAGGCGAAGATCCAGATGCGGCAGATCCAGAGGATGAGGATGGGCGGGAGGAGCCAGAGGCGCGCGGGATGGCGGTAGAGCGAGGCGACGGCCGGATTGTTGATGTAGAGGGTGAAGACGATGATGGCGGCGAAGGCGGATGCTCCGCCGAAGACGCGGAGCTGCTCGAGGTCTGCGATGCGATAGGCGCGGCTGTGGGAGCGGGCTTGGTCGCTGACGGCGCCGCTGAGGCGGAGGTTTTCGAGTTCGCTGAAGCGCTTGACGAAGGCGAGCGAGAGGAAGAAGAAGACGGCGAAGGCACTGAGCCAAGGGGAGATGAAGTATCCGGTGGCGGAGGAGCCGGCGAGCAGGCGGAGGGTGTAGAGGCCGGAGAGGACGATGGTGTCCACGAGCAGCATGCGCTTGAGGCGGAGGGAGTAGGCGAGGGTGGCGGCGGCGTAGACGGCGAGCCAGAAGAGGAGGCCGGTGCGACCGGCGTGGAAGACTTCGGGCGCGGAGGGGACGGGCAGGACAAGCAGCGCGAGTGCGAGGGAGGCGGCGAGAAGCGCGGCCATGAGGGCAAGGCCGACGGGAGCGGAGATGCGTCCGGCGGCGAAGGGGCGGTTGCGTTTGGATTTGTGGTGGCGGTCGGCGGAGACGTCGAGCATGTCGTTGAGGACGTAGGTGCCGGAGGCGCAGAGGCTGAAGGCGGCGAAGGCGAGAACGGCGTTGAAGAAGGCGCGCGGGCTGCGGCCGTGTGCCAGCAGCATGGGCAGGAAGATGAGGGTGTTCTTGGCCCACTGGTGGACGCGGAGGGACTTGAGGAGAGTGCGGAGGACGGGCGCACGGTCGAGGAAGATCTGCGTGGGCTGGATGCGAGCGCGGCGGAGGGCGGCGCGGAGGCCGCGGGTGGGATTGGCGAGCATGGGCTCGGCCGAGGCGGCGAGGATGGGGGCGTCTGCGATGGAGTTGCCGACGTAGGCGAAGCCGGCGGGGAAGCGCTGGCGCAGGACGTCGAGTTTGCGGTGGCTGCTGAGGTTGGTGACGCCGTCGCTGCCGAGGGCGGCGGAGAAGATGCCGAGGTGTGCGGAGACGGCGAGGGCGACGGAGGCATCGGAGGCGGTGGCGAGGACGAGGGTGCGTCCGGCGGCGTGCTGGGCGCGGAGGAAGTCGAGCAGAGGGTGGTTGTAGGGGAGGTGGGCGGCGTCGGTGTGGACCTGCGCGGCCAGACGGCGCTTGAAGGCGGCCTTGCCGCCGGTGAGCCAGAAGGGAAGACGCAGAAGCATGGAGGGGTGGTGGTGAAGGAGGGTGAGGAGCGCGTCGTGGAGAGTGTCCGAGCGGACGAGGGAGCCGTCGAGGTCCACACAGAGAGGGAGTGCGGCCGCGGCAGAGTCTGGCCCGGAAGCGGAGGACGCAGGAGTGCTCATGACAAGTTGATTATACGGAGGGAGATGGGCAGACAGCGAATCGCATATGAACACACTAAGGCGTTGTCTAGGGAATGGTTCCACCGTGGCCCGGAGTATCGCTCCAGCGGTGAGTGAGTCCGTAGTGGGAGTATTTGATGAGATAGAAGTCGAGGGTCTCCACTGCCGGTCGGCTGGAGCGAATCGGGTGAGCGAAAAGGAAGAAGAAAATATTGAAAAGCGCACAGGCTAAAAGCAGATGGGCAGTATAGCGTTTGTGTGAGAGCGCGGCTGCCAAGACGATGGCAGGTGAAATACAACAGAAGTAGACAGGGTCGGCAATGAAGATGAGCAGGAAGAAGAGCATCCCAGGCAACACCCAGAGAAGCAGAATGCGATTGTCCTTCCCATCGCGTTGGGAAAAGAACAAAGGAAAAAGCAGCCAGTAGGCAGCCAGCAGAGGCATAAAAAAACGCGCCATGTTGGCGATGGACTGCACCTGAATCCCTGTCAAAAGCACGGACATGGGATAGTAGGTGGGATAGTACTGGCCCAATGTTTCCTGATGCGAGACGCGCATGGCAATTGTGCCGGGGACATACCACGCCAGACATGCCGCGGCAGCGATGCTCAGCAGGAACAGCCGCTCCTTCCATGTGGGGATATAACGCCACACCAGATAAAGAAACAGAGGGCCTAGGAATGCGCCGTCTGTGGGCCGAAGCCCGGCACCGATGGCGAAGGAGATACCGCAGAGTGTGGTCAGCAGTAAAGAGTGGTTCTGTTCGCGGCAGAGAAAGAGGTAGAAGGTAAGTGCCGGGAAAAGAAGTTGCGAAGAGTAAGAGCAATGAATACTACCTGCAAACCAGACATAGAAAACGGACGCGTAACAGATAGTTGCGGCATAGGAGATGCCGAGGTGGATGCCTTTCCTGCGGCAAAGAAGAAAGAAGACGGCGACACCCAGCGTTGAGAAGGTCAGGTTGAGGAAGTGCAGGCCAAAAACAGGGTCGGGGAATAGTCCGGCAAGATGTGCAAAGAGCCAGTATCCGGGAGGCTGAATGACGTAAGTGTGGTCGAGGATGCAGTGCAGCAAGCGTGGCCCGTCCACGTAGTAAAGCGGAGCGCTCGACCAGAGGCGGGACAGCAAGGTCAGCAGGCCTAGCAAAGCCGCATGGAGAATGTCGGAACGCCCTGTCGCGCAGCTACGAGATTGAATCATACGGTCTCCCAAACGGGTATAAGGTGCAGAATCACGGTGTCGAGGTAAAGCGGGGAAATTCAATCAGATTTAGGCAATGGACACTGCCTTCATTGGGCCATGACTATCAGTCTCTTGATATAAACGGCCCTTGGATGCGTGGTAGTTCAATACGTAAATCAGGATAAAAAAGAACTGTTCCGGAGGGAAGTATGCGCCATCGCGAAGCAATTTAAGGATAAAGCAAATGAGTATTGCGTTGCTGACAGCGCTATATCGGCCACCGCCAGGCACGTAGAAGTAATACAGGAAGAAAAGCGAACCGAACAGACCGACGTATCCGAACTCGGAGAGACACCGCACCAAATATGAAGCACCGTTGGCGGCATTGAAATCTTCGACACCGGAGCCAAGCCAGACACGAATGCCTGGGACAGAAGCGAGGAAACGCTCGTGAGAAACCAGATGGGAGCCAATCCCGAAGCCAATCAAAGGACTGCGCGCAAGAACCTGACGCGTGATAAACAAGTTGGACATGACGGCATAGGTGCTGATGTTCACGTCGGCAACGTCCTGATTGACGATGGAGTAGAGCGTATCATCGACGCGCGTGCGGAACTTCTCAGAGTGGCTGTAAACAGCGGAAGCAACACAGAGGCCCACGATAGGAGCGATGATGAGATGCTTCATGCGTGACGCCAAGAGGAAAAAGCCTCCCAGAATCAGGCTGATGAAGGCTAGGGATGATCCAGACAGGATGAGTAGCAGGAGGAGGAAAATGCAGCGGACAATACACTGCCGAGCGGTGAACATCTTGTAGGCGTACCAATAAAAAGCCGGCAATAAGAGCACCCCAATTTGCGAAGGCTCCAACGCAATCCCCGCGAAACGTAATAGCTCGTGGTAGGTATAACAGCGCACGATCCAAAAGGGGAGGCCAATCGCACCAAACCAGACCGCAAAGAGTGCGTAGGTATCGAAGGCGCGCAGGTAGTCGTAGTTGATGAAGCGGAAAAAATAATAAGCGTAAAAGGCACTGATAGTCAGGCCCACAACCTCCTTTGCCACGAGCGGGACGGTGTCTGTTCCCGTCAGGATGCCGATAGCGCCGCTGCCGGTGCAAAAGAGAAACAGCAAGAGTGGCCACCAAGACATACGCCGGCTTTTAAGAAGGAAAAGGATAATCGGCAGGTTGAACAGCATGAGAACGTCAAAAACGCGGAAGTGTACCGGTTGCTCCATCAACATCAAGATGCCGCTGAACACGCCAGCAATTGTGGAGTAATAAATCCAATTCGTCAGAAACAAAATGGGTGAACTGAGATTTCCGCGGACCATATTCATATTGCAGGGCGGGGTCAGAACAACCTGCAGACCAGTGCGTGTTGTGGCGAGGCGAATCAACGCGAATCCATCCGTTGCCTTACTTTATTCAGCGCGCGGCGCAGGGGGCGGAGCAAGAACTTGAACCAGGCGATGACGTGGTCGGTCTGGGCGAGGAGGGGGTGGCGTGAGCCGGCGATGAGCTTGACGCGCTTGGCCTCGTCGAGAGCGGGGGCCTCGTCGCTGATGCCGCCGGCGCGCATCTTGACGGTGACGGTGGGCAGGAAGGCGGTGCGGAGTCGGTTGCGGGCGCGAAGGAGGAGTTCGTAGTCGGCTGCGGTGGGGAAGGTGATGTCGTATTTGCCGAGGGAGTTGTAGAGGGAGCGGCGGTGGAAGCTGCCGACGTGGGTGGTGGTCATGTGGCGGCTGAAGGCGGGCCAGGACCAGGGGAGGCCGATGATGCGCTCGTATCCGGAGGGATGCAGCCAGAGAGCCTGAGAGCTGAGGTAGTCGGCCTGGGGGTTCTGGCGGGCGAGATGGATGTAGGTGGATACGGCGCCCGGGAGGTACTCATCGTCGGCGCCGAGGTAGGCGACCCACTCGCCGCGGGCCTCGTCGAGGGCGTGGTTCCAGGCGTCGTAGACACCCTTGTCGGGCTGGCTGCGCCAGAGGGCGATACGGTCGTCGTAGCGGCGGAGGATGTCGAGGGTGGAGTCGGTGGAGCCGCCGTCGAAGATGAGGTGCTCGATGTTGGGGTAGTCCTGTGCGAGGACGCTTTCGATACAGGAAACAAGGTGTTCGGCGGCGTTGAAGGTGGCGGTGACAACGGTGACGAGGGGCAGGTCGGGGGAGTTCTGGGCGGTGCCGCCACGCAGACGCAGGCCTCCGCAGCGGGGCACGGTCGGAGCATCTGCAGGAGCTGGCGTAGTGGGCGTGGACACGAGGGTATTCTACCGGAATGAAACGTGAGCTTGAGAGGGGTTAGGCGAGCAGACGCTCGAAGATGGAGCGGAGATTGGAGGCGACGGCATCCAAGCGGCAGGCCTGCACGGGGATGGGGCTGGGCGTGCAGCGGTCGGGATGCTGGAGCAGTTGCGCCAGGCCGCGGGCGATGGCGGAGACGCTGGATGGATCGACGGTGACGGCGCCGGAGTAGAACTCCTGACGGGCGTATGGGCGATGGGCGAGCAGGAGCGGCTTGCCAAGTGCGGCGGCTTCGAGGCCGCTGGCGGGCTGGCACTCCAGGAAGCTGGGGAGTGCGATGGCGGAGGCGTTGCGGAGGGTGCGGTAGAGGTCGTCCCAAGAGAGCCACTTGTGCCACTGGAGCGAGGCGGGGTTGGCGGCGACGAGTTGCGCGAAGGCGGCGGTGTAGGACTCCTCGCCGCCCATGGTGTTGCCGATGAATACGATGGAAGCGCCGGATTGGAGCGCAGCCTGAGCGAGGCGGAGCTGGTTCTTGCGGGGCCAGATGTTGCCGGCGCAGACGATGTAGCGCGGGGGCGCGGCGGTGGGCGGGTCGGCGGGCGCGTGGGTGAAGAAGAGCGGGTCGAGGATGGTGGGGACGACTTCGATGCGGGAGGCGGGAAAGCCAAAGATGCGTGAGGCGGCGTCGGCTTGCAATGAGTTGACGACGAGCAGGACATCCACGTGGCGGAGGACGTCGAGGACGGCGCGCTTGCGGCCGGTGAGGACTCCGGCGAGGTGGCGCAGACGGGCGACGGGGGTGTTGTAGGGGAGCAGCGGAGTGAGCGCGACCTTCTTGCCGAACTGCTGCGCAAGTCGGACGAGCTCCTGATGCTGCGGGGCGAGACCCCAGACGTGGAGGATGTCGAAGTCGGCGTCGCGCGACCACCAGTCAAGCGGCGCGGCGTCCACGCCGACGGAGCGCAGAGCTTCGTGGGTGCGGTGCATCTGGATGTCGAAACCGCCGTAGTTGAAGCAGTGGGGCTGAACGGGGACGGTGCGTACCTTCATCAGGCTTGCTCCTGCGGGGCGTGCCAGTCGGGTTCGGGGTCCTGCGGGGTGTAGTGGATGATGGAGGTTCCGGTCCAATCGAGGTGGAAGGGCAGGCAGCGGTAGGCGGAGAGAGCGCGGCGGAGCGCGTCGTGGCGTTGGCGCGGGGCGCAGGTGAGCAGGAAGCCTCCGCCGCCGGCGCCGAGGAGCTTGCCGCCGTATGCTCCGGCGGAACGGGCGGCGGCGTACATCTCATCCACGACCGGATTGGTGATGCCGCTGGTGACGGACTGCTTGAGGAGCCAGGACTGATGGAGGAGGTCGCCGACCCAGGCGAGGTTGTTGTCCTGAATGGCGTGGCGGAGTTCGGTGGTCATGTCGGCCATGCGGCGGACGGTGTCGGATTTGGCGTCGTCGGAGCCCATGACCTCAATCTGCGTGCGGAGCAGGTCGGAGGCGGAGCGTGTGACGCCGGTGTAGAAGAGCAGCATCGAGTCCTGAAACTCGGAGATGAAGTTGGGGGAGAATACGACCGGCTCGACGGTGACGGACTCGTCGGGATTGAAGCGGAGGATGTTGACGCCACCGACGGCCGCAGCGTACTGGTCCTGTTTGCCGATGGGTTCGTTGCAGAGGTTGATCTCGACGTCGCAGGCCTCGGCGGCGAGGTCGGCCTGGGAGCGGTAGCGGCCTTGATAGGCGTGGAGCGCGTGCAGCAGGCTGGTGGTGAAGGCGCTGGAGGAGCCGAGGCCGGTGCCGCGCGAGGGGATGTCGGCGATGGAGGTGATTTCAATGCCGGAGTCGATGCCGAGCTTGAGCAGAGCGGCGCGGACGAGGCGGTGCTCAACGTGGCGGGCGTGCGCGACCTCCTCGGTCTTGGAGTAACTGACGCGGATGGAGTTGTCGAAGCGGCGGTTGACGGTGACGTAGACGTACTTGCGGATGGAGGCGCTGAGGACTGCGCCGCCGAAGCGGCGGTAGTGGACGGGCAGGTCGCTGCCTCCTCCGAGGAAGCTGACGCGAAGCGGTGTGCGGCAGACGATCATGCGAGGTCCTTTACGACGAAGTCGGCGTGGCTTGCGGAGGCGGCGACGAGAGGAAGCTCTTCGGCGGCGCGGTCGGCAAGAAGAGCGGTGATGCGAGCCTCGTCCCAGCCGCGCCAGCGATAGTTGTCGGCCACCTCGCGCAGGCGATCCTGCTCGGGGCGCTGCACATAAATGGTACGCGAGGCGAGGGCGCGCAGGGCAGGGTCGGCCAGAGCGATGACGCCTTCGACGATGAGGACTGCACCGGCGGGGATGTCCAGCTCGGAGCCGTTGGGGATGGAGCGGCGGGTGCGGCGGTCGTAACGGGGCAGGAGCTTGAGGCCGGGGTTGCGGCGGGCGTCTTCGAGGAAGGCGCGGGCGGCGGCGAGATTGAAGCGGTCCAGCACGGAGTGGCCGCGGTTTTCGTCTTCGCCGAGCAACCAGCAGTCGAGCGGGACGACGACGGCAGGGGTTCCGCTGCGGTGGAGCGTGTGCGCGAGGCAGGCGGAGAGGGTGGATTTGCCGGCGCGCGCTTGCCCACCGACGAGGACGATGGAGCCGGGAGCAACGCCTTCGGCGAGTGATGCGGAGCGAGTGAGCAAGAGCGGCCAGCGGTCGAGGATGAGCGAGACGGCATCGGCCAGCGTGGGGCACTCGAGGTCGGGCAGCGCGGGGAAGCGTCCATCGCGGCCGGCATCGCCGGTCTGCAAGAGGATGGAGAGGAGGCCGGCGCGACGGGCGGCGAGGATGTCGCGGGTGGTGTCTCCGATGAACCAGGAGTCGGCTAGATTGAGATTGAGTTCGCGCTGGGCGCGGAGAATCATGCCGATGCCGGGCTTGCGGCAGTCGCAGCGGATTTTGAGGTCGGCGCGTTCGCCGGGGAAGCCAGCATCGGGGTGGTGCGGGCAGTAGTAGATGGCGTCGAGGTATGCGCCTTCGGCGCCGAGGAGGGTCTCCAAGCGGTTGTGAATCTGGCGCATGCCAGCCTCGTCGCACTGGCCGCGGGCGATGACGGGCTGGTTGGAGACGAGGGCGGTGCGGTAGGGACTGCGATTGAGGCGGGCGAGCGCCTTGGCGACGCCGGGGTAGAGGCGCACTTGTTCGGGGCGGCGGATGTAGCCGTCCAATTCGTTGAGCGTTCCGTCGCGGTCGAGGAGCACGGCGGGAGCGGGGTGGCGGAGCGAGCAGGCGGCGACGCGGCCGCTGGTGAGATCCTGCTCGGTTTTGCGCAGACGCTCGGGCGTGCCGGCGTCCTTGACGTACTCGGGGCTGCGATAGCCGAGGAGGAAGCGGCCCTGCGCGAGCATCTGCGCGAAGACGTGCTTGCCGAAGTCGGGCTTGGCGGGGAGATGGGCGAGGCCGGTGAGCGCGCTGCGCTCGAGGATGTAGACACCGGCGTTGACCAGGTTGGGCAGGTTGGCATCCGGCGGATGCGGGTAAGGGTGGAAGCGGAGGACGCGGTCGGCGTCGTCCACTTCGACGAGGTCGGAGTCGTGGGGATGGTCGTTGGGGTGAAGGAAGATGGTGGCATCGGCGTGTGCCTGTAAGTGATGCGTGCCCATACGCTGCGCGTCGAAGTCGAAGACGGTGTCGCCGTAGACAACGAGGAAGCGTTCGTCGAGTTGGTCGAGTGCATCGAAGACGGCTCCGGCGGTACCGCGGGGCACAGACTCGCGGATGCAGCGGACGTGCAGGTTCCAGCGGGAGCCGTCGCCACAGAAGGATTCAATTTGGTCGCCGCCGAAGCCGGTGAGCAGGACGACGCTAGTGACACCGTTCTGCGCGAGATGCGTGAGGTGATGGTCGAGGAGAGGACGACCGTTGACGGGAACGAGCGGCTTGGGCAGGGTGTCGCCTGTAATCTCGCGCAGGCGCGTGCCCATGCCGCCGGCGAGGATGACGGCCTGCATCAGGCGTTCGCCTCGGCGAGGGCTTCGGCGATGGCGCGGCGGACGACAGCGAGCGAGCCGGAGGGTGTGGACCATCCGAGCTGGGCGAGCTTTTCGACCGAGTACTGGAAGCGGGGTACGTCGCCGACCCAGCCGCGGTCGCCACCGGTGTAGCGGATGCGCGCGCTGGATTGTGCGCCGGAGATGACGGCTTGGGCGATGGAGGTGACGGTGGCGCCTTCGTCTGCGGGGCCGATGTTGAAGAGATTGACGCGCTGCTGTGCGTTGGCGCGGATGAAGAGCATGGCGTCGATCAGTTCAGAGGAGTGGAGGTAGGGCTTCTGCTGCGTGCCGTCGCCGAGGACCTCGAGTTCGGTGGGAGTTGCCTGAAGCTTGCGCAGGAGGTCGTAGATGATGCCGTGGGTGAGGCGCGGGCCGAGGACGTTGGGGAAGCGGAAGATCCAGGCCTGCTGGAGGTAGGCTTCGGCGGCGGCGGAGATGAGGGCTTCGGAGGCGAGCTTCATGGCACCGTAGTTGGAGATGGGGAGCAGCGGGCCGGTGGATTCGCGCAGCAGGCCGGGATGCTCGCCGTAGACGGCTGAGGTGGAGGCGAAGGCGATGCGCGGGATGTTGAGCTGCTGCAGGAGCAGGAGGGTGTTGAAGGTGGTGAGGAATGTGTTGCGGTGGTCCACGCGGGGGTCGCGGACGCCGGCGGGGATGTCGGAGTTGGCGGCCATGTGCCAGGCTTCGTCGATGGGTGTGGAGCGCAGAGCGGGGAGCAGCGTGTCGAGGACGGCGGACTCGTCGGCGAGATCCAAGGTGTGCAGCGAGAAGCGTGGATTGCGACGGGCAGCGGCGATGTTGGCTTCGGTTCCGCGGCTGAAGTTGTCCACGCCGATGACGGTGCAGCCGAGTGTGAGGAGATGGTCGGCGAGTTGGCTGCCGATGAAGCCGGCGGCGCCGGTCAGGAGGATGGTCTTGCCCGCGAGTGGGGATGAGGCGCTCATGGAGGAGTAGGCTGCAACTCCATCATAAAACAGCGGGTTGGGCCGTGCGCGGAGATGGGGTCAGAAGGGTTAGAAGCGGCGCTGGCTGATTTGGTCGGGAGGCATGGCGCGCAGGCGCAGGAACTGGGAGAGCGCGTGCATGAGGGTCTGGTGGGCGTCTTCGACGATGCCGTAGTTGGCGGCGTCCACGTGGAGGGCGACGTCGGCCAGTTGGCGTGCGCGTCCGCCGGAGAAGCCGGTGAGCGCGATGGACTTGAGGCCGAGTTCGCGAGACACGGTGAGGGCGCGGACGATGTTCTCGGAGTCGCCGGAGGAGCTGACTGCGACCAGGACGTCGCCTTTGCGGGCGTGGAGACTGAGGGGCAGGGCGAAGACCTCGGAGTAGCCGATATCGTTGATGGTGGCGGTCATGAGCTCGATGTTGCAGGCGAGGCTGACGACGCGCGGGCGGAGATGGGTGCCGTTGCTGACGCCCTTCTGGTGGTCGCAGACCATGTGGTTGGCGATGGAGGCGGAGCCGCCGTTGCCGCAGGTGAAGATGGTGGCGTCGGCGGCGTGGGCGGCGGAGAGAAGCGCGGCGGCGGCGTCGAGCTGGGTGCGGTCGATGGAGGCGTGAGCGGCCTCGAGCGCGGCGGCGTAGTCGTTGAGGAACGCGGCCGGAGAGTCGTAGGGGCGGGATGGGAAGGACAAGGGATGCTCCTGAGGGGATTTTACCGTTGGGCAGGCATGTCGGGCTGGGCGAGGCGGATGACGGACATGAAGGCCTCGTGGCGGTTGATGTCGCTGGTGGGGATGGCGAGGCGGCGGATGCGCCACCAGGCCTCGAAGAGCTTGCCCTTGAAGAGCATGTACAGATAGGAGCCGAGTTGCGCGCGGTAGCGACGGGCGACGCGTGCTTGACGCTCGGGTTGCAGCGGCAACTTGTAAAGCAGAAGCAGCAGGGGAGCGATGAGGCGTTCGAGGATGGGGCGCGGCGCACGGAACTGCCAGCGGTTGGAGAACATGTCGAAGGATTGGCGGTCGCCCTGGAAGATGGTGTGCGAGAGGTGCCACTTTTCTTTAATCCAGCGGACCTCGGCGGTTTGAAGTCCGAAGCGGCGGCAGAGCTGGTCGAGTGTGACGGGGTCAATCCAGCAGGTGTGCTCCTGGTTGACGAGGATGTCGTTCTTGAGCGCGGAGTAGAAGTACTGCTCGCGGAAAAAGGGATTGGGGGTGCAGATGAGGACGACGCCGCCGGGAGCCAGCAGGCGGCGAAGGTTGGTGAGGAGTCCGTCGAAGCCGGAGAGATGCTCGATGAGGTGGCCGACGACGATGACGTCGAAGGTGCGGTCGAGGGGAAGCGGCTGGGTGACGTCGCCGAGGATGACGTTGTAACCGTGCTGGCGGAGGAGTTCGACTTCGGGTGCGAGGTAGTCCACGCCGATTACTTCGGAGGCCACATCGAGGATGTTTTTGTGCAGCCAGTTGTCGCTGTGGGAGTTTTCGATGTCGTGGTTGACGCAGCCGAGGTCGAGGACGGAGCGGCCGCGGCAGAACTCGCGCACAATCTCGATTCGTGACTGGGGCCGGCGCAGGGCGGCGCGCAGCATCTGACGGTCCATCGTGGATGCACTTCCAGAGAGTTCGCGACCGAATGGGGCGCGGGATTAAGGGTACAAAGCGATGATACTAGAAGCCTTCGGGCTCGAGCGTGGCGGGCGCGGCGATGGCTGAATCGGCGGTCATGCGGGCCAGCAGGCGGGGCACATAGATGGCACTGGGTACGACGACCAACAAGGCGTAGGTGATGAAGGTGATCCAGGGGACGCAGACGAGACCGAGACGAGAAATGAGGAAGAGCTTGGCCGCGAGGCAGACGACCCCGAAGATGGTGGAGGTGATGACCTGGAAGCGGAGGATTCCGGCGCCGTTGAGGAAGGCTTGCAGGGTTCCGGTGGTGGTTTGCAGGACGACCCAAGCGGCGAGTCCGGCCAGAAGTAGCGTGGGGGGATGCACGGACGGGCCGACCCAGTGCAGCAGGATGGGTTGTGCGAACAAGACGAGGAAGAGCCCGACGAGCGAGGTGAGAGCGAAGACGCCGGCGATAGTGCGCACGAGAGTGCGGCGGACCCAGGGCATGTCTCCGCGGGAGACGGCCTCGCCGTAGGCGGGCCAGAGCGGGGCGACAAGCATGGTGGCCAGCACGACGATGAGCGAGAACATGCGCTGCGGCACGGAGTAGGCTGCCACGGAGGAGGCACCGAGGAAGTGGGCGATGTAGAGGTTGTCTGCGGAGAAGGTGACGGCGACGACGGCGTTGATGGCGAAGAAGAGGATGCCGAGGCGCAGGATGCCACGGATGACGGGCGCGGCGATTTGGCGGAGGCTGGGGAAGAGATCGCGGCGGCGCAGACCGAAGAAGGTGAGCGAGTTGAGGAGGACGCCGAGGACGGGAGCGCCGGCGAAGGCGGCAACGAGCGCGGGGACTCCACCGTGGAGATGGACGACGAGGAGGATGCCGGCGAGGGACAGCAAGCTGGATGTGGCCTGCCAGAGGTTGGTGCGGTAGCCCTCCTGGAGGCCGAATTGCGTGCGTTGGACGACATCGAGGGGGATGTTGAGGAGGATGCAGAGGGCGAAGGCGAGGATGGCGGGAGGGGTTTCTGCGCGGGCCAATGGCGAGGAGACGTGGAGCAGGCGTGCCCAGTCCACTAAGCGGAATGAGGCGAGGAAGCCGGCGGCGAGCACGGCGGCGATGGCGGTGAGGATGGCGAAACCGCTGGAGACGGCGCGGCGAATGGCGTGGTTGTCGTCGCGGCCATGGGCGGCGGCGACGGTGTTGACGACTCCGTTGCCGATGCCGAAATCGGCAAAGGGGGCAAGGGCAATGATGGAACTGATGGTCATCCAGAGGCCGAAGCGTTCGGTGCCGAGATAGTGGAGGGTGAGGGGGATGGTGATGAGGGCGGCGCCCATGCTGGAGCCGCGCGCGGCCATGCCGGTGAGGCTGGTGAGGGCGGCGCGGCGGTGACGCTCGGTGGAGCGCGCCTGCTCTGGGTCGAGGTCAGACGTGGGGCGACGCAAAAGCGCACTGATGCGGGCGAGCATCAGGCGGAGACCGCGCAGAGGAGCGATGGAAACATGCTGATGAAAGTATAGCGGCGCGGGCCTAGCGGAAGAGCCATACCAGACCGAGGCAGGCGGAGATGGATGTGAGCAGCCAAACGGGGCCGATGGGGACGAGGTTGTCGCGGACGGCCAGAGCGTAAAAGAGCAGCGGCAGCAGGCAGACGAAGGGACGGACGAGGCCGGAGTCGATGAGTTTAATGCGGCCGAAGCGAACCAACTGGGTGCGGGGGACGGTATAGGTGATGAGGACGACGAGGCCGGCGACGGCGCCGATCATGGTTCCCCAGGCCACGCCGACGTAACCGATGCGGCTGGCGAGCCAGAGGCTGGCAGCGAGGTTGACGAGGGCTTCGACGACGCCGTTGAGGATGCCCTTGTTCTGCTGGCCGGTGGAAATCAGCATCATGCAGTAGGGGGCACCGGCCAGACGGATGAACTGGGCGAAGGCAAGGATGATGAGTACGGGCAGGGCGCGCTGGGCATAGACATCGCCGACCCAGAGGCGCAGCAGAGGCAGGCCGAGGATGAGAAACATGAGGGCAATATAGAGATTGACGAGGCTGCTGCCGCGGGTGGTGCGGCGGAGGACGTCGCTGAGGCGGTGGCGCTGGCCGCGGGCGTGGAGCACGGCCTGCGGAGTGAGGAAGGCGCTGAGGACGGTGCTGTTGAGTCCGGCCATGAGAGCGATGACCGAGGCGGCGACGGCGTAGTAGCCGGCGGCGGAGAACTGGTAGTGGGCGACGATGGTGACGTCGAGACCGGAGACGAGCAGCATGCCCAGCGACCAGACGGTGAGACCGGTGCAATAGTGGGAGAGCTCGCGGACGAGCCCGTGATGCAGGCGGAAGCGCATGGTGCGCAGCGAGGGCATGAGGCGGCGTGCCATGAGCCACTGGGCGATGCCTCCGCAGAGGGCGGTGCCGGCCACGCAGGCGGCGAGCACGACGAGGGATTGAGTGCGCTGCACGGCGAGGACGGCCAGTATGACGCCGAGGGCGCGGGCCGTGCCCTGGGCAGCGGCAGGCAGCTCGTTGCGGTGCAGGCCTACCAGGACGCCGGAGAAGGCGGAGAGCGCCAGGTTGAGAGCAGTGCCGGCGCTGATGAGCAACGTGGCCATCTGGAATTCGCGGAGCATCTGTGGGGGAACGCCGACGAAAAAACTGTGCGCACAGGCGGTGATGACGGCGATGATGGCGAAGGCGAAAATGCCAGCCAGAGAGAGCATGACGAAGGCGGTCTCTACGATGTCCTCGCCGCGTTCGGCCTGACGGAGTTCCATGGCCTGAGCAACGAAGCGGGCGACGGCGGTCTGCAGGCCGAAGTCAAGGAAGCTGGCGTAGGCGGCAATCTGCAGCAGGAGGGACCAAGCGGCGAAGCGCGGGGCGCTGAGCGAGTGGGTGAGATAGTGGGGCAGGACGATTGCGGCCAGCGCCATGGCGCAGCCACGCAGCACGTTGAATGCAGCGTTCTTGATGGTTGTGTGGCGCAGCCTGTCCATGTGGTCGTACCAGCTATTTGAAGCAGTTTACCGCAAGGAGTAGACTTTGCCGTTAACGTTATCCTGCGGGTACGGAGGAGACCATGAGCGAGCAACTGTTCCGGAGGATACTTGTGGCGGACGACGGATCGCCGGAGGGCGAGCGCGCCGCGGCGGTGGCTGTGGAGATGGCGGCGAAGCTGAAGGCGGAGGTGGTGCTGCTGGGCGTGGTGGAGCCGGTGAACGTGCAGGCCGAGGGCGAGGGTCTGCCGGTGGAAGACTTGAGCGTGGAGCGGCGCAAGATGGAGGAGCGGTTCGAGCGCTTTCTGGTGATGGGCCATGCACTGGGCCTGCACATGGTGGTGGAGATCGCGGAAGGGACGCCGGCGGCGGTGATCCATGCGCGGGCGGAGGCGGAGCAGGCGGATTTGATTGTGGTGGGCAAGCACACTGCGCATCATGTACGGCATTGGTTTGAGCGGTCCACAACGCAACGGGTGCTGCGCGAGAGCCGGTGCTCGGTGCTGGTAGTGCGATAGGGATGTTAGGATGGGCTTGGGAATGAGGTCTCCCATGAACCGCCAGGAAGCCACCGGCTGATGACCTCTACAACGTCAGGAATCGGCGAGGTGGAGTGATGGCGTATCTGTGGGTGATGGTGGGGAGCGCGCTGGGCGGCTTGCTGCGCTACGCGGTGACGCGATGGACGCTGGCGGCGAGCGCGGACTTTCCCTTCGGGACAGTGCTGATCAATGTGGCAGGGAGCTTCGTGATCGGGTTCTTCGGTGCGTTGACCGTGCACGGCAGCCGCTGGCAGGCGGGGGACAACGAGAGACTGTTTGTGATGGTGGGGCTGTGCGGCGGGTTCACGACGTTTTCGGCGTTCAGTTTGCAGACGTTTGAGTTGATGCGGCAAGGCGCATGGGGGCGTGCGGCGGCGAACATCGCGTTGTCGGTGATACTGTGCGTGGCGGCTACGGCCGTGGGGCATGTGGCAGGGCAGCGGATGGCGGCGCGGTCGGCACTGGCGGCGCTGGATGCGGAGCGCAGGCAGGGGTAACAATCAGCATGGGGTAAAAAAAAGAGGCAGGCCCTAAGGCCTGCCTCTTGTGTTTGCGCCCAAGGCGCGGGAGTTATTCGGCTCCGGTGACGCCGGGGCCGTAGATGGTGAAGGTGGTGGGGATGGTCTGGGTGACGGTGCCGTTGGTGACGGTGACGGTGACCGAGTTGACGCCAGCCGGGGTGAAGTTGGGATGGTAGAGGCCGGGGCCGTTGGCGCAGCCTGAGAAGAGCATGCTGGAGCCGGTGGCGATGAGCAACAGGGCGACCAGCGCGAGGGCGCGCAGGTTGCCGTTGCGGCGGCGCAGGCGGAAGACACCGAACAGGCCTGCGCCGATGAGGGCGAAGGCGATGCGGGAGGTGCTGCGCGAGCTGATGCCGGGACGGTGCATGCTGGAGGTTCCGCCGGAGCCGGGTTGCAGGTCGGTCCAGTAGGTGACGACCACAGGGATGTAGCTGGGCACGCTGGTGCTGGGCGTGAGGGTGATGGTGGTGGGATTAAAGGTGCAGTTGGCGTTGGCGGGCAGACCGGAGCAGGCGAAGGTGAGAGTGCCGGTCAAGGTGTTGCTGGGCCGGACGAAGAGGGTGTTGTCAATGGTGGAGCCCTGGCCGACGCCGGCGTAGGGAGTGAGCGCGGCGGTCCAACTGGTGGAGGTGGCCGACAGGATGGTGTAGACCACATTGAGTGCGATGTGGTTGGGGAAGGCCGTGCTGGTGAGTGTGTTGACACCGAAGCCGGTGACGGAGACCTGCTGGCCGGCGGTGAAGGTGTTGGCTTCGGTGAAGGTGACGAAGGGGATGAAGGTGGTGGGATCGAGCGTGGCGCTGGTGGTGCAGGTGAGCGGCGAGGTGCTGGCAGTGGGGCAGAGTTCGTACGCGGTGATGGGAGAGCCGGCCTTGCCGCCGCTGAGCGGCGTGGCGATGGCGTTGTTCTCGCTGACGGTGTACGGCACGCCCATGGGGAAGGAGGCGGTCTTGGGTTCGGAGACGTCGTTGGTGCAGGCGATGTTGGGGGTGGTGGGAGCGTTGGCGCCGCCGACGTTGAAGGCGGCGACGGGGACGTTGCAGGAACGGCCGGCGAGTTGGATGGCGGCAGCGTCGGCCGAGACGGTGAGCGAGGCGGCGGCGGAGGTGGACTTCACGAAGTTGGCGTCGCCGTTGTAGGTGGCGGTGATGTTATAGGAGCCGGGCACCTGCGTGTTGTTGGAGCTGACGGTTCCGTTATTGGCCAGGATGAGCTGCTCGATGTAGGTGGCGACGCCGGAGCTGTTGAGGGAGCTGGAGCCGAGGGGGGTACCGCTGCTGAAGAAGGTGACGGTTCCGGTGGGCGTGCCAGTGGTGGTGGAGGCCACGGTGGCGGTGAAGGTGGTGGTGGTGAACTGCTGTGAAGTGGTCGGCAATACCGTGACGACGGTGGTGGTTGGAGCGGTGACGACGGTGACGTTGAGGGTGGAGGAGGTGCTGGCCGCGAAGTAGGCGTCGCCGCTGTAGCTGACGACCAGAGTGTGCGAGCCGACGGTGAGGCTGGGGATGGAGCGCGAAGCCGTGCTGACGGATGTGACGGTGGAACCGGCGGTGAGAGTGACGGGAGCCAACGCGGTGCCGTCCACGATGAACGTGACCGTGCCGGATGGTCCGGTGGTGGAGCAGACGGTCAAGGACGGATTGCAGGTGTTGGGAGAGATGGTGGCCTGCACCACGAAGCTGCCGCCGTACTGCGGGTTGGCGCTGCCGGCGGGCGTGGTCTGCTGAATGACGGAGGTGGTGGAGGTGAGTATCAGGGCGAGGCCGCTGAGGACGACCTGCGGGGTGGCGGTGTTGGACTGCGTGGTGGAGGACTCTGCGTAGGTTGCCTGGACGGTGGTGGGGAATGTGGACGCTGTGGGCGAGAACTGACCGACGAGTCCGCAGGTGACGCCGGTGGAGAGCACGGTGCCAGCTGCGCAGCCGCTGGTGGAGCTGGCGTTCAGGGTGAAGTAGTTGGGGAAACCGACGGTGCTGCCGATGGCGAACAACGGCGAGCCGAGCGTAGTGGAGGTGGTGCCGGTGCCGATCTCGGTGAAGGGAACGGCTGGGGAGCTGGCGCCGACGTTGGTGCGGCCGAAGGCGTAGCTGGTCTGGGTGCGGTTGTCGCTGATGATGCGTGCATTGCCGGTGTCGGCGACGAGCAGTGCGCCGGAGGTGGTGGCGGCGATGCCTGTGGGCGATGCGAACTGCGTCTGGATGGAGGTGCCGGGGACTGTGCCAGCGCCGCTGCTGCCGAGGATTCCGGCGGGGGTGCTGATGAGGCCTGTGCCGGCTGTGACCATGCGGATGCCGTGGTTGCCGGTGTCTGCGATGTAGATGTTGCCGGCGGCGTCGAGAGAGACGGCGGTGGGGGCGTTGAGTTGGGAGAGGGTGGCGACGGAGCCGTTGGCTACCGAAGCGCCGGCCTGACCGTTGCCGGCGACCAGCGTGACAAGGTTGGAGACGAGGGTGGCGGGATTGGTGCCGAGGTTGATGGAGCGAACGACGTTGTCACCTGTGTCTGCAATGTAGAGGTTGTTGTTGTAGTCCACGGCGAGGCCGGTTGGATTGTTGAAGGTGACCTGTGTGCCGGGGCAGCCGTCGCCGAAGACGTCGGTGTTGCCGGTGGTGCAGGCGGTGGAGGTTCCGGCGAAGTAGAAGATGAAGCCGTTGGTGGCGACGACGCGAATGGTGTGGATGGCGGTGCCGGAGATGACGGTGTGGTCGGAGATGTAGAGGTTGCCTGAGGCATCGAAGGCGATGCCGGAGGGTGTGTTGAGGATGGCCTGGGTGGCGAGGCAGCCGTTACCGACGGTGTCTGATGCGATGGAGCAGAGGGTAGAGGCTCCGCCAGCGTAGGTGGAGATGAGTCCGGAGGTGGCGTCGATGCGGCGGATGACGTTGTTGCCGGTGTCGGCGACGTAGACGTTGTTGGCGGGATCGACGGCGATGGCGGTGGGCGCGTTGAGTTTGGCGGCGGTGGCCAGTGCGCCGTCACCGGAGTAACCGGCGACGCCGGTGCCGGCGAGAACGGTGGTGGTGTTGGTGTTGACGTTGTAGTAGAAGACGCGGTTGGCGCCCTTGTCGGCAATGTAGGCGTTGCCGAAGGCATCGGTGAAGATGCCGGACGGCGCGGAGAAGGCGACCGAGCCGTTGGCGGGAAGCCGAGTGATGTAGCCGGGGTCGATGCCGACGGCTGGGGCCTTGCCGGTTCCAGTGAGCGGGAAGGATGCGGCCTGACCGGAGGTGGTGACGATGGAGAGCGAAGCGGTTTCCGCGCCGGTGTGCGTGGGTGCGAACTTGACGGTGATGAGGTATTCGGCGGTGTTGTCGGCGTTCGTGGTGGCGGCGGAGGTGCTGACGATGGTGAAGTCGGAGCTGCCGACGATGGAGGGGCTGGAGGCGGAGAGCGTGTCCAATGTGCCGCCGGAGCCGCCGACGGGGTTCAGATGGACTTCGATGATTTGGGAGAGCGAGGAGCCGGCGGCGACGCTGCCGAAGTTCTGGTCGTTGACCACTTCGCGGATACGGGAGGTGGGGCTGGCGACCGAAGCGGCCTCGGCGTCGTTGATGTAGAGGTTCTCAAAGGAGTCCACGGCGGCGGCGCCGTCGGAGACGTAGTCGATGGAGGCTCCGCCAACGGCGGGGCAGCCATCGCCGACCGCGTCGGTGTTGGCTGCGCAGATGCTGGTGGGGGTGGTGGAGCCTTTGGAGCCGGCGATGATGCGGGCGTAGCCGGTGACGTGGTCAATGAACCAGACGACCTGCTGGCCGCTGTCGGCGACGAAGAGGTTGTTGTACTTGTCAATGCCGAGCTTGCGGAACTGTCCGGAGATGTTGGTGGCGGGCGTAGGCACGCCTGTCCAGGTGCTGGTCTTGGCCGTGTTGCCCACGATGGTGTACCAGGTGCCTGTGACGGGATTGCTGATGCCGGGCAGTGTGCCGGTTCCCATGTAGAGAGCGCGGACGACGGTGTTGCCGAAGTCGGCCTCGTAGATGTTGCCGTTGCCGTCGGCCTGAACGTCTTCGGGTGCGGAGACGCGGCTGTTGGCCATCGAACCGTCCACGTATCCGGCGGTGGTGCAGCCTGGGGTGGCTACGCCGCAGCCGCCGATGGTGGTGATGATGCCGGTGGAGGTGTTGACCATGCGGATGGCGTTGTTGCCCGTGTCAGCGATGAAGAGGTTGTTGTTGTTGTCTACCCCGCAGCCGCGCAGGCCATTGAGCAGAGCGCTGGAGGCTGAGCCGCCGTCGCCGGAGTAGCCCTTGGTGCCGGGGATGCCTGCGGCTACGCTCTGGATGTGCGTAGTGGCTGCAACCTTCCAAACGGCGTTGGCGTTGTATCCGCAGTCGAAGAGGTCACCGTTCTTTGCAACGGAGATGCCGCGTGCTGCCATGCCCTGGGTGAAGCCCGGATAGGTGCCGCCGTTGTAGGTGTAGTCGGTTTTTTGATCGGCGATGTTATCGCTGGCGGGGCAGCCGTCTCCGTACTTGTCGGCGGCGGAAGCGCAGGTGCCGTTGGCGGTGGAGCTGCCGTCGTAGACGGTCACAAGTCCGGTGCGGGGGTTGTACTTGCGCACCATGATGCTGCTGGAGACGGAGTCGTCCAGCCAGTAGACGTTGCCGAGGCCGTCCACTCGGATGTCGTGCGGGTCGGTGTTGACGAAGACATAGGCGGCGGGGCAGCCGTCGCCGAGCGCGCTCCATGCCTGCGCCGTGCTGCCGGTGAAACAGGGCTGCGGGAATGTGCCGGTGTATTGAGCGTGGGGGCCGACCAGCGTGGTCATGGTGTAGGGGAGCACGATGGGCGCCTGGGCCAGAGCGCCGCGCGATGCGACAACGAGCGTCGCCAGCACAGCCAAACGCGTTGACCAGCGAACCACACTCGATAGAGAAGCGAAGATTCCACGCCGCATACAAGTACCCCTCTGCAAAAACAAAATGACGGATGCCACCGATTGCGTCAGTGGAGACGAACCGTGCGGCACAACTCGCGCCGAGAGAATCTGAGTGCGGTACTGGTAGTACCAATACCGAGACGTAGAAATCCCGGAACAAGCGCCGAAAGAACTTTACCTGCACAATTTAATGCTTGTCAAGGGAAGTCGTCACGGGGATTGCGGAGGGAGCGGAGCGGGCGCGAAGCAGACTGAAGCGTCCAACATGCACAACGTGGAAGCGTTTCGCCATCGGAGACATGGGGGAGCTTTTGCGTCGGCCAGAGATAGCTCTTGACAGTCGTAGCATGGAATCAGCATACTTTTGGACGGCTACAAGTGTGGTCAGACCATTACTGTGTATTTACGGATTGAGGTCAGCATGAAGAACAAGACGATGCTCGCGCATCTGCGGAATTCGGCCCTTAACAGCGCGCGCGAGGCGCGCGGCAAGCGTTTTGCGGCGTGGATGATTGTGCTGCTGGCCGTCGTGTTGCTGACGGCGACGCCGCGCATGCTGGGGCAGGCGCAGAACATGGGCAACATCGCCGGGACGGTGACCGATCCGACGGGCGCGGTGGTTCAGGGCGCGACGGTGACGCTGTCGAACACATCCAACGGATCTGAGCGTACGGTGACCACGAGCAAGTCAGGCGAGTACACGCTGTCGAACATCTCGGTGGGCAACTACGTGATGACGGTGACGGCCGAGGGGTTCACGACGTATGTGGCCACCGACATCCAGGTGGACGCGGACTCCAACAGCAAGATTCCTGTGAAGCTGAGCATTGGCGCGGCGGGCGAGACGGTGACGGTGGAAGAGGGCGGCACCACGGTGGATGCGCGCTCGGCGACGCTGGGTTCGCTGATTGACAACAAGATGGTGGAGGAGATTCCGATTGACGGCCGCAACGTGGTGGCCATGGCCGGCCTGCTGCCGGGCGTGAGCGAAGTGAACGCGCCCACGCAGGCGACCAGCGACACCGGCGGCCCGACCTACAACGCCGGCGGATCGCGCAGCACGCAGAACCTGATGCTGTTCGACGGATTGATGTGGAACAACCTGTTCTTCAACACCGGCGTGAACTATCCGTCGCCCAACGCGCTGCAGGAGATCAGCGTGCTGCTGAACAACTACAAGGCGCAGTACGGTCGCAACGCGGGCAGCGTGTTCAACGTGATCACCAAGAGCGGCACCAACGCGGAGCATGGTGCGATATGGGACTACTGGCACAACCAGATGTTCGACGCGCAGGACTACCTGAACCCGCTGCCCTCGCTGAAGGCGCCGGAGGACAACATCCACCAGTTCGGGGCCACCAACGGCGGGCCCATCAAGAAGGACAAGATTTTCTACTTTGGCGCGCTGCAGATGATCATCACCAAGATCCAGCAGACGGCCAACGCGATAGACGCGCCGGGAGCGGCGGAGCGCGGATTTGCCACCAACGCCGACTATGTGAACGCCCTTCCGCAGATACTGGCTGGCAACCCAACCTACACGCGGCAGTGCACATCGGGCGTGTATGCGGGCGGCATGACGTGCGCCAACTTCGGCACGGACGTGGTGACGCTGACCAACGGGACGCTGGTGCAGGGCAAGTTCACCAATCCGCGCGACATCACAACCAACCAGAACGGCGCCAGCGCCGACGTGGCCTCGTCGCAGTTGAACACGCTGTGGACGGATTTGGGCAACACGGGCGTGAATCCCTGCATTGCGCTGCTGGACAATCAGGCCAACGCCTATGCGCAGACCGCGGCGTACCAGACCGCGTACAACCTGCCCGCGCCGTATGGGACGGGGACTCTATCCACTGCGAACGGGTCCTCCACCAAGGGGTATCTGCCCTTTGCGGAGATTCCGACGCCCTGCCTGAACCCCATTACCGGCGCGCTGTTGGCGCAGTACATGCCGTTGCCGGCGCTTTTCGACGGTATCAAGCCGCTCACGGTGACGCAGTCACCGGATCCCAAGCAGGACAGCAACATCCTGTTCCGCGTGGACTGGCAGGTGAACTCCAAGCACAAGCTGGACATGCGCTACAACCGCATCAGCGGTTTCGACTACAACAACCCGGGCATCAACAGCTCGACCTCGATTGGGTTGGCCAACTACGAACGGGACTACAACACGGTGCTGTCGAGCTTTGGCAACATCGCCGACACGTGGGTGGTTACGCCGAGCATCGTCAACGTGCTGCGCGCCGGCTACAAGCGCTATGAGACGTTCACCAACCCGACCAATAACCAGACGTTGAACACTTTCAATCCCACCGGTCCGAACGGCATTTTTGCGGAGCCGGGTGTTCCGGTGATGCCCGCCATCAGCGTCAACAGCAGCAACTTCAACTTCGGCGCGGCCGGCGCGGGCGGCGGCATCAGCAACCAGGCGTGGAGCGACCACGTGAACGAGGACATTGAAGTCCTGGAGCAGTTGAGCTGGACGCGCGGCAACCACAACTTCCAGTTCGGCGGAAACTTCCTGCGCCTGCAGTACAACAACAACCAGGATTACCCGGGGCTTATCAGCATCGGCTCCACGTTCACGGGATTGCCCATCGGGGATTTGGCCATGGGCTTTGCCGGCAGTGTGCAGGCCAACTCGCCGCTGCAGCAGGGCGGCGTGCAACACAACATCTTCGTCTACGCGCAGGACGACTGGCGCGCCTCGGCCAAGATGACCGTCAACTACGGTGTGCGCTATGAGCTGCCCTTCCAGTGGTACCAGCCCAGCGGCTACGCCTCGACGTTTATTCCCGGTCACCAGTCCACGGTGTTTCCAGCCGCCATCGGCGGGCTGGCCTATCCGGGCGACGCCGGCGTGCTGAGTTCGCTGGTGCCCACCGATTTCAACGGCCTGGTGCCGCGCTTTGGATTTGCGTATGACGTGAAGGGGAACTCGCAACTGATGCTGCGCGGCGGCTTTGGCATGTTCTTCGACATCGTCAACGCCAACGTCATCGGCGTGGGCGAGCCGTTCTACTACCAGTACTACGCGCTCTATCCTCCGGGAGGCGCCACCGATCCGCTGCTGCAGGTGGCCGGCACCAACAGCCGCAAGGTGATACCCGGAGGCTACAACAAGAACAACCCGCAGTTCTCCGCGCCGTACTCCTTGTTCTTCCCGGATCGCAACTTCCGCACGCCGTACGTGATGGCGGCGAACCTGGGCTTCCAGTGGCACGTGCCGCATGGCGGCACACTGGAGGCCAACTATGTGGGCCGCTTTGCCCGCAAGCTGACTATGGCCTATGACCAGAATCCGGCCATCGCCGACTGTACGGGCGCGTACTATCTGGCGAATCCGTCGGTCTATGCACCCGGAACCTGCCAGACACTCTATGGACCGACTGAGGTGAACGGCAAGGCCAACTCCAGCGCGGCCTCCACGCAGCAACGCCTGCGCTACACGCAGTTCAATTACGGTGGCGGCGGCCTGGTGGACTTTGCCAGTGCGGGGAACTCGGGCTACAACGCGCTACAGGTGCAGTACCACCAGCGCGGAGGCAAAAAGCTTACCGTGCAGACGAGCTACACCTACTCCAAGACCATTGATATGCAGAGCGATGGCAAGATTTCGGCGGGACAGTCGTCGCCCGTGCCGGATCCGTTCAATCTGGCCACGGAGCGCGGGCCTTCGGACAACGACATCCGCCACATGTTCGCCATCGGCTGGACGTACAACCTGCCCGTCATCAAGGGCGGCTGGGCGCCGGCGCGCGATGTGTTCACCAACTGGAAGTTCAGCGGCATCTACCAGGCGCATACGGGTCGTCCCTTCAGCGTGACCATCAGCGATACTGCGCTGGACGCCGAACCGAACCAGCGTGCCGAGATTGTGCCGGGAGTGAATCCGAACCTACCCAGCAACCGGCATCGCAAAGACAAGGTGGCCGAGTGGTTCAACGTCTCCGCCTTCACGTATCCCATCACCAGCACCTTCAGCAAGGTGCACCGCAACTCGTTTGTGGGGCCGGGCTACATCAACACCAACCTGAGTCTGGGGCGCAGCTTCTCGCTGAGGGATTTGCGTCAGGGCACGCGGTTGGACTTCCGCGCCGAGGCTCTGAATGCCTTCAACACGCCGAATCTCGGTCAGCCTTCGGCCAAGTTCTCGTGTAGTCACACGACGATCTCAGACGATGTGGGCTACTTGGCGCCGTGCTCGGCCAGTCAGGGTTACACGATTGCACAGGGTGGTACGTTCGGCCAAGTCCTGTCAACCTACGGCACCAACGGTTCGACGTCGTCCAACGGGCGCAAGATGCAGTTCTCTCTGACGCTCTACTACTAGGAATGCGGTTGCAGATGCAACAAGGCCCGCTCGCGCGGGCCTTTTGTATTGCGCGAAGCGAGTGTGTGCGGCTAGAGCAGCCAGTCGGCGTCGGTGATGGGGAGAGTGCGGCCCTCGTCGCTGCTCTGGCGCACGAGTTCCAGCAGACGCACGACGCGCCAGCCTTCCACGCCGGTGACGGCCGCGTTGGGACGGCTCAGCACGGCGTCGCGCACGGCGGCGTAGAAATCGCGGTAGTCGCCGGGCAGCGTGGGAACGCGGCTGGTGCTGCATTGCATCGGATCGGTGTTAGGTATGGATGTGGTGAGCGTGCCCCAGGTCTCTTCAGGATTGGGTAGCCAAGGTTCGGCGTTGATTTCGCCGACAAGAGGAGGGCGGCGGCCGGCGATGAGCGCAGCCTCCTGCGCGTCGAGGCCGAACTTCTTGAAGCTGCCTTGCGTTCCACGCAGCAGGTAGCGGGGAGAATCGTCTGCGGCGAGCCAGGTGGCGGCGACTCGAACGCGTAAGCCCTTGTGGGGGCCGGATTTAGGGTAGTGGAGGGTGAGGAAGAAGGCGTCGTCTATGGCGGAGAGGTCGCGGTCGGTGGAGACCTCTCCGGTGACGGACTCGGGGCGGCCGAAGAGCGTAAGTGCTTGATCCAACACATGTGAACCGAGGTCGAGGAGAATGCCGGCACCGTCGGGATTCTCTTTCCAGGTGTTGGGGCGGAGGGTGGGGCGGTAGCGGTTGTAGTGAATCTCGCAGGTGACGAGGCGGCCGAGCGCACCGCTTGCAAGTACTTGACGGACAGTGAGATAGTCGCCGTCCCAGCGGCGGTTCTGGAAGGCGAAGAGGTGGCGGCCGCGCTGGCGGGCGAGGAGGACGAGGTCTTTGGCGTCGGCGCTGGTAGCTGTAAGTGGTTTATCCACAACGACATGGCGGCCTGCCTGGAGGCACTGGCGGGCGACGGCGTGGTGGGTGGGGTTGGGGGTGCAAACGGTAATTAAATCAATGGTTTGGTCGGCGAGGAGGGACTCGATGGAGTGGTGGATGGTGACGCCGGGGTTCTCGGCGGCGGCCGTATCTCCTTTCCTTTGAACGATTGCGGCGAGCTCGAGGCCGGGGGTGGCGCGGAGGAAGGGGGTGTGGAAGATGCGTCCACC
>Ga0316220_1000188_pt1 | contig 98947 bp, 93 predicted proteins | sample TBH18005metaG_FD_203632 | JGI IMG/M metagenome (GOLD analysis project Ga0316220, IMG submission 203632) | Freshwater microbial communities from Trout Bog Lake, Wisconsin, USA - TBH18005 | ecosystem: Environmental > Aquatic > Freshwater > Lake > Hypolimnion/Profundal zone | place: USA: Wisconsin... | reverse complement strand
CCTTGACACTATCCGACTGGCTCAATATTAAATGCCCGTAATTTAAGTATAACCGGCGAGCCAGATGCCAAAATAAATCCGTAAGGCAACGGTAGATGATTATGATTAAGAATAATGGTTCCGCAGTAACCCGTGAAGAAGCGGTTGCACTAATTGAGTTGGTTGAAGTAGAAGCAGTGGTTGCTGCTGAAGTTCCTGAACCAGTCGTTTTAACGATTGTGAAGCCGGAGCCGGTACTAACACCCCGGAAACTTTCACTGGATGAACGGATTCAGAAGGTAGAGGATCTGAGTCTGCTGATCGACCGTTACCGGATCTTAAATGAAAGCCGCAGGAAGTTGCAGACTTTCCAACTTGGTGCTGATGGGCTTAGCTCATCCATTCAGTTGCGTGATGCTGCAGGAAATGAGTTCAGAACTTCAAACTCCGCAGTGATCAACACCGTTATCGACGAGATGAAACGGACGCTGGATAGTAAAGTCCGGGAAGTTGAAGATCTGATTGACCTTTGAAAATTGGGAGCTTGCTCCCTTTTTTTGTTCGCTATGATTGGTCAATGATTAACAAATGCTATTAAATTTTAATTATTTGGGTTGCATTGGTGTCATTACGGGTTGAATATCCTCTTTATCTTATAAATCGATTTTTTAAGACAAGAAAATCCAAGCTTAAAGTCGGTTTTTGAAAGTTGCATATGAAATATCTCCAGATTGAATATGCAATCTATAAAAGGGGGTTTTATAATGCGTTTGTTAAACTCACAAATTTATCATACATATCCTTTAAATTCTTCTGAAGCAACAATTTGACAGGTTTCAAGATCTTTTTTAAAGATGCCAGTTTGGGTATAATCTTCTATCTGAAATACAGTAGTTGGGCAGCGTTGAGTTTTACTTATTGTCCTTCCTTTTAGTGACCAGAAAACTTGTGTTTCCAATCTTTCAAGAAGAGGTAATAAGGAATAATCAATTTCAGCGTAGCAGAAGAAGAAATTATTCTTTTTGGCAATTAATTTATATAAGGTATCCTCAAGATCTACAAAACCTTGAGATGTCTTGATCTTTTGGTCGATGATTGGACAATCCTTGTTTTTCGTACCACTAAGCTTTATTTCTAGTTCTTGTCCCTTAAAGATTTGCCTTAAATACGGTTCACTATTTATGTATTCAATATCCTTATTATTAGCATTAATTTTTTTTTCCAATTTCTCTTTATAACCTTTTACACCATAGATTGGAAAATTGTCATCCTTAAAAAATTCTTTCATATATTTTAATGAAAGTCTAAGGAACTTTGTTGCATCGGCTTTCGGTGTTATAATACTATGATGCTGATTTAATCTACTGCTTATACTGCTCTTTTTTTTACCAACATAATAAGGGATGAATTGGATATTTTTATATTCTGAAATATTTTGTCCTTTTGAAAAATCAAGAGGATTCAGTAATTCCTTTTGAAGTGGATTATATTCATACATAAATCCCCAAATATAGATGCCAGGTATACTTAAATTTGGAGTAAATGGAATAACGCTACTATGGAATTGCTCAGTTGGAACAATATTACCTTGGGAATAATTATTTTTTTTTGGTTGAATTTCATTAAAATGAAATGGCCCATAGAAGGTAAGTTGTGCCATACTGGTTGTTTTTAGGTGGTTAATATTAAGGAATATTTAGTGATATTAGGATTATTAAAATTATAAAAAATTCTGGGATGCTATAAATCCCCGGAACTCAACCAGAAATTCTTCAAAAGCCTTTAGGGTTAGAGGCACATTATCCATATTCCTTATTCTCAAGGCTACAATAGCTGCAAATTCGAACTCAATGATAATATTATAGGGAGGATTGTCATTAATCAGCCAGTCAAACATTCTTTTCAGCGATTCATCTTTGCTAATACCCTTCACTACAAAATGTTGTGCTATGACTTCATGCAACTCAGGGAAGATTTGATCATAATGCCTATTACAGAATGATCCATTTGCTGGCATATAATGAAATACCCAATGCCCAATTTCATGAAGCAATACAATTTTTGTTAAATCAACAATGCAATCTTCTACTGATAGATGAAATTCATTTGCGTATTCTTCAGCAACTTTTTCGATGTTTTTTATGAAAAGGACAATCCGGCCCTCATGATCCCAATCATGACCCACTGATCTGTAAATTCCAAGTACTTCATCAAAATATTTCTCCCTGACGATTATTTTCTCTTCATCCGAAATTCCGATATATGGCAGATCATATTTGTGCCAAATCCCAGAAGATGGAGCATAATTAGGATTAAATCCATGCTCATTCAAATTATCAAAAAGTAAGTCAATTTCATTTGATTTGGTTTGCCAAAATGGGAAAAGTATTGTTTGAATCTTCATCGTTATTTTTTATTAAAAGGTTAAATAGCATAAGGTTATTGCCAGTATTTATTTCACTCCTCGGCCAATTGCTTATTCATCCATTCAGCCAACCGATTATTAAGGATCTGAAAAAGATAACCGCTTTCGTGGATCTCAGGCCCTACCAGAGCCTCTGTTTTCCATTCGTAAAAATCAGGCACAAATTTATCTTTCAGCATTCGATAAGCCTCATCGCAATCAATATGATTTTCGCCCATCTTTTTAATTGAATAATCTGTTGAGTATTGAATGATCATGCTAAGATTATTAAGGTAATAAAGCGAAACTTTAAACGGGAAGTACTCTTTGGCCATACTTCTCACCCACACACAAACAAAAATGTATTTCCCTTCCAAATCCTGTTTCAGCTCATATGGTAGCATACCTACTCCACTATCTGCTTCAATGCCATCAAATTGTTTGACATAGGTTGCCCATTCTTTACACATCGCTTCAAGTTGCTTGTTTAAATAGCCGATTCTATAGATATTTCTACGACCCAAATAATCTCCAATATTCGTTTTCCAGTCCCTATGTTCCATAATTAATAGAATTAGTAATTATTCCCTCAAAGCTATTTAATTTTTTACTAGTTCCCAATTATTGAATTTTAAATCCGACATAAGAACTTCTTTTAATCAGCTGAAAATCTTTTTCTTCCTGATTGTAAATTGCAGACAAAGACATTGGGGAATTAATAATTGAATTGTATCCCAACTTATGGGACAACAATTGTGCTTTTGGGGTTTCAAGTTCCTTAAATTCGTATTTGGCGATTAGCCTTCCTTTTCGAAGTAGTGCATTATCAATTTTTGAAAGATCAGTGTTGAATGAACAGATGATTTGAACATTTAAGCAGTCAGAAAGTAGTCCATCCGAGATATTAAGTATTGCCGAAACCGGTGAACTTCCATTTTTCTCCCGATCTACGACAATATTTTCTGCATCCTCAATCACAAATATTGAATTTGGATTTTCAATCAATATCGATATGAAATCTGGATTTGTAATTGCTGATGCCATATTGGGTGGCAGGAATATGACGTTTTTTTTGACCGATGAAATCAGATATCGGATAAATGACGTTTTTCCTGTCCCTGGCTTACCATGCAATAGAATGATACCTTTATCATTCTTCTTTGAAAGTCGCTTTAATATGGTCGGGTAGATATCTTTGAGGTCATCATTGTAGTTATCATTAATACTTAGTTTGGGTTTGGTTATTTTCATTTCCTTGGTATCAATTCCTCTTTGGGTATTAACCAACAGGCTAATACTGGAATCACTTTTGAGGGTACGTTTTTCTTTAAATCCTTTTATTTGATTAATGATTGTCTCGACTTTTACAAGATCAGTATTACGGAAAAGGAACCTTACTATGGAGTTTTGTGTGTCAAAATAAACAATCAGATCCTCAAACAAAAAGTAAAACATGTCGTCAATTTCTGCCTTTTTATTCCCTCTAAAATAAATCTTAGTATAGTGAGAGTTCCTGATTTCATTTTTGTATTGATTAGCAAACCAAATACGTGCCCTAATGCAGTTAATTCGAATCTCATTAATAAAATTGGGGATTGCATTAAACATAGCGTAGAACAGGTATTTTTCGTTAAGGTAAGAGTCTGACCTGTCATTGAATGCAATTGAAAGATCTAAGTTCACAGATGGCATAGAAAACTCCATGGGTGTCTTGTTTTCAACGAATTTTTTGAGAATGATTGCTTGTGATTCCATAATTCTGATTTTAAGTTATGGATCAAATATACCGCTGTATAACGCCAAGGGATGTCGTCTAAAAATTAGTATTGGTTTTTGAGAATATTTAAGGAGTATTTCGAAATGTCACTCTGATTTTAACAAAAACGCAGGAATAATAAAGTTCTAAAAATATTGTTTAAATGCCTTTTCATGCACCGATTTTATTTCTTCAATCAATGACTCTGGCTGTAATACCTTTAAATTAGATCCATGCGAAAGCAATTCCATAACTAGGTCATAAGTAACAAACAATTTCAGTTTGATTCTCAATTCCTGTTCATTATCAATTAGAATCTGCTGAGAACTATGAAGCGGTAGGGTTTTTATATATTTACCTTCAAACGTATCAAAGGATAAAATGATTTCTTCTGGCTCCTTTTCATCGGAATCAATAATGCCGAAGCAATATCGATAATGTTCTTCGATATTGTAATTTTCAGGATAAATAAAGGTTTTGTTTGTTATTTCAAGATTCGACAAACGATCTAGCGCAAAACTCTTAATCTTCCCGTCCTTTTTATCCTTTGCCATCAAATACCATCTGTTTTTAAATTCTTTCATGGCATAAGGTTCAGTCACCCGCTGGCTAATATCATCATCCCAGAACTTTTGATAAGCGAATTTTATCTGCAACTTGTTTTTGATGGCATGTAACAATCCGTATAGATTTTCTGTCCCCTGGGGTTTGCATTTTTCAAGATGAATAAATGGCGATAAATCCCGAGAAAGATTGAGTGAGTTGAACAGGTCAAATGCTTCCATCATCCGCTGAAAGTTCATATTCTCGGCTTCAGATTGAATAATGTGATATCCTTTCCCTGATCTGGAATATTCGATATCAATGCCAAAATTATTGCTGATTTCTTTGATATCCCGCTGCAAGGTTCTCAATGAAAGTCCAACGCTTAACTGATCATCCAGCATCTGAAGAAATTCAATCTGGTTTTCGATATAATTCTTTAATTCTTCATAAGAGGTGTACGGCTTTGCTTTTAGTTTCTTAATGATTAATAAATAACGTGAGATGTAGCCTTTTTTGGACATGGTGACTGTGATTTAAATAAGTCGTTAAATCAAAAGTAGTATTTCTGACGCCAAGATGTGTCGCTCAAAGAAGAAAATTAGAACAATAGAACAAATTGGAAGAAGGCCATTAATCCTATTCGGCATGTGTATTAAATGTAATTTGATCTCAATAAGTTACGCCAATATTGTTTTCTGCAAATGCACGAATAAACTATGTTGTTCCAGGATTTAAATTTACAGCGACACACTTTGTCTTATTTGTCCAATATTTTTGGCACTAAATAATTCACCAAAATTAAAAGGAGGTACTAAAATGACACTAAAAAATGAATTGCAAACATTTGAAGAGGAATTTTTGATAAAAGAAATAGAAAATGCTGCTTGGGAAAAAATCTCTGGAGAAAATAATTTTATTTGGAGTGAAAAGATCATTGAACGGAATGCTGAAAAAATAAACTGGGCTAAATTATGTGAAAATGTAGAAGTTTATTGGACAAAAAGGCTACTTCATACGTTCTGGGATAATATTAACTGGGAAACATTATCAAAAAGAATACTCCAAAATTTCAGATACTCTACCCATACAAATATTTGGAGCATCATAAAAGAATTTGAATCATCCTGGGATTGGCATGAGTTGTCGTGCTATGCAACTTCGATTCCTAATGAAATTTTAGCAGAATATGCCGACAAATGGGATTGGAAAGCATTGATTCAAAATAATAATCTTGATTGGTCTTTTGAACTATTTGAAAGATTTAAAAAATACATTCCTATTCATGATATTGAAACTTTTAAGGGAACTCACTTATGGCGTGAGTTAGTGGAAATCGATAAAAAAATAATCGTAGGGAAAATCCTAAGTGAAAATTAATTCCCTTTAATAAAAATATTCCCTCAAACATTTGTGCCACTAATTTCATTACGCAATCGCTAAAGTCATGGCGACTCCTCTCAACTTTAAGGTATTTCAGAGAGTTTATCAGTTAACCATCATTTATTTAACATACATTTGAGTATAGATTAAATAAAGTACTTTTACTTTAGGCATAATATTCTACCTTACGACATGAAAAAAACAGCAACAGTATTATTTCTGACAATTAATGTCTTAATTGTTTCTGGACAAATTATGAGCAAGGAATATCAGAAATTAGTTTATGATTTCATCGACTGCATTAAATCTCACAATAAAGAAAAATTAGTTGCTAAAACGATATTTCCTTTTGAAAGAGAGTATCCCATCCCTAAGATTAAGAATAGCCAGGAATTCTTGAAGAGGTACAAAGAAGTCTTTGATGACAGTTTAGTTGAAATGATAGTGAAGTCCAAGCCCTCTGTAGATTGGTCGGAAGTTGGATGGCGTGGCATCATGCTTTTCGATGGTCAACTCTGGCTAAATCAAAATGGCAATTTAATAGCATTGAATTATCAATCAATAGTTGAAAAAAGAAAACAAGAAGACCTAATTCGAAATGAAAAGAAAACACTGCATACATCAATTCAAAAGTTTAAACAGCCAATTTGTATTATAGAAACCTCAGCGTTTCGAATTAGAATTGATGACTTAGGAGAAGGCAATTATCGTTATGCTTCCTGGTCATTAAAAAATAAAATGAGTGACAAACCAGATTTGGTTTTAGAAAATGGCGAATACATTCCAGAGGGATCTGGCGGAAATCACACATACCATTTCAATAATCAAGATTATGTTTATGATTGCTTAATTATTATACTAGGAGAAGAAGACTCGCCTCCTGCTTTGTTAACAATTTACAAGTCGGGGAAAAGAATTTTATCTCAGAAAGCTAAAATATTTGTAAATTAATACTGTGCCTACCATCAACTTATGTTCGGCTCAATATTTCTTTAGTTTTTGCACATTTAGGCCCGAAATTTAAGTCACTTTTGCTTGGGCTACCATCGGCATTGGTTATTGCGGCATCTGAAATTCTTAGGTCATTGTAATCGATGAAGGCAACTTCAATTTACCTTAGGGATCAGTGGTCTTAGTTGGCGCTCTTTTTCGATTATGTGGCGTATTCCTGGCATTATTTCCCATGCCTTTGAGAAGGAAACAATTGTCTTATAAAAGTTCAATTTTTCGATGGTTATAAGTTACGAAAAAGGACAATTGGTTATCATGATCAATTGTCCTTTCACATGTCTACACCATGCCGCACATTTTCCAATAGGGAGGAATTATGATCTCTAAAACATCGTTACCTTAATTAAATAATTTAGCAAAACAGTATATAATGTTAATTTACAAAAGCAGATAATTTTACTTCAAAATGATTACGATTAAAATTAAATCCTGAAATTTGACCCTTTAGTAAAGAACATTGTATAAATTTGTTTTTGGTTTCTCTGAAATTTGACCATTTTAAATTAATACAATGAAAAAGTCAATTATGATTCTGATCTTCCTCTGCCCAGTTTATTACTTATGCGGACAAGTATTAAAAACATTTAATGGACCCTTTAATGTTGAGATTAATGCAAAAGCTGACGCATCCTACACCTATTTTGAAAATGAAGATACACGCGAATATATAAAGCAAGGACAATTTAAATTTTCTTTGACTGGAGCGGGTGATTATCAAGGTTACGACCAGACTATTTCCGGAAATTTTAATAAGGGACTAAGGGATGGGACTTGGCTATTTTCTCAGAAATTGACTGATTTCAAGAGAGGTAATGAATACCTGACTGGAACTATTAAATTAATAGCCAATTATAAAGATGGTTATGCGGATGGTTCCTGGAAAAATGTTACATCATTTAAAATTAGAAAACTGAATTGGGTATATGGTAAAGGAAAGTATGAGTGGGGACAATTTGGCCCACAAAAGACAATAACCATTGTGATGAATTTTAAGCAGGGAAAATTATCAGGTGAAGTAAACATAGATGATGAATTTGATGGGCTTAGGGTGAAGGGAACTTATGATGCAAATAGTTTATGTACAGGTGATTGGATGATTGAAAATAGAACTGAAGGTAAAAATAAAGTGCTTAACTATGTTGATAACATTCTGGTTGGATATGTCGCTCGGGGGAATAATAATTCAACGGTTGAAGGAATGGGTGATTATGAAACAGATCACAATTGGCTTGTGAAAGCAAAGAAGATGTCAGTGTTGGAAAGGATTGAGGAGGGATATAAAATTGATACAATATGTGGAAAGTACTGTAACGCAACTAGTCATATTGTTAATTATTTTTTCAAGTTATATAGCAATCCGAATTTCAATTATGATGGAATTGGCGGTGATCTTTCCTTTAAAACTTTAGATTTTGCTGGTGGATGCGAACTAATCATTAATCGGAATAATTATATTGATTTATTAGATTATGAGCCATATAAGTTAACGGAGAAATATATCTTGCAAAACGATCTGTTAAATGCTTATAAATACTTTAACAAAATCGATTCCAATAATATAAAACCATCCCAGCGAATTGTTTTAAGAAAGAAATTCTCATTTATCATCCCAATCATTTCGGAAAAAATTAATGAATTTAAAACGAATGAAAGATTTTTTCAAAACTTTGAGATAAAACAATATGATAGTTTAATGTTAGATCAGTCAATTTTCTCCTCCAGATTGTATTTGTTAATTCCTTCATATGAGAGTTATCATTATACTTTAAAACCTTGGGAAAGTAAAGACTGGGAAAGTGCTAAAAAGTTTTTCGAAAAACCTAAATTTTTTTCACCGGCAGCTTATTACATTACAAGGGAATATTTCAAGTTTATAAAAATATTAAATAATGAAATCGCAACCAAAAACAATACTATAATTTATGACTATAAATTTAAAAATGAAAATAATACTTTTTTTACCTATGATCGCCAAACGTATTTAAATAATATTTCAAAAGGTAAGAAGGAATATAATCTTGCAAAGTCTTTAATTGAACCAAGTGCGAAAATAGCTCAGAATTGCCAGCAGATAATTGAGTTAAATAAGATGAATGATAATCGGGTTTTGTTTCCTCTGTTTTTAGATATTTATAAAAAATATTATGAATATATTATTTTGATGCCTGATATTCAAGACGCAGTTCATAAAATGAATAATTTGAGTTTAGTATTCGATAAAATTATATCCCTGTATCAACATCATGATAAAGAAATTGAAAGGAATTTAAAGAAGGCTCAAACTGAAGAAGAAATAAATCTGATATTACAACGATAAAAAGAAAAAGCTTTTTCTGATGCTGTTAGCTCAACTCAATTGTTTCATATGAAATGCATTACAGTTGACTTTTAGGCAGGACACAATATAAATTTGCCTGTATTACTATTTGAAATAGAAAAAGATGCTAATTCCCTACATGCAGTCATGGAAGTTTTTGGCAAGAGGATGATCAAAAGAATTTTAGGGCAATTTTTTCATACGGATTATGAATCATGAAGTCAATAAGGATTAACCGACAAAATTTACTCCAATTTAAAGATTAGTATGATACTCTCGGAAGAACAGTAATGGATAAGAAATCTCGACAGATTAGTCTAATCCTCAGCAATGAATAATCTTAACATTGACACGTCCTTATAGTCAGAAATTTAAACAAATATCATCTTTTCATATTCTTGGAGAAACAAATGTATTCTGATTCAAATAAATCAAATGACCATATTTGGTCCAGATCCGTTTGTCCACAGCATCCCCGAAATGGGTAGCCTCTTCCGGTAAAATGGAATTCTTCTTTTCAGAGGTTTTGTCCTTTTCAAACTTACCATTGCGGTCAATAACCCGTGTATTGTTCATCGAGATCAGCGTGTACTTGCATTTGCGGCCATTGATGATAAATTTAGGGTAACGGGGATCTTTACCTTTTAAAATATTCATCCACAACAAATATTTATCATGCTGGGGAGGCTCCATCCCTTTATGGACCCGTGATTCAACATTCCAGCCATTCTTTTTAAACCGTTCAATAGCCTGATCATTATAGGTCTTGGAATTCTTGATGTTAGGCTGCCTGGAATCTCCATACCGGTCCCGGAAATAAATAACCTCTTTATTGGGATGTAGTGAATAATAGCCACACACTTTATCCACCAGATCATCAATCATAACCCCGGGGGTATCCGATTTGACGAAAAACTCATTAATTGTACAATCAACATTTTCAACGATTTTGGTAACAAAATTATAGCTCCTTTCCTGTCCAACTGAAAACAGCGCTATTTTAGAACCCCAGTCCGGAACAATCTCCAATGGCTTTCCCGGATCACAATCCAAATCAAACTGAGAGTTTTCATTCTCCAGCTGATTAATATCCCAATTACTATTTTCTGCAATTCCCCTGATTAAATCATCATTATATGCATTGTAATAAATATGTACTTGATTATCCAGATGATAATAGCAATCCTCTACCTGGTCGATGATCCAGTTGAGTATCTCAATCATAAAGGTGAGCAGGTTTTGTTTTTCATATTCCCGTAGGATATAAGAGAAGCCCAAATTCTTAATGTTATCAAAAGCATTGGCCAGGGTAAAGAGTATTCCCTCTTTGGAGACAAAAGGGGTTATCTTCATTTTTAACCTTACCGTTTCATTCCAGATATCCTTAAATAATCCGGTATTGTTTTCCTTGAAAGCATCAATAAGCTGGATCTGCAATTTGACGATGTTATTCCAGATTTCGAAGATTAAAATATTCTCTTCTCTCTGGTAATAGTCTCCGAACTTTAACAGCCATTTCTGCTCCGCACTATAAGGCATGGAAGAAACATACCTAAACCCGTGGTGCTGAAGCACCCGCTTACTCGGATTAACTCTGAATCCCCAGACATCCTCATTCCCCCGGTTAGCCGGTGAAACTTCCTCATCGTATCGCTGCTTGTTCAGTGTCAAAGCTTCATCCACAATCTCCCGGTCAAGGTTGGGGCCACGTGAAGAGCCTGCCCGTTCCTGAGAAAGCATTAAAAATCCCGTACCATTGGAAAAGGAGATGAAATTGTCATACTGGGTAACCTTTTCATACGGTTCCTGAAAATGTAAACGTTTGGGAGGCTTACCACCAATGATAAAATCCTTTTCTTTTTCATATCCAAGCTTTTCAAGGAATTTAAGGGTTGATGGAAGGGTTCGGGTATAAATCTGTCCGAAAGTCCTTCCTGTAATGGAAGTTACTGACCGAGGCATGCTCCGGATAATCCGGTTCATCTCCCATCCAATGATGTACGATTTGCCTGTGCCCCTCCCGTGGATATTCACTTCACTCTTCGCCTTGCTCAAAACGGATAGCTGCTGCGGCCTGTTCAGTTCAATTAGCTCATTAATCATGACTTCATGATTTCTTCTGCTTCAATATCGGTGATCTCATCACCGGCACAAATTATCCGGTTGATCTCTTTCAGGGTTGCATTGGGCAAATTCTCAATGCTGTCCAGATCAATCTTTACCTCCTGGTGATTGTTCTGAATCAAAATGTAATATTTATGCTTCTCACTGCGCCTTGGATCAACCAGTTCATCCGGCTGGACACCAATCAATTTAATTAAATTAGCATGTTCCATTGCAATGATCCGCCTATCCTTATCGGATTTGGATTTCTTACAGGTTAAGATGTTATCCACAATATCATTGATCATCCAGCTTCTCCAGAAACCCCATTCAAATTCATGAACAGTATTGTAAAGTTTGGTAGCAAGCACCAAATCTTCATAGATCGCTGATTTACTCAAATGCGGATATTTTTGCTGATGCAGCATAAAGGCATTCTTACGAATCGGATTTTTATCCAACACTTTAATTACAGACATCACCCGCTCCAGTTGCTCCTGCTTTGCTTCCGATAAAGGCGAGCTAGCAGGATCAAGGATGTGAGCCTTGATTAGGTCATAATTGGTTTCCTCCAATGAGAGCTTACTCATTTTCTGTTCTCCTTTTGAAAGTTTAAGAGCTGCTGCTGCGAAGGGCTGGAACCATTCAGAGCAGCCTGTTTAATGGCTTTACGTAGTAGTACCTCACCACTTAACCACCCACGGTGATAAGCAGCTATTATCGGTACGCCAGTGGCTTTCAGGGCCACTCCATCCGCAAACTCTTCGCCCTGTTGTTCATTCATTTCAAGGCAAATTGCTATATCATCCGTGGAGAAGAACAGGCCGGCCATCTCTTCCACCATTTCAAGCTGTTCCGTGCTTAAATTCATCTTCTAAAACTTTTAAATCAAAGTCAAAAACACTCATGTCTGTAAATATGGTACCACGTTCCAGTTTGGGATTATCCGTTGCATTCTGACTGGTTACAATAGACAATTTCCATTTGTCATTCCAGAGCAAGGCAACCTTGGCATGAACCGAAGTACACTTGTAATCGAAACTTTGCATGAGCATCTGAAAGGGTTTCGGGCTCATGGTCTTCACCCGGTTATCAATGATTACCCGAAACGACAGCAAATCCTTTTTTTCTATCCGGTTTTGCAGTTGCTCAATACTGGTTTGACTGAACGAGTAAGAAGTCATCAGGCAATGGACCGGCCCGGTCTGACGGATTAAATAAATGATCAGCCGCACCAGGTTAAAATTACCCCAGCTGTAATAATGCGTATCCTTCCTGGCAGTAAGCTGACCGATCGCTTTACTCAGGTTTTTATCGGTATCCGCTATAAAAGTATTTTCCCCTTGGTCTGAGATCAAACCAATGGCTTCATTTTTTAAACTATGATCTGCAGTATTTGGTGCATTTTCAGGATCAACTATCACCAGATCTTTTGAATTAAATAACATCTATTCCAGATTTACCAGTTGATAATCAATATCCTCAATCATTTTTATACGTTCTCTGATCCGAAGTTCAATCAGGATACCTTTAGCGGAAACGGGGTTCTCGCCCAGTTGATCTAAATTGGCTTTTTCAATTAAGCCCAATTTCTTCTGATCCTTGGAATTCGAGGTTTGGAGGTTTTTCTTTTGCTTTTTTAATTCAACTTCATTCTTTTGAATTACCGGATTATCATCTTTGGGGGCTGATTCCTCCGGATAAATAAAGCTCTCCTCCGGGATTTTCCAGTCAACCAAGAATTTTTGTTTGGCCTCGTAAAGAAAAATAAACCGGTCAGAAATCTGCTTGATGTGATCCAGTAGTTTAACCCGCTCCTTAATCCGAATTCTTTTATTCGAATCATCCATGCTGACCATTTTACCGTGCAGAAGGCTCCGCTGTTGATACAGGTCGGACATATCATTCATTATCCGGTGAATAATAACCGGATACTCATCCTTCAGACCAGGAAAAATGATTTTTTCATCAAACTCATTTTCATCTTCCTCATTGCACCTTTCACGGAAAACATCAATGGCTTCTTTGGATCCCCTGGGGGCTACACGTGTCTGATTAGATTTAAGCCGCTGATCAAAATCATCGCTCCCGTAATCATCGATATTTTCAATCAATAGCTTCCAATTGGTATGATTGGCCAGGCCTGCAACCTTACACAGCTCATAGGCTAATTTGTCTTTTAGCTTATTCTCTTTACCGGCAAACTGGCTTAAAAGCCCTTGCCTGCCAGAGAGTTCAATAACCAAACTTACCCCTTCATTGTAATTCATGCTGGATTTTATCCAGTCGATTACTTTTATCTTATGCTCTTCCATTAGTCAATTAATAACTTCATTTTAAATGTTGATCATAATCCATCCCTTCTGCTAACCGGCAATAGTGAAGAATGTAGAGCTCTTTGATCAGTCGGATCTTTAATCCGGCCTCCAGTACAGCGTAGCTGATCTTGCTGTCAACCCCCAGGATATTTTTACGAATTGTTTTGTGGTAAACCTCATCCCGGATATTTACCCACGTGCCTTTGCGGATTGCCATTAAATGTCCGGCAATCTTTCCGTTAATCTCGTCAATTTTGTTTTTATAATCCTTTGCACACTGATCAGCAATCTTTTTGTGATACAAAATAGAATCTGAATTCATATTAACGCCTGGAGGCATCTGAATCGGATAATGACAACGACTTGCATAACAGGTAAACAGTCCGGTATCCGGATAATCAGCCGTGTACCTTTTTATGATCTCTCCAAAATCCGGTCTTAAAAAGGCAATATCCCCATCAGTGATTACCACCCAGTCATTTTCATTTTTGATTAACCCGATATAACGGTCTATCGCATAAAAGAGCCGCTTCTGGTCATCATAGGGCGTAAAGAACCAAATCATCTTTTTTTTAATAAAAATAGGGTGCAGAAAAACGGGAAGAAAGGACATAAAAAAAACTCCGTTGCCAGAGTTTTCTTTCAAAATATAAACTTACAAAACATGGTTACGAAGAATTCTTTTTGCTTGTTGACCGTTTCAAACCGACCTTTACCAGTTTGGGTTTTTCCGGAGTTTCGAATTTATCCGGTTTCTCTGAATTATCCAAAACTCCGTAAAGCTCCTTTTTCCCCAACTCGGTAATCTGAAGATAAGGAAAGTCGCTTTCCCAAAGCTTTTTCAAAACTTCAATCGATAAGTTTGGTTTACTAAAATCTACCTCACCACACAGAAAGGTAATCACCTTACCAGGTTTCAAACGAATCAGTTTAAAATAGTCTGTCCACATCTTTTTTCGCGTTATACGACGGCATCAGTAAGTGGAAGGTTTCCCTTATAGACAAACTGATTGTTGGTCTTGTAGGTGAATTCCAAAGAAATACCCTTACGTGCAGCAGTAGTTTTCCCGGTACCGGCACCATCAGGTGAAGAAGCCAGGACTGCAGCCCGAAGCGCGTCACCCATGATGTATTTTTGACCATCGGAATCAATGACCACAAATACAAGATTCTCATTCTTTGCAGCCCGCATGAAACCAAGAATTGTCTCCTGTAAACCAGGGTGAAAGAGAGAAAGATGGTTGACGAAAGAATGGCCATCAATCTCACCCACTAATTCCATTTTATATTCACCCGTATCATCGGTGATATACATCTTCCACAACCGCTTACCTGGCTTCATAATCAGCTCGCCGGTCAATGAAGAAGCAAGCAGCAGCGTAGTCGGATTTACTGGAGGAATGGGAAAGGTTTCGACATCGGCATAATATCCAAAATAAATAACCTGGGTCAATCCTCCCATGTTATCTCCATTGGGGAGATTCTTATCAATATCCGTAAAATCAATCATGATTAAGATTTTTTAAAAGTTCAAAATAAATGGATTATTCACCCGGTACAGTTGGCAAAATATTGGTCCAGACAGCCTGATTAACCCCAAAACCCAATCCTTCGCTCCAGTCAGCCATAACAGCAACTGCTCTTTTGGATTCTTCCAGCTTGAACAGGTTTTTAGTCAGCGTGGCAGGAGTGACATACAGGAAATTCTCAACCGGAGTGCAGAAAATATCATCCGTACCCACCATGGAGGCCAATGGTTTCACATTGAGCGGGGTAAAATCAATCCCTGCATCAATCTGCTGATCAGAGGTTTTCTGATAAAAGTTCTGCGCCCTTTTGTCCTGAAGGTATTTTTTGTACCACCAATGGCTCATAAATACATTCATCTTGATCCCCTGGTAAACTTCGGCGATATCATCGGTAAACGATTCAACCTGATCAAAAATGGTCGAAACATCCAGTGCGCCCAACGGAATTGAATTAATCGTTTTGGCATCTACCCCTTGCTGAAGCTGCAATTGCAAACCATTCATCCCCGTACCAAGAACACCGGCAACACCGGCAGCAGGAGCAGCATAAACACCATTGTAGTACTCGCTAAGCTCCATGTCCTGATCAATCTGCTTGGCATAGTAAACTTCAATCAGCCATTTAACAAATGGCCAATCAGCGCGATTGACAGATTTTTGAGTCAGAAAACCTGCCCAGGTTGAAACAAGTTCATCCGGCATAAATTCATCGTCAATCTTAAAACGATATTGCCGAATCTCATTTGGAGTAAGTTCAACACCCCCCTTTTGGGTAAAGGCCTTTTGAAAAGGCTGCACCAATGACCGGAAAGAAGCATTGGCCAGACGGAAAATAGTATCATCCGATTTAATCGGGGTAGCAAATGCAGTAATCTCCCGGGGCTGGGTAAGCATTTGTAAAATTCTTTTTTTGTTTTGACCGGCATCAATGTAGAACGCTCCGTATTCCGCAATGATTCCAGAAGTAGTAATAGACATAGCTAAAGGGATTTAAGAGTTAAAATCAACGTTTTTATTATGGGGCAGACTGTTGATCAAATTCCAATCAACTTCATCTGTCTTAATTTCATCACGAGTACCAAGATTCTGAATAGCATTAACACCAGGCTTTTGAGAAAGCAAGGTCCGAATAGCCTCAGCTTTGGCAGCCGGAGTTTCTGCTATTGAAATGGAGGGATCAATAGCGTTAAAGGGTTCGTATGCACTGGCAAGTAATGCCCGCGAAGTTTCATCAGCTGCAATAGCATCGGTGCTTAGTTGTATAGCCTGATCACGCTCCACGGAAAGCTGCTGGTTCAATTCAAGCCGGTCTTCGACCGATTGTAATTGCTCTTCATTGAGAAAAACACCTTCATCCGTAGCTTCAAGAGCTTCAAGAGCCAGCACACTGTTTAAATGTGAGAATTGCTTCATTTGTTTTTTTGGATTTATGATTTGTTGATTTTCACCGGAATTTTTTTGACTTCCGGAATTGTAATTTGCCAATAGCAAAACCTGGTCAACGGCTGTGCTGAATTCACCAATCGAATCGACAAGCGACCCAATAACTTCACCAGCATAAAAGGTTTTACCTCTCAATTGAGTTTCCAAAACCTGGGGGCGGTTGGCTAAAACATCAGCTCGGAATTTTGTGTTGAAAGGATTTAAAACATGCTCTTTAACAAGCGAAAAATCAAATTCATTGATGGCCTTTTCCCATTCTTCATTTTTTTCATCACTCCCATCAGCATAAATGGTAACCGAAACAACTCCATGCTCATCTTCCGATGATTTGGATTTCCGACCTTCATACATAGCCATCGTGCCGATACTACCAACCCAATCCATTTCCCGGCTGGCTATGATCTTAGAACAGTAACAGGCAATATAGTAAGCGGCAGAAGCCGCCATACCATCAATCCAGGCAACAATAGGTTTGCTGCATTTCTCAATAGCATCTGTCATTTCCGGAACCGCCGATGCCTGGCCACCACCTGACTCAATAACCAGGATATGACCCAAAACATTCGGGTCACCATCAGCATCCAATAAACGTTTTGCCAAGGTTCGCGTTCCAACCGGACCACAATTCTGATCATGCTTGGTCAATAGGGAACGAACAGGTAAAATATGAATAACCTGTTGCTTCTCATGCTCTGGTTCAGGTTCTTCACCTTCCAAAGGCGGTTCAGGATGTGACCACATATAAATCTTACGCGAATCAGCAGATACTTGATAAGCCAGATGATTTTCCGGTTCCTCACTTTTTTCCAAATGAAGACCTGTAAACAATCCACGCAAAACAGGATAAAAACTGTTTAGCGTCCCGGGCTCTATCTGCCAGGGTGAACCAAGTACATCTTTTAGAAATTCATAATTCATTAGATCCCTTTTCTGCAATTTTAGGGCATAAAAAAAGCAACCTAAAGGACGTAGGTTGCTCTAATTTGCAGAAGGTTGTATAATTTTTAACTTAAACTAAAGGGGGAAGCCGCTAATAGTATTTCATTAAAATGAACCCTGCCGCTGAAAGTAATTTCAAAACCTCTTTTTGCAGCAGTTGTTTCACCGGTATCCAGTTTTTTAGTAAATTTTAAAGGTATGGTGGGCCGGCCCAATAAAACAAGATTTCCTAAACCATCCTGACAAATGATGACAAACTTTTTAATCCGTGACATCTCTGCCAGATAACCTGCTGAATCGCTGTTGTAACCAGCTATGAATCCATGCGCTTCATGCAAATAGGTATGACCCTTAAAATCGGATTCCATAGTAATTGCCATTGAAGCGGTATCCTGGGTTACCTGAAGCTCATAAACATTCCCTTCATTTAACAGTTGAACAGTATTCCCATTCAATACGATTTCATTTGGCTTTATGGCCCAGATTTTCAACACGCCTCCCATATTATCAACCTCTTTACCAATTGCTTTCATATCATCTTTTTTAAGGTGTGCATTTGTCCTTTTTTCGGGACACTTGCACCATAAATATTTATACTTTTTCCAAATATTCTTTCGTAATAACCCCTGCCGAAGTAAGATTTACCCCAATAATCTTAGTCATGTTTTCAAAAGCATATTGGCTTATATTAAAATCATGATTCAACCGAACCCTGTAAAAATCTTTTTTGATCGTTTCAAAGGCCCAACATTCCTCCGGAATATTGAACTTTTCCTGAAACATCTCGATTGCCTTGTCAATGGGAGTACCAAAACTAACATAAAGCCCCACAAAGGTACGCATCACATATTTTGCGTTTCGTTCAAAATATTTGCCAAAAGAAACATTATCCGTGTTGCTTATCTGCCACCCGTAACGGTAAAAATCGTTATCCGTAATGATCACATCAATTACTGCATACCTATCCGACAATTTCTCTTTGTAATGTTTCTCAAATCTTTTACAGGGTTTTTTGAGCATCCGCTTAAACATCTCAAATTCCCTGGGAAATCTTCTGAAATCCACCGGATCACCATAATTATTTTCAATAAATCGTTTAACATACGGTTTTACAGAAATTGGAACATAAAAAATCATAAATTTTGGGATTTAGGGTTTTTGACCCTGACGGTAGGAATACACAAATATATCAAAAAAAAATGTTAATCATTATATTACTAACAATTCCATTAAGTTTAATTAATTCTAAGGGATAAATTAGCGATAATTATATGGTGGAAACTATTATTGTATTCGAGGACATAAGTCTACACATAATTAATCAACTAAAAAAAGCTGAGAATGCAATCATAATTTGTGTCGCATGGCTTACAGATTTAAGAAACACATGTGCAGTGGTTTATTGTTTCTTAAAAGTACCATTTGCTAAGCCTTCGCCTTCCAATGTTTTATTATCAATAATTTGCATTATTAAGGGAGGCTGCTTACCTGGCTCACCAAACTTTATATAAACATAATTCTTATCTATGGTGTACTCACAAGCAACATTCATAAAAATATAACGAACGCGACACATTTTTTCTCCAAAATTCACTTCTAAAAAAGGAGCAAAAGGAGAGTTATCCTCTACTCTTACATAACGACCTTCAAGAGTAAAATCCTTTGACTTAATTTGACTTAGCAAGTAATTTATTATTTGGTCTTGATTAGGTTTTGTTGTATTTATAGAATTTGAAGCTTCTTCCTTTTGTTGTTTAAAATAATAATTTGAATCCTTTCTATTAAACGAGTTTTTATCCTTATTATCTTTATAATAAACCAAACCAAGTACAAATAAAAACCATAAAAATAAAAAGATGAAAACCCCAATAATAGTATTTACTGCGCTGCTTTTTTTTGTATAATTAACCCTTGTATTTTTATTAAAAAGAGCAACTGATATTGCTGCCCACACTATGCAAATTAGCCAATATGCACCAATAAATAAAGGCCCAATTGGAGGAAGTACTGCAATCATAAGAAGGTCAAGTACTAATTCTGATTGACCTTGTAATACTAATATAATATATAAAATAATAGGCATAAAGGTCATAGTGAGTCCACCAATTACAGAGGAGTAAAAAAGTCCTAATGGTCCAAAAATAAATGTCAGCAATATAGCAATGCCATAACTTTTAGGTTGGATTATTGTAATTTTGGTTTGATCATTGTGCTGAATATTTTGTGGATTAGAATATTCTGACTGTTCTTTTGGATATCTTCTTGAATCTGATAAGTTTAACTTTGGCAATTCAAATCCACACTCCGCACAAAACTTATAATTTCTTGGATTTTCTCTTCCACAATGTGGACAAAACGTTATTTCAGTATTCATCATTTAGAAGGAAGTTTTATCGTTTTGCAGATTTGTATTGGGCGGAGTACATCACTTTCTGTAACCACAAAACCGTCAATGGAGCACGAAACCCCGCCTATTGCAAATGTGCTGTTATAGCCAGTAGGCTGTTGAGCTGAACTGTCATTCTCCTATTGTTTAAGGTCGTTAATATCAATGAAGATGTCAACCATATACTTGCTAAGTTTGTGGCGAGATAAACCCAAATATGTATGCAGAACTTTTAATGCACCGTCCCATTCTTGTTTTGTTTTTGGTCCCGAAACCGTGTCGTCCCCGATGAAATAAATGTTTACGAGATATGTCGGCTTGTTACATTTTTCTCGTAGAAAATATAGGTGTGCAAGTCGGTTTGTGTATTGGTAGAACTTACCAGACAAGTCTATGTCGTTGGTTAATTTTAAGAACGCTTTAGTGTCGTTTAAGGATTTGTCAATAATAGTCTTTGAAGTTTCTCCTGCACCTGTTGCTGGGCTTACAATTTCTGCAATATTTGCTTTTGCTTCCACAAGAATTACATGTCCGTTTGTAGTTTTAGCTAATGCGTCCCATTGTGGGCCCTTTGTAGGCCAAAAGTTGCCAAGTTTAATTTCTGTTGGATCAAGTCCAACCTTTAGTAAAAAATCATTGTCCCGATACTCTGCAAAGTCGTCTTGTTCGATTGGTGATGTCCAAATAATTTGTTGGTTTGCTAAGTCGTCAAAAGATGATTTAAGCAAATTGTCAATTAGGTCTTGGTTTTTGTTAACCAAAACTTGAATGTCTTTTAGACTTCCTCGTCCGTCAGATTTTTGAATAATTCTAGTCATTGTATCGTCGTTGTTTAGTGTGTCGTCCTACTATTGGCTATAAATTAATAACTATTTATTTAACGATTAAGCAAAGGTATGTTAAATAAATGATTGGAGAGTTATTAATATCTCTGAATTACATTAAAGTTAGGAGGGTAAATGGGAAATAAAGCTGACTTGGACTATTCCTGCTCCAATGGGTGTTACAGACAGAGTTCAGATTACAATCCCTTGACAGAGTTCTTAATAAGCTTAATTTTGAATTTAGCTAATAATATATTTTTCTACTCCAAATCATTCTACGTATCCGACAATAAATCACGGATAACCTTCCCATGATTGCCAGGTACCTGTCAGTATCAAAAATCTGAATCGCTTTCTTTAATTCATCTTTTAAAATCAACATTTGATTAATCAATAAAAGCTTTTCAATCGATACCGACAACTCCGGCATTTCTTTGCACATTTCAATGGTATTCACTTTTTTTTTATATTTTATATATACCCGGTCATTATTAGCCATACAGCCACAACATTCACAACAATTTATACCCTTCACAACATTGACAACAGGTTTCACAACATAAATGAAATATAATTAATTGATTTATAATATGTTGTCATTGTTGTGTATGTTGTGTTCATTTACCTCGTGCGAGCAAGTATTTATTTTATTTTTTTAATCCTTTATCATCATAAAAGCATATTTTTCCCATTAATGTCAATTCCTAAAAAAATAGAACATCAATTGAAAATCAAATAGAAAGGGATTATATTTCTTTTTCTTGTAAGAAAAAGAAGCAAAAAGAACAGGATTCGCCAAAAGGCTTATTATTTAAAAAGGCAGACTCTGATCAGTAGCCTCGGCAACCGGATAATTTAAAGTAATCTTTAAATCAGGATTATCATATTCATTAACCTGACTTTCAATCAGATTAATATCCATTCTATCGTAATCAAAACAATAGGCCTGGCTTATCCATTGTTGCTGTGTAAACTTGTCCTTAAAACGTTTTGCCTTTATTTTGCCCTGATAATACTTTGTCTTTTCAAGGTAAAACTGTATGGTCTTTTCACCCAACGCAACCATATTACTCCTTCGAGAATATTCAGCGTAAAGCGGATATAAACCTTCCCACCGAAGGAAAAGACAATTCAAACCTTTTCCATAGATCACAGCCTCTTCCTGTCCGACGTACCGAATGTTATTAACCTGGTGCAACATATAATTCCTGCCTTCTTTTAATTTATCCTGTTCAATAAGGGTCAGAAAAATAGTCCAGAAATTCTTCAAATCATCCGATGATTCAATGAATTTTTGCTGGTCCCTGATGGTCTGTATCCCAAATTCAAGTACCTGCTCATAGGTAAAAGCAAACTTGAATTTATCTTTCAGAATATAAAAACTAGTTAAAACAGTCGATAAATTCTTTTGAAGCCTCACGGATACATCAGTGCATTTCTCTGAAATTACTTTCTGTATCACCATATTGCTTTCAGCAAACTTTTCAATAACCAATTCCCGGTAATTTATAAAATCATCGGTTAAATGGGCAAATCCCTTTTCCTCCATATCCTTCAACTCATTATACCTGTTCTTCTGAACATCGGTATATTCATTTTTATAGGCAGTCAGGCAAATGCATCGCTCCAGTAGCGCCACATCGAGGGTAGGCAAATCCTGGCCACACAATAAAACCATCTGGTTAATCGGAATATGTTCGGTCTTGGTACCCGCACTGGCAAAATTACCTTGAATCTTTCCCTGCCTGTTAAAAATAGATTTCAACATCTCGATGAATTTCATGTCCAGACTATTTTTGTATTCATCAATCAGCACAAACGCATTGTGAAAGGACTTAAGCGTTTGCGAGAGTCCGTAAATGGTGACTTTCGAAAGGTTGTTTACTGGCTGCTTCTCTCCAAAAAAAGCAAGAATTGAATCTGCCTGCTGAGTTTTGCCGGTCCCTTTAGGTCCAAAGAAATTCAATAAAGGCAATTCTCCATGTACTAATTTAAAAATCGCATCCGAGAATAATCCGGTTAACAGTGCACAGGTACAGATCATGGCATTATTGCCAAAGACATCGATATATCTGAAATTCCAATCTTCAAAAGTACCTGGAGAAGTTAAATGAACAAACTTCTTTTCATTGATATACGCCGTTTTATCCTTTGCATAAAGATTGGAAAAAGGCTTAATCAGATAGTTCTTGTCACCAACGGTAATCAGTCCGTTTTCATCGGTCTTACAGAACTCGCCTCCGACCGTTGTAACACCATCGCCCCAGGCCCAGAAACCCTCGCTTTGCCACCCCAACTGTTCTATTTCATCGGAATAAGTTGTGTTCGAGTAAAGCCTCTCCTTGATATTATCGAGCTGAAATTGGTCCCCTTTGAAGATGAAATTCCCCTTTTCCTCGATTGAACATTTGAATCTTTTAAGATCATTCAAGTCTTTAGTATCTAGCGAGATATTCACTTTCAATCCATATTCATTGGTCATTTCAAATAGCTTGAAATGACCGGTGGAAGTGTTGGAGTGAATAATTGGAGTAATCGTAAAATTTGAAATCCTTCCAATATGCCCTGTTTTGGCTACATGCCAAATGGAATTTTTATCAAAATAATGCTGGTATCTATTCAGGTCAGTCAATTGCGCCGTGGTAAGGTTCATCGGATTGTCGCTTAAATCAATCTCAGCGATATTAGGCTCAAAACTCTTGGCGTTTTTTTTAAGATACTTTTCAAGAATCTTTTTAAAATCGCCAACAATCAGTTTCACTTTTGCAGCCTTAAACTCAGCCTGCACATTGTTGAGTTTTACCATCCGTGAACTTTCCGGCAGATAGGAAATCAACTCTGCAATATTTTCAATGGCCCAACCAGTATAAAGATCATCAGCAAAGTTCAATAAACCAGTGACTTTCTGAATATACCAATCGGTCATATTCAAATAATAGACCTCTAAAAATTCATCATATTGATCTTCATCCAGATTGTCACTTTTTACTTTTCTTCTAGTTACCCGTTCTTCCCGTATCCGTACATCAATACCATAAGACAATACCCTTTTTAAATTCAAAACAATGGCAGATTCCTCATTGGTCCGTGAATCATAAAATTCCTTAACCAACTCATTATAAATAACTTTTTTAGTTAACTTTTTCAATTTCAAAATCTCTGATTTTAAAATCGGAAAACAATTCATCCCAATGTAATTCTGCTGATTATTTAAATGGTAATCAACAACATCTTCAAAATTGGATAGTATATTCACTTCTTCTGCCTCTTCGATGGCTTTTTTAGTTTCCTCAAAATCAAAGGCAAACCATTTGCCATCTTCGGCTTTCCCCTTGAGTTTTTCCCTGAGCCTGGTAATATCTTTATTTAACTCATTGTTCTTGATCCCAAATATTTGGGCACATTTCCGGCTGTGAAGCATCCGTTCATTTTTATCATTGATAAGCCCAATATCAGCGGTAATTTCGCTGATCAGTTCAGCCGTTAAAGAAGGATCATTATCAATTTTCTCTTTTAAAATATTGGTTTTGAACTCAATAAAATCAATCTCATTATTTTCAATAAATTCTTTTCCCGCGGCCCGTATGTCTTTTCTTAAAAAAGTGTCCGGATCATGACCTTCCGGAAGTTGTATAATTCTTAAATTAATCTGTTCTGATAAAAGATCAGCGATTAATCGCATAACCGCTTTAAGCCCGGCGGTATCACCATCCAATAGCATGACTATATTTTTAGTCCACGGTTTTATTAACCTGATCTGTTTAACTGTTAATGCTGTTCCGGACGGTGCAACCGTATTTTCAAATCCTGCCTGATGCATCATCAGTACGTCATGTTGTCCTTCAACAATATAACATTTGTTTTTGGCATGGATTTTTAATCGGGCATGATGAAGACCATAAAGCAATTCAGCTTTTTTGAATAAATTGGAATCTGCAGAATTCTTAAATTTTGGTTCAAGCTCTTTGTTCAACCTTCGACCAGTAAAACCTGCAATTTCCCCGCTGAAATTGTGAAATGGGTAGGTAATTCTGCCGAAAAAAAAACCAGATTCAGCATAACCTAATCCCCATTTTTTGATCGTTTCACCATCAATCTCCCGTTCATCGCAAAGCCATTTCATAGCTTTACTATTCTTCTCCAATCCACTTTTAAACGACCTGTTTAATCTGGCCAGCTCGTTTAATTCCTCTTCCCGCTTTTTATAAGCAATAACCTGTTCCTGCGTAAGTTCCTTATCCGGAACCGTTATATTATAAATCTTCCCCACTCTTTTAAGCGCCTCCGGATAGGATATGTGATCAATTTCCTGAATGAAATTAAACGCATCTCCAAAAGCTCCGCACCCAAAACATTTGTAAATACCTTTAACCGGTGAAACAGTAAAACTGGCTGTTTCCTCACTGTGAAAGGGGCATTTACCTTTTAAATTAACCCCGGCCCGGGTAAGCGAAATATTGTAGCCTTTAATAATTTCCTCAATTTTTACAGCATCTTTAATTTCTTGCTCCAATTCTTTCGCAATCATTTTTGTTTCACTGATTTAGTACGCTTTACAATTCAACTAATTTTTATTTCCCTGATCTGCATGATTCTACACCATTTCTGTCTAAACTGAGGATCGGAGGCGATCAGGGCAGTCCTGACCAGCTTCACCGGCAAACCATAAATGGACCGAACAAAAGCTTCCGGAGCTTCATCCCAAGGGAAAACCCAGCAATCCTTTGTAATAATCCCTTTCGTTAATACCCCCGTTTTCGGATTAATGCAATGAATCTCCTGCCCGGCATGAAACTCTACTTTACCTGGTACCGGTTGAATGATATGGAAAAATGGAGAGGATGGTTTACCCTGGTGAATTACGACAATTGGATGAATAATATCTTCATCAGTAACACCATAATCATAATAAACTAGTTCTTTAGCAATCTGTTTACCAGCTTTTAATTCCATTGGGTCTTTGATTTTACTTTCTTAAAATCATTGTAAAATTCAATCCTTGCATTTACAAGATCCTCTACTGAAAATAATTCAATGACCCGATTTTGAAATTTATCAATTGCTTTGGCAGGAATCCTATCATCATAAAAATGATGTCGTATACCGTCAAGCAAACTTCCCAATATGAAGGCATCCAGGAAATCAATCTCAATAAAAATCTTTTTGGTACTCATTTTTTAACTGCTTTAACCTCAGTTGCGACCGGTAAAGACCGTGATAATTTTTTTGCTTTTAAAATTTCAATGAACTCTTCGATAGCCTCGTTCATTATCAGATTATCTTTGAACTTGCTTTTTTCCTTGCTTAATAAATTACCAATGTATAAAGCGTTCAGTAAACCTATTTCCATATTAATTTTCGTTGCCATGATCCATTAAATTAAGCTTTTTTCTTATTCTTACTTCCCACATATTCAGTGGCCTTCATAATTTCATCACATTCGTAAATGAATTTATGCCCCATCTTTTTGTAAGGTATTTTACCTTCATTCTTGAGCTTTTGTGCAGTAGGCTTACTGCATCTCAAAAACTTGGCAAGCTCATCGAGATTATAAAGCATTCTCCCGCTTGTTGGAGTTGATTTAGTGATATTCTGAATCTGCTCAAGTTCTTCTTTCACTACGCTTCTGATCAGATTGGTAAACCTCAGTTCGTCAAAATTTATTGTAAGCATTTTTCAAATTTTAAATGTATCAGTTATATAAATTTGGCTATTGCAACCCCGATCAACCCACCCACAGCGGCACCGGTTGCATAAATTAGTTGTTCAAAAGTTTTCCCAATGGCAATCTTTTTCACGTTCACAGTCCACACGTAGGAAATGCCAAATCCACAAAGGGCAATACCTATCCAATTGGTTCTACTTATGAAATAAATATTCGCAGAAACCAGCAATACCTGAATAAAACCGGTTATAAAAATCATAATTTGCTTTTTCATATCCGTGCGTTGGAGGTATTGAATGAAATTAGTTTCCCATCAAATTCAATGAAAATTTCCTTCTTTCTTTTTAATGCCTCCCCTAAGTCATGCCTTACATCGACGTTATTTTGCCAATTGTTACAGACAATGACCAAATGAGAATCTTCAATATCCATGATCCTCGCTTCATCCCTTTTTTTCCAATTGTTCCCCAAGTGTCTTGAAAGGTCAAGCACCTGATCGTCTTTAAATCGGATTACGATTTTTTGGTATAAAACGTGGTAACTTTCCGATTCATAATCGGCTAGAACAGATATTATCATGATTTTAAAGCCATATAAATTAACACTATAAGGATTCCTAAACAGCCTAAAAACAAATTCTGCTGTACGTTTATCTCTTTTACCACACGATCATCACGAATCAGATCAAAGTTCTTTGCTCTTTTCCCTTTTATGGTACATTCACCATATTCATTCCATTTAACCTTAATCGCTTCCAGGTCTTTTTTAAAAACAATCCCTGAAACTTCAGATGGAAAATGACCGACTTTATCATCAAATTTAATGATGTCGATACTATGGCTAAAACCTTCCCTGGTCAGGCTATGCTCATACGCTGAAATCGTAAATCTAGGAATCCAAAATTTCCTTGAAATTCTTTTTAATCCGTTAAATTCAATTTCCATGTTAAATAGTTTGAAGGTTTACACACACTGTTTGTGCAATTGATCCGTTCTTTTCTCTTACCCCCCACCTTCTGTTGAAAGGCGGGGGTAACTTTCCTACCATTAAAGGGTCCATTTGTAAAAGAACGACAGCCTTGCCTCGCTGTGAGGTAATTAATTGTTCCATCAATTTCCCCAGGGATGGCCTGATTAACCATCTGCCCCGGGAGTATTGGAATTATTACCGTACCGGATACAAGATTCGAACTTGTGACCCCAGGCTCTCCATCTGAGCAATCCGGAATATAATTGATCACTTAATTTAAATCCTGAACTTTTTGCCTTATGTAATTTAAATCTTCCTGATACTTGGAAGCCATTTTAACCGCTAATAATAAAATATCAATATTGAACCTTGTCCCCTTCATTACCTGGTCAACATATCTCAGGGTTACACTCTTCTCATTTGCAATTAAACTTCGCCAACCTACCGGCATGGCACCTCTTAATTTCTTTAAATCAACATTTTCCATAAAAAAATAATTTATATGTTCTCTATTTTAGTATTTTTGTTCTCTATTTTATTATATTTGTAAAGTTATTTTTCCAAATGTATTCTTTATTACTATACATGATGATTGATTCTACAATACATTTTACTATAAATAAGCAGTATAAATAATAAATAAATATGGCAGCTTATAATCAACGTCTTAAAGAATTCGTAGAATTTAATGAGATTACTCCGGCTGATCTTTATAAGGGGATTGGTGCAAGCCGTATGGAATATTCATCTTGGATACATCTTAACAAACCAATTTCATTAAATCGGGTTATTGCGCTTCTGGAATTATATCCAAAATTAAATTCCAGATGGCTTCTTACAGGTAAAGGTTCAATGCAGGATGATTATGTACCCGTTATTAATGATCATCATTTGGAATTGCAAAAAACAAATCAAATCAATTCTATTCTTTTGGAACAATTTACAATAAGGCAAAAGGCAATAGAAGAATATAATGATACCTTAAAAGATCGCATTAAGGATCAAATTTTTATAATGACTGTTAAAGAGAAATTATTACAAGATCAAATTGATTCCTTGACTGTTGAGAATGTAAAACTAAAAACTGTTATTGCGTCGTATCACAAAGATTGATATATCTGGCATAACAGTTTTTAAATGAAAACTTTCCTGAATACCCCTGATGGGGTCTATTTTTTGATTGGTTAATCAAGCTTGTGTTTACCGCCCTCTTTAGTTTTCTTTTGAATTACGTTTTTCAAAATATCGTTATCCTCTTTCTGAGTACGTGGCATATTGGTCTTTAAACTGACCGGTATTCTTTCAACCTGTTAGCAGCCTCCGTTAAATGACTGAATTAGATCAATCCGGATTCAAACTTTTCAGATCGACCTGTTTGCTTACCTTTCCCTCATGGACAAACAGTAAAATGACCATAATTCACATAAAATATATAACAAAGATAATTCATCTCTCACTGGACCGTTTCGCTGAAGCCTCAACTATGTAAAGGACTTTCGCGGCATATCCTCAGTCATACTTCCTTGCGGTATTCCACGTTCCTTGACATTCCCTCCGAGATTCCTTTTTCAGAAGGTTATAATTTTAACTTAATATTTACAGTCATGAAAAAGTTCGTCAAAAATTTCATCGGAAAAGGCAAGAAAGTAAACGGCCTGGAGATCATCAAAGTTACTTTGAACCTCAAAGATCTTGAAAACTTCAGTTACGAATTCAACGGAGAAAATTATCTAACTTTTGAAATTGCAAAAATGAAAGCACCAGATCAGTTTGGCAGAGAATACACCTGTTACGTATCCCACCAGGAGGAAGCCGAAGCAGAGGAAACTAAAACGGAAATTCCACCAAAGAAAACTTCAAAAAAGAAGACGGAAAAAAACAAACCACAACTTGAGGAACTTCCAATCTAAAAGTTAAAAGAACCCTGAAAGGGGTTTTTTTGTGTCGTTTTTCATTTTAATTTAATTTATATTGTCTTATTTTAATCAATATAATTAAATTACAGACATAAAATAAGTGTTAAAATTAAGGCTGTTGGGTCACTGTATTTTATAAAACAGTACATACTTTAGTACATATAAAATGAAAAAAGCCTGTTAATCAACGGATTAACAGGCTTTTATGTGACCCAGCTGGGATTCGGACCCAGGACCCCATCCTTAAAAGGGATGTGCTCTACCAGCTGAGCTACTGAGTCATCATTTGAATACCTATGTTTTTCAAAGGCGGTGCAAAGATAACCTTGTTTTCAATTAATACAAATACCTAAGCCATATTTTTGCAGAAAGAATTGGATTAATTTGTAGTTTTGCTGTCTAAATCGGGGTTATCCTATTAAAAAACAAGAATATCCATAATTTTAAAAAAAAATCATGATCGGGAAAGTTGTAATAATTACTGGGGCCTCATCGGGCATCGGAAAAGCTTTAGCACGTGAATTCCATACACGGGGTGCAATATTAGCTCTCGGAGCCCGCCGTATTGATCACCTCGAAGCACTAAAATCAGAACTTGGAGACCCGAAAATTCTATGCATTCAAACTGATGTGGCACAGGATTCAGATTGCAGGCGACTTATTGAAAAGACCTTCGACAAATTCGGCAGGATTGATATATTGGTTAACAATGCCGGAATTTCTATGCGTGCCATGTTTAAAGATATGGACCTTGAGGTAATGCATCGTATAATGGACGTCAATTTTTATGGCACCGTTTATTGTACTAAATATGCACTTCCCTTCCTGCTGGACTCAAAAGGATCTCTGGTAGGCATAATCTCGATCGCCGGCTATCTCGGATTACCAGCGAGAACAGCTTATTCCGCATCAAAATTTGCAATCCGCGGCTTTTTGGATACTATCAGGATCGAGCACTTGCACAGCGGTCTTCATGTACTGGTGGCAGCGCCGGGATTTACCGCCTCTGAGGTACGCAAAGTTGCGCTGAATGCTAACGGCAGTGTTCAGGGGGATACACCACGTAACGAAGGAGCAATGATGAGTGCTGAGATTTGCGCTTTTAAAATTGTTGAAGCTATTAAAAAACGGAAAAGAAGCCTTATTCTTACATTCATTGAAGGGAAGTTTTCTGTTTTTCTGGGGAAATTTCTCCCCTCCTTGCTGGATAAACTCACTTATAATCACATGGCCAAAGAGCCTGATTCTCCGCTAAAACCGGAAAATCGGCCCCATTAAACATAACAGTATTTGAGGCATATATCGGTTTTACAATATGCGCAATTAATTACTAATTAAAGATATAGCTAAATTTCATCTGGTTTTTATCTTGTATGCAAAAATCCAGACTCTTAATTCATTAATGATCAGAGCTTTACTTTTACGAAGTAAATATTAGGATATATTTAGTAAAATCAGTTTGTCATTAATGAAAATGGGGCTATCTTTGCACAGCTTTTTAGAAAAGCAAATAGAAAGACTCGGTAGCTCAGCTGGTAGAGCAATTGACTCTTAATCAATGGGTCGAGGGTTCGAACCCCTCCCGGGTCACTTTTTTAACAATTTTATTTTTTTTCTCAATTGCATTAAGAGCCATAAAAACTACATTTTCAAGTTTTTATGGCTCTTTTTTATTCGCAAAAAGCCTTTAAAGGCCATACAATTTCCCTGAAAATGATGCATATTTGATGTATATTTTAGATGAATTCCCTTGGGGGTCATAACCCTTAAACCGGATCCGTTATAGCTTTCAGCATTCCCATGAGTGATGAAATCGAAAGTTTTGGTGGAATACTAACTATCAGGTGAATGTGATCAATTTGAATAATCATCTCGATGATCTCACATGATTTTCATTCCCCAAGAATTTGAATATCTTTAGTCAGAATTCCTTGGCAAGACCTTCAAGAATACGGAATCTATATTTTGGCGTCCATACTATAGGATAGGTACGCCGATAAATGACATGACTTAATTTTTTAAAGCGGCTCCTGTCACGAAATTATTAATTTTCAGGCAAAGCCGTTTATCCATAACCACCACCAAGGGTGGTGATTTTAAATTTTATAATAAAAGCCAATTAGCTGATATTTAGCTAATTGGCTTTTATTGTGATTTTGTAATTTGTAAACCATTTGCAAATCATGTTTACTTTCAGTGAAAAACGGATCTGTAATTTCAGTCAGATAAAATCACCCTCAATTTTGGCACCGGCCGCGAAAATAACTACCGCCTGATATGCCAAGCTCATTCTCACCGACCGCCTTGTATTCCTCCATTTTCTGAATATACCTTCGAATTCTCCCTTTTGAGTATACAATCAGATTTAAAACATTTGAGTTATCGGGATCAATTTCAAGAATTTTATTAAAATCGATTATCGCACCCAGGAAGTCCTTAATGTTAATTCGCAACAATCCCCGCTCCAAAAGTGCAATCGCATTATTGCAGTTAATCTTAAGAACCTCAGAAACGTCAGATATCGCTCCATTAAAGTCCTGCATTCCCTTCTTGGCGAGCCCTCTCCACAAATAAGCTTCAGATATTCTGCAGTCCAAAGTGATCGCTTTATTTAAAGTGATTATTGCATTCAGATAGTCATGCAAACTTACTTCGTCAATTCCGCGGTCAATGAACTCCTTGGCATTATTCATAATTAAAAATTGTCAGTTTTAAAACTATTATTTTGAGATGCTTTTTTATTCAATCTTTGAAAGCATATCGATTAATAGGTATTGCGACAACATCGTTACACCAAAATAGTATTGCATTTTCATACAAGCGTTGAAGAATTAAATTTCAAACTGGCAATTGGCCAGTTTGAAATCACTTCTAATGTCCTGATGAACAAACATCACAACGCAATTCACAACAACTGCAAGATAGAAAAAACATCATCGACCAAATCCCAATTTTACCCTTATTTGGAATACTTAAACATTGTCTATTTCGATAATGATGAACTTATAATTTTAAATAAGTTACCGGGTTCTTTTTTAAACGTGTTATTGAAAAGATATATGGAAGCCAATAGGAAGACAATAAAACCCAGGACAATCAGCATTTGAATCCATGAGGTCTTTTGAATTTCATGGCGATCATTTACCTCGCAAACCTCGCCAGGACAATATTTGGCTTTCTTTCCGTAATACCACCCATAAAACAGACATCCCATACAGATACCAAATGCCGATTCAAAAAGCAGGAAAATCAGACAGATCAGGCAAATCAACCCTGTGATCGGACTATAGGAATTGACAAACACAACCAATACCAGCATGATCAGCGCCAAAATCAAACCGATAACCCAGGCGAACTTTTTTTGTGCAGCCCCCACATATTCGGGGACCTGCCGTCTGACAATGAGCCTTCCAATGATTAAAGTCGGTGAAAATCGGGGATTTATAAAAACCCGTACGATAAAATCTACAAGAAAAGCTAGAATAAAATACTTCAGCACCACAAAATTCTTGCTCAAAATAGCTAACAAAACCGACAGAAAGGCAAAAACAAAAAATATTCCGGCAGCTGCCCTTATTTCCCGTTCGTTTAGTACAGGAATTTCATAACCATTAACATCTTCTCCAAATTTGATCATTTTACTCATTATTTAATAGTTTTTAGGTGAATATTCTAACAGACACCGCCAAAGGTATCGATTTATTCTGAATCTGAAAATGGAGCCATTTTCGAAACGCTCAATACTCTGAACAGCCGATTCTGCCAATTGATTTGACTTATAAATCACAGATATACTGATATTTAGTACTTACCTAAAATAACTGCCAGCACCATCCCGAAAAAGCCATTTATTCGGAAGTGGTGATGAATAAATCTTCGGGACTAATTGAGCAGCTATTTGATATCTGTCTTAATATTGAAGGAAATTCTTACACAAGACTTATTCGATAATTTTTGGTTATTCCTTCCAGCATCATAGTAATCAGTGTACAACTCATGCCCAGGTAATTAACGCCCAATCCCTTGCCAGTCTGGGAGTCATAACGTTCACTTACTCCATTTTTTATGGCATTGGCAATGAAGTTATCTGCGATCCTGGCAGCCAAATCATCATATCCATAATCTTTAAGCCCTCTAACTACCTGATAGGTTGATGCCGGCCAGACGTCGCCCCGCCAAAACCCATCGGGTTTATACCGGGGATCGTCTTGCGGTATTGTCGGGACTGTCAAAGGGGTTTGCCATGATTTGGATTCCAGGACTGATGCCATACGCTTTGCCATTGCTTTGGTCGGAATTCCGGCATAGAGTGGCATCCAGCACCCTATACTGGTCTCTTTGATCTTCTCGAGGGTATCACGATGGACAGCCAGGAAAAGACCTGACTCTTCATCCCACATATACTTCCGAACAGCTTCCTCACTTTTTTTGATTCTTACTTTCCTTCGCTTTACCATCTCATCATCACCGGCAATATGGGCCAAACGGACCAACGATTTCTCGGCCATCACCAGGTAGGAGGTATTACCCGTCACTAAGACATCTCCATACCACTCACCTTCGGTTTCACTTTTTCGCGTAGGATGTCTGGTGAGTTTCAGATGGTCTAAGGTTCCGTCAAAATCATAGGTCTCAAAACGGGCATGCTGAATAACACTGCTATAAGAACCTACTCCAACCATTCCGATGTTGGTGACATCCCTTTCGCGCCAATACCATTCATGAAAGGATTCAATTGAATGTATGTTATCTTTGATTAATTGGATGTCCTGATTCCTTGTGTAGATTTGTTCCAAACCCCATGCCAAAATGGGGATTTGTGAATAGGCGGGGTAGTTTACCCAATTATTCAGGTTGTTGGGTTCTATCATACATGGAATCATATCACGGGCATAATCAGGTTTTGCTAGGTTCCATCTGGTCTGAAAATCGCGGTAATTTTGAAATACCTCCCGTATTACCTCCGTTTGTCCCGGAAAAATGCTTAGTAAATCGGTGACGAACATCGTGTCCCATATCCACTGACCTTTATATCCCCCACCGGGCGAAATCCAATGATGGCGGAGCGTCCCTTCAGGCGGCATAACCTTATGAAAAATACATTTGTCAAAAACATTCTCTGCAAGTTGCATTACATCCTTGTTATCCGATTTAAAATAATCCCGGATATTTATCGTGCCATCCCCGGCTGCCAATAGTTTCTCCCATACTGATGGTGTGAATAATGCCGCCAATGAGAGCGATGCTGTTCTTAAAAAAGAATTCCTGTCCATGTTATTGCTGGTTAGTTTTATGTTCAAATAATAGCTCCGAAAGTAAATAAAATATGGTTAAATTTGGTCCGAACATCCAATTTAAAAAATATTACAACATACAAGACGATGAGAGTATCAATCATAATGAACAGGCAGTTATTTTTCATTCTCCGTTTAATCCTGATTGTGGAATTTAGCCCTTTCAATAGTATCAGCGCACAACCACTACATGCAAGAATTAAGGTTGATACTGACAGAGTGGTTGGGGAGATTGACAAACTGATCTACGGTAATTTTGTTGAACATTTGGGCCGTTGCATTTATGGCGGATTATATGAGCCAGGTTCACCCCTATCCGATAAAAACGGATTCCGAAAAGATGTTATTCAGGCAACCCTGGCTTTGAAGGTTCCTGTGGTCCGGTGGCCAGGTGGAAATTTCGTTTCGGGATATCATTGGCAGGATGGCATTGGGCCCAAAAGTCAGCGTCCGGTACGAATGGATTTAGCCTGGGGGTTCAGGGAAAATAATAGCTTTGGAACGGATGAATTTATAGATTGGTGCAAAAAGGCACAAACAGAACCCTATTTCTGCGTGAACCTGGGAACGGGAACCCTGGAAGAAGCCCGCAACTGGGTAGAATATTGTAACATTGAAAATGGCACCTATTTTGCTGATCTGAGAATTAAAAATGGTCATCCCAAACCACATAATGTAATTTATTGGGGGCTGGGCAACGAAATGGATGGCTCGTGGCAAATGGGACATAAGAATGCTGAGGATTATGGAAAATTCGCCCTTGAAACGGCAAAACTGATGAAAGGGGTGGATAAAAACATCAAGCTGGTCGCTTCCGGATCGAGCAATTATGGGGGTGATTGGATAAAATGGAATCAGACAGTCCTGGAATATCTCAAAGATCAGGTCGATTATATTTCACTCCATAACTATACAGGAAACAGGAGCGACAACTATTATGAATATATGGCATCGACAGGATTTGCAGAAAAGGCGATCAAAATTACAGCAGGTATTATTCAGGCAGAATTATTAAAGACAAAACGAAAATCCCCTGTTTATATTGCCTTTGATGAATACAACGTATGGTACCGGGCAAAAGGGGAACAAGGGAATGAGGAGATCTACAATCTGGAAGATGCTTTGGTTGTGGCTACTTACCTTAACATATTTATCCGCAATGCCAATGTTGTGAAAATGGCCAATATGGCGCAGCTTGTCAATGTGATTGCCCCGATTTTTACAGACAAAAAGGGTTCCTGGTACCAGACCATCTTCTACCCCCTTTCACTGTTTGCCAATAATTGCTACGGCATAGCCCTTGAAACTTACACTGACTGTCCGGTCTATCCAATTAACGGCAAGGAAATACCCTATCTGGACGTATCTTCTTCCTACAACAAAGTGAAGAATGAAGTGATTCTCAATGTTGTAAACCGGCATAAAGATCAGGCTATACTCACTGACATTATAAGTCAGAACGGAACTTTCAACGGCAGGGCCTCGGTTGATGAAGTCAATGGCCGGGATATTAAAGATCAGAATTCAGCTGAAAAACAATTAGTTAAAACAGAACATAAGACCTTGAATGTAAAGGGTGAAAAATTTTCATATCAGTTCCCTGCACACTCTTATACGATGATTATTATACCCTTAGAATCAAATTAGACTACCGGATGGTCACCTCATATTATTAATAGCAAGCTGAACCTGATTGGTATAAGCCTGGAGAGTTTTTGAAACGATTTCAATATTTTCCTGAGCCTGATTCCAGTTTCGTTGTTCGAGAGCTTCTCTGATGCCCGGCAGGGTTTTCACACCGTATCCGGTATAAAGTCCCGGAGCATAAATCTGGTGTTTATACCAGGCACGGTGTGGTAACCCCTTTTCATTGAGCAGACTTCTTTCTGCCTTAAAGAGTATCTCATTAAGCTTAAGCAATTTATCTGCAGGAAGTTGGGTGGCGTTACAATATTGTTCCTGAAATTCCGCAGAACTCTTTTTCAGTTTTGCCACAGCATTTTCCAGGTTGCTGAAATCAAGATATGGCACAGCCTCTTTTACTTTGGGCGAATTGAAATTTTTTACCGGATCTTTTGCCAGGTCAAACAGTCTATCCCCGATCATTTGATTCTTCTGTTCCGTCTCATTTCTTGCATTTTCGACCAATGCCTTTAATTCTGTAACGTATTCATTAACAGTATTATAAAAGCTACTTACATCAAACGGTAACACATCGGCATTTGCCATTCTCAACATTGCCCTACCTGTAGTTTCAGCAAGGGCAACTCCGTATTTAAATCCGGGATCGCCAAATCTCACATAATGGTCGTATGAATCATAGATTGAATGATATTCCCCTCCCGGACCTTCACCTCCAAAGCCCAGATCCATGGATGAAATCCCCAAATACTGAAGAAATCCGGCCCAATCGGATCCGGCACCTAAGGCACCTAATTTGATATTCTTTTTCCCATTCAATTTATCCCTGCCATTTTTATCTGCCAATACCATGGCAAGCGCATATTTTCGCTCTTTTATATTTACACCCGTCTGTGGATCAATTACTTCATCTGCTATTTCGTTGAAAAACGGTGTTAATGAGTGTGAGCCGGAAGCGTCAATAAAACCGCGGGAATTTCCATCCGTATTTAAATAAAACACACCTTTTTGTCTTAATTCAACCTGGTGATCTTCGGTCCACTCGGTTGAACCCAAAAGTCCGGGTTCCTCACCGTCCCATGCGCAGTAAACCAGGGTACGTTTCAGTTTCAACCCTTTTTTCACTAATTCACCGATGCTTCGGGCCTCCTCCAGTTCAGATACCATTCCGCTTATCGGATCCCCGGCTCCGTTTACCCAGCCATCGTGATGATTACCCCGAATGATCCACTGGTCCGGGAATTCATTGCCAGGAAGTTTCGCAATCACATCATACAATGGTTTGATATCCCAGTTGAATTGCAATTTTAAATGCACCATCTCTTTTCCGGGTCCAACATGGTAGGTAATTGGTAAGGCACCTCTCCAGGAATCCGGCACTACCTGACCGGAAAGAGATTTTAATAAGGGCAGTGCGTCTTCCCATGAGATGGGTAAAACGGGAATTTTCATAATGGTGGAGGCATCCTTAAGCTCTAAATGGCTGGCATTTTTAGTCGCCCCGATACCAGGCGTTAAAGGGTCACCCGGATAAACGGGCATATCCATAACCGAGCCTCTCTGCACACCTTCCTTAGGGCGAAATGCGCCGACGGGATAAACATCCCCACGGGCATACCCGTCATCCTGCGGATCTGAATAAATAATGCATCCCACAGCGCCATGTTGGTAAGCCAGCTTTGGTTTTATCCCTCGCCACGAACCACCATATTTGGCTATTACAATCTTGCCCCTGACATCTATTCCCATTTTCTCCAGTTCTTCATAATCTTCCACAACACCCCGATTTACAAAGACAAGCCCGGCTGTAACATCACCATCAGAGGAATAAGCATTATAGGAGGGAAGCTGTTCGGACCTTTGTCCTGATGTTTTGTCTTCTTTTAAGGACGGCTCTTCCAGCTTTGCCTTAAAAGAGTTCTTTCCCTGAAGTTCCAGCAACCTTATTTTAGGAGTCGGAAACAAAACTTCATAGGTTTCAACTGAGGTTTGATAACCCCACTGACGGAACAAACCAGCCATATACTCTGCATTTGCCTTATCCTGTGGACTCCCCACATGGTGGGGATGCGAGGTCAGAAAATGCATCCAGCTATCCATATTCTGCGCACTCAACCGGGCATCAAACTGTTTCTCCCAGTACAATTGTTTGGCCGAGTTCACCTCTTTAAACCCCATAATCTTTTGGGCCTTGGTGGTCAGGACAAAAAGAAAGGGAATCACCGCCAATATTAAATATCTCATCATTGAAAATTTAGAATAAATTTCTTTTTAGACCATCTAAAGCCTTACAATGAGTCGATAATAATCTGATTGCAAAGATTATCATAATTACTTTATTTTTTAAATTTCAATTCCGCTAATTCGAATTTACCCGAAAAAAAAGCTTCTGATTATATTTTATCAGAAGCTTTTTAAATTACTTTAGCCTAAATATCCTAATTGATATATTCGCTAAGCCATTTACCCAGCTTTTTACGGGTAAAAAATATTCTGCTTTTAACTGTACCGAGAGGCAAATCAAGTTTTTCAGCAATTTCTTTGTACTTAAACCCACTTAAAAACAACTGAAAAGGCTCTCTGAATTCATCTTCAAGCATATCTATTTTTTTGTAGATCTCCTTCTCTGCATGGATAGAATCAGCTGCAGGGGAATAATCATCCTTTGAAAAAGACATCTGTAATTTATGAGATGAACTTTCAAGGGTCGTTTTCGCCTTTACATTTCTTCTATAATCATTAATAAAGGTATTTTTCATGATCGTATAAACCCAGGCCATCAGATTAGTGTCAGCAGAGAATTTGTCACGATAGGTCAATGCTTTCAAGTAAGTCTCCTGCACCAGGTCATGAGCTTTGTCAGAATCACTGGTTAGACTTAAAGCAAAATAATATAATTTACTATGGAGACTTGTTAAGGAATTCTGGAATTGTATTTGTGTCATAGTCTGAATTTTCTAATTAATGATCAAATAAACGTTCTCAATTATCAAACAACGCCTCAAAGATATCAAACACCCACTTACAAAACAAGACCCAGGGCAAATTTATTGTTTATAATTGTATTTTATATGGACAGATTCTAAATAGTAGATTCCTAATTATCAATAATACAATACACTTCACATTAAATTTACCATCATTATAAATTACCGGAATTAAAAAAAAAATTGTATCTTTAATTCTGTTATCTGCCTGAAAACGAATAAAATTTTCAGTATTTAAACTAAATAACAAATTTGTATATCTTTAGCCGCCGAATTTTAAGCAGGGAATCTAAATCACGGGACCAGAAATAGCTTTTAAATTCTTTAGATTTAGGATGCTAATGTCGGGCTATTAAATTTTAAATAAAAATCATGAAGCCGATTCGTATTGCTATCATTGGTCTTGGTTATGTCGGACTTCCGTTAGCCCGGCTTTTTGCCACTAAATTTCCGGTAGTAGGCTTTGACTTAAACCGACACAGAGTTGACGAATTAAGTCAGGGGATCGATCATACGCTGGAGGTTGAACAATCAATATTGCAGGCTGCATTGGTGACTGAAAATCCGGTTAAAACCGGAACCAACGGCCTCTTCTGTTCATTCTCTTCCGAAGAGATCAAAGCTTGCAACTTTTATATCGTAACCGTGCCAACGCCGGTCGATAAAAACAACAGGCCAGATCTAAACCCCCTTTTAAAGGCCTCAGAAACGGTAGGACGGGTGATTTCAAAGGGTGATATTGTGGTCTATGAATCTACCGTCTACCCGGGAGCAACAGAAGAGGATTGTATTCCGGTGATTGAAAAGATATCAGGACTCAAATACAATATTGACTTTTATGCCGGGTATAGTCCGGAAAGGATAAATCCCGGAGACAAGGAACATACCATCGAAAAAATCCGAAAAGTCACCTCCGGATCGACTCCCGAAATTGCAGAAATTGTCGACGCCACATATCGCTCTGTAATTCAGGCTGGTACCTATAAGGCATCTTCAATTATGGTCGCTGAAGCGGCAAAAGTAATTGAAAATAGTCAGCGCGATATTAACATTGCATTCGTAAACGAGCTGGCAAAAATCTTTAATGCAATGAAGATTGATACTCACGATGTTCTGGAGGCGGCCAGTACGAAATGGAACTTTCTTTCATTCAAGCCCGGCCTGGTCGGCGGACACTGTATCGGTGTCGATCCTTATTATCTGGCCCAGAAATCCCAGGAGGCAGGATATCATCCCGAAATTATCCTTGCGGGTCGCAGACTGAATGACAGCATGGGGAAATATATTGCCACCGAGGTAGTCAAATTAATGATTCAAAACGAAATACCGGTAAAGAGCTCTAAAATACTAATGCTTGGAATCACCTTTAAGGAGAACTGTCCGGATATCCGCAATACCAAAGCCATTGATATTTACCATGAGTTAACGAGTTACGGAATTGGGGTGGATGTCTTTGATCCCTGGGCTTCGGCTGAGGAGGTACAGCATGAGTATAACATTCAAATTACCAGTCACCTGAATGACTCGGTTAATTATAGTGCTGTAATATTAGCGGTAGCACATCACCAGTTCCTGGAAATCGACCTGAAATCTTTTAAGGATAAAGGGGCAATTATCTATGATGTTAAAGGTATTTTTGCCCGCGAATTAATTCATGCACGACTCTGATTTATTTTTAAATTTGCAGCTTTACATGAATACAGAAACATTTAAATTCAATTAATAAATAAATATGATTATTGCCATTGACTTTGACGGAACTATCGTCGAACATCGCTTTCCCGCAATCGGAAAGGAGCTTCCTTTTGCATTGGAATCAATTAAAGCGCTTCAGAAAAAGCAGCATCAAATTATCCTGTGGACTTTCAGAGCCGGGAAAACATTGGATGAGGCTGTAGAATATTGCAGAAAAGGGGGAGTTGAATTTTATGCAGTGAATAAGAGTTACCCGGAAGAGCAGTATGACGAATCTGTCAGCAGAAAGATTCATGCAGATATGTTTATCGATGACCGAAATATCGGAGGGATGCTCGGCTGGGGTGAAATATACTTCAAAATTTGCCCGGAAGATTCCGGCGAGCCCAAAAAAAAGAAGAGATAATCTGTCCTGCAGATTATCTCTTTAAAGTTAGCCTTAATCCATTTCAAGCCGGACATCGTGCAATTCCCACCACGGAAGTCCGTGCAGGTTAAGCTGCTCCATAAACGGATCGGGATTAAATTCTTCAACGTTAAAGACTCCGGGTTTTTTCCATTTTCCCTGAAGAAACATCATCGCTCCAATCATAGCTGGCACTCCGGTCGTGTAACTCACTGCCTGTGTGCCAGTTTCTGCATATGCAGCTTCATGACTGCAATTGTTGTAGATATAATAGGTCTTTTTCTTCTTGTCTTTAATCCCTTTTATCCGGCAACCAATAGAAGTTTCACCGATATAATTTGCACCCAGTTCTTCCGGCGCAGGAAGTACGGCCTTTAAAAACTGAATCGGTACAATTTCTTTCCCCTCATAAAGAACAGGTTTAATTGAAGCCATTCCAATATTCTGAATGACACGCAGATGGGTAAGATATTCCTGACCAAACGTCATCCAGAACCTGGCTTTTTTCAGGGTGGGAAAGTTTTTGACCAATGATTCCAGCTCTTCGTGGTAGATTACATACGATTCCCGTTCGCCGATATGGGGATAGGAGAGTGATTTGTGGATTTCATGGGGTTCTGTAATGACCCAATTACCATTTTCCCAGTATTTACCCTTTTGGGTCACCTCCCTGATATTGATCTCCGGGTTAAAATTTGTCGCAAAAGGTTTGCCATGATCACCGGCATTGCAATCGACAATATCCAGATAATGAATCTCATCAAAAACATATTTGGCCGCCCATGCCGTAAAGATGCTGGTCACTCCGGGGTCAAAACCACAACCTAAAATGGCCGTTAATCCGGCTTTCTCAAACCGATCCTGATAGTCCCATTGCCATTTATATTCAAATTTAGCCTCATCCTTAGGCTCATAATTTGCCGTATCGAGGTAGGAAACACCCGTCTCTAGACATGCATCCATAATGGTGAGATCCTGGTATGGCAGTGCCACATTAACAACCAAATCAGGCTGAAAGGAATTGATTAACGCCACTAATTGAGGAACCTCATCGGCATCAACCTGAGCCGTCTGAATCCTGTTCCCCCCAATCCGCGCTGCAATCGCATCACATTTGGATTTTGTCCGGCTTGCCAGCATAACCTCGGTAAAAACCTCGGGCAATCCCGCCATTTTACGTGCTACGACAGTTCCAACACCGCCAGCACCAATAAGTAATACTTTTCCCATCGAATGATCTTAATGAATAGGATTAAACAATTAAATCTTTTGCAAAATAACCATATTTTTCAATGCTTTTGCTGATTTCTTCCTGAATCGAAAATTATTTGTACTTTTAAAATTTACCGAATATTTATCCTTTGAGAAAAATTCTGCTTTCCATTTACCTTCTTTTGACCGCTTTACCCACTTTTGCACAATCTGTTACTCTGCAAATGTCCGAAGTTGTTAAACCATGGACCTACTGGTGGTGGCCGGGCAGTGCTGTGGACCAGAATGGAATCACCGCCCAACTGGAGAATTTTAAGAAATCTGGAGTTGGAGGGGCACATATCATTCCGATCTATGGAGTTAAGGGGGAAGAGTCTCATTTCAGCCCTTTTCTCGGGAAGCGATGGCTCGAAATATTCAATTATACCGTTACCGAAGCGAAACGTCTTGGTCTGGGCATTGACCTGTCGACAGGAACAGGCTGGCCTTTTGGAGGTCCCACAGTTATGAACATAAACGGCTCCAAACAACTTGTTTTTAGCGAAGTAAAAAGCGCTGATACATTAAAGATCAGGGATGTACTTCGAAAAAGCACCTTTGCTGATGCTGATATTTTCCTCATGGATCACTCCGGAACCTATATGCCCGTTAATAAGTCACTTCCGGTAAAAAAGTGGTTGGGGGAAACTGGTCAGAAACTTTTGCTTGTCACCTATGAACCGACCAATCAAAAGGTTAAACGGGCAGCCCCTGGCGGAGAGGGGTTGGTAGTCGATCATTTCAATCCAGAGGCGATGAGGCAATATCTTGATGTTTTCGATTCTACGTTGTTTGGGAGTAGAAGTAATCAGATTCCAAGGGCAATGTATAATGACTCTTATGAAGTCTATCAGGCTAACTGGACGACCGATTTTTATGAAACATTTGAAAAGCAACATCATTACAATCTAAAAGCGATTATTTATACCGTTAGTCCAAATTTCCCTGACACCACAATCAAGGGAAAAGTGATCTCAGATTACCGCGAAACATTGTCCTCATTACTTTATGCCACTCAAAAAACCTGGGCCTCCTGGACCACAAGTCATCAGATGCTAAGCAGGTATCAGGCACATGGGTCACCCGGCAACTTACTTGATTTATATGCCCTTGCAGACATTCCTGAAACAGAATCGTTTGGAAGCAGCAACTTTAAAATTCCAAATGTGCGCGTTGATCCTGATTATGAGGAGAAAAATTTCGGCCGTCCGAATCCGTTGATGATGAAATTCGCCTCCTCTCCTGCTCATTTACTCGGGAAAAAATTAGTTGCATCCGAAACATCAACATGGCTCGGCAACCATTTTAAGGTTGCTCTCTCGCAGATAAAGCCACAAATTGATGAACTTTTCACTGCCGGAATCAACCACATCTTCTACCACGGCACAACCTACTCGCCAGCCGGGGAGCCTTTCCCGGGATGGCTCTTCTACGCTTCGACCAATTATGGATCCAATTCTCACTTTTATAACGAGTTTCCGCTTTTGAACCACTATGTTCGGAATTGCCAGAAGCTCCTTCAGGAGTCAGATCCTGACAATGATCTGCTCGTTTATCTTCCGATTTACGATTTTTGGGCAAACACCAGGGAGCCGCTTTTATCGCTCTTTACGGTCCATCATGCCGATAAATGGTTCTTAAATACCCCATTCGGGAAATTGGCAAACCGACTATGGGAAACGGGATATGGTTTTGATTATATTTCTGACATGCAAATCAGTCAGTTAAAAATTAACCCCGATCATAGTGTTTCCATCGGAAAATGCCATTATCAGACCATAGTTATTCCTCCTGTAGATCACATGCCCTTCGAAACATTAAATAATCTCTCCATACTTGCCAGAGAGGGGGTAAAAATCATTTTCGACTGCCATTTACCCACTATGCTTCCAGGGTACAGTCGAACTTCCCAGGAAAAGATATTTGATAAACTCAAAAATGCGCTGAAAAAATCTCCGGAAGTTACAATTAATGAAGCTGAAAAAGCACTAACAAAGTTAAATATCAGGCACGAAACGCTTCCGGCTTCGGGTCTGAGCTTCATCCGAAAAAGGATCGGAACCAGTATATATTATTTTGTTGCCAACCTTTCCAACCATTTTTTTCACGATACAATCTCCCTGTCAGAACCTGCAGAAGCACTTGAATACTATAACCCGATGAGTGAGGAACGTGGATTTTTAAACTTTGAAAAGGATGAAAATGGAATCCGCACTTCACTCTATTTGCCACCCGGTAGTTCCTGTTTTCTGATCTTGGGTAATAAACCTCATAGAGGCAAGACCCGGACTTTCAGAATACCTTCAACCAACTCATTTGCGCTGACCAAGTGGAAGGTTGAATTCAAGGAAGGGACACCTGAACTTCCTAAAACTGTTTTTCAACCCAAAAAACTTACCAGCTGGACTTCCTGGGGTGATCCTGCGCTAAACTGGTACAATGGGTATGGCACCTACAGTTCAACCTTCACCCTTCCAGTTTCATGGATAACCGGACAAGGGGTTTACCTTCAGATTGATGATCTGCGCGAAACAGCCAGGGTAACTGTCAACGGAGAGGATGTCGGAACAATTTGGGCTGTTCCTTATCACCTTTTTATCCCGGCAGCCTTTCTGCAATTCGGAAATGAAAACACAATCACGCTTAACGTCCGAAATCTATCAGCCAATGAAGCGAGATACCTTGATAACAGGGGAATTAACTGGAAGAAATTTTATGACGCCAACATTGTGGATATTACCTACAAACCTTTTGATGCTTCCAAATGGCTACCCGTTCCCTCCGGAATTCTGGGGGAAGTGCACATTGTAGCCATCAATTCAATAATCAGCAAATAAATTTAGCAAAATGGGAATATTAAACTATTCAGAAGAGGGGTGGGAAGAGGTTCGGGAGGGGACCTTTCGGAAGCTCGTTCATCTTGAACAACTTATGACGGTGATGATCGAATTTCGGAATGGACCCTGGCTCGAAGCCGACCCGTACCACTCGCATCCGCATGAGCAGACCTGCTACATTGCCAAAGGGGAAGTGATCCTCTATTGTAAAGGAGAACCAGACCAGCATCTTTGCGAAGGTGATTTATTTTATATCCCCTCCGGGAGGGAGCATACCATACGCGTGATAACACCGCTGGCAAGACTTATTGACAGCTTCTCCCCTATCCGTAAGGACTTTATCGAATAACTATCAGAATTAATTGCGGTTAAGACAATGGTAATGAATACAGTGACAACGCAGAAACTCACTGTCAGATCTTCCAGTTACTTATTTTGGGTGTAAGATTCAATCAATATACCGTTTGTTCAGATCGTGATAGGCATCGATGCGGCGGTCACGCAAAAATGGCCACCAGCGTCTCACCGATTCCGATCTTTCAAGATCGATTCCGACGATAAGATTGGTCTCTTCCGATTCTGGGGCTGCTGCCAGGAGTTCACCCTGCGGGCCAATCGCCATACTGTTTCCCCAGAACGTGATTCCGTTGGTCTGTCCGGAAGGATCGGGCTCATAACCGGTACGGTTAACGGAGATCACAGGAAGTCCGTTGGCTACGGCATGACCGCGTTGTGAAATCATCCAGGCATCGAGCTGCCGTTTTTTCTCGTCAACAGCATCGGTTGATTCATAGCCGATTGCCGTTGGATAGATCAGTATCTCTGCACCGGCAAGGGCCATCAGCCTGGCTGCCTCAGGATACCACTGGTCCCAACATATCAGCACTCCCAGTTTACCTACCGATGTGTTTATAGGCTGAAAACCCAGGTCTCCGGGCGTAAAATAGAATTTTTCGTAATAGGCCGGATCATCCGGGATATGCATTTTACGATATTTTCCGGCAATTGAACCATCTTTTTCAAAAACCACAGCAGTATTGTGATAGAGCCCTGCCGACCGCTTTTCAAACAGGGAAGTCACTAAAACCACCCCATATTTAAGGGCAAGCTGACCATAGAAATCTGTCGAATCTCCGGGAATGGGTTCGGCAAGATCAAAAAATGCAGGATTTTCCGTCTGACAAAAGTAGAGCGAATTATGAAGCTCCTGCAAAACGATCAGTTTAGCGCCCTGTGCCGCACACCAGCCGATACTGGAAGCTAATTTTGACATATTGGCTTTCATGTCAGCACTGTTAATCTGTTGTATTAATCCTGCTGTCAGCATATTACAAACTATTAAATATTTTTCAACGGATGGCCTAAACTGTTAACACAAAAATAAACAAATAATCCGTCGACTGTCACAAAACTCCTTTCGGAAACTGCATCGTCACACAATGAAGTGATCCATGCTGTATGATTAAAGGGCGGCAGTCGATTCCGATAATTTCCCGATCCGGGAAAGCTGTTTTCAGCAGATTTTCCGCAATAATATCTTTTGGCGAGCCATAGAACGGCACCAAAACAGCCCCGTTAATAATCAGAAAATTGGCATAGGTTGCTGGCAACCTGAATTCACCATCAAAAACGGCCTCAGCCATTGGAAGTGGGATGAGGTTATAGGGTTGATCATTTAATGTTCTGAAAGAGATCAGCTCAAGCTCCATATTTTTCAATGCCTCATAATGCTCATCATTTTCATCCTCACATTTCACATAGGCAATAGTCTGCGGATCACAAAATCTTGCCAGCGTATCGACATGACTATCGGTATCATCCCCGGTAAGATATCCCGATGAAAGCCAAAGTATTTGCGCTCCGCCAAACAGTTCAATTAATTTGCGTTCGATTTCTTCTTCCGATAAATATTGATTCCTGTTAGCCGATAAAAGACAGGCTCTGGTGGTAAGAATTGTCCCTTGGCCGTCAGATTCAAGACTCCCCCCCTCCAAAATCAGGTTCTGCTTATTTTGATACAAAACCTTTTCCTGAAAGAGACCCTGCAGATATAAAGAACGGGTAATCTGGTTATCAAAATTTGAGGCGAATTTCAGCCCCCAGCCATTAAAGGTGAAATCGTAAAGCGTAGGTTTCCCTCCTGCCATTACTGTAATGGCGCCATGGTCGCGGGCCCAGGTATCGTTCGAAGCGAGTTCGGCAAAAATCAGGTTTTCAACCCGGCAATCTTTTAGTTTATTGCTAAGATACAGCTGGTCGGGACAAACAATCAATACTTTCTCCCTTTCGGATATGGCTTTTACAATTTCGATGAAGCATCGCTCAACCTCTTCAAGCATATCGGCCCAGTCGGTCTTTTCGTGCGGCCACGTGAGCATAACGCCGCTTTGATCGGCCCATTCTGCCGGAAATACTATTTTTTCACCGGGCATAATTTAATATTTAATTGTTTTAATCATCGTAAACGTTGTCAGCCAGAATTCTGCTATTATTATGGTTATACTCCCAATCCAGATAATTTCCCAAATCATTGCTTTGGTAATTACGAAATTCAGCCGAAACATATGTTGCAAATCACTGCCTACACCCTCTCCGACCGTTGCGATATATCCTGATGCAATACATATTAAGTAACATTACCGATGCGGTGAACAATGAGACTTGTCTGATTACAGGTTTACTTCCGGCTAAGGATATGTTTTTATACCGGACCCTCTTCCCAAAATAGTAGCCGGCAATTATTCCCATGAACAGATTAAACACCGGAAATCCCATAAACATTCCAAACATGACTAAGTTACAGAATAAATAGGTGCAGATCAGAAACCAGAAAGGCAGTTCAAATCGCCTGCGAACCAGTTTCTTTAGAATCAGCAGGTCAACCAGTAGTCCGGTAAATAATCCCGGTAAAACAAAATACAAAGGCTTCTGCAATTGAAAAAGAAAGAACCAAAGGGCGAAAGCGGCCAGGAAGAAGCATGCCGGAAACAGAAATCCAAATAACAGTCCGAAAATCAACTTATCGATAGATCCGGATCGTGCAACACCCCGATTATTATTCATTATTTCTTTATAGCTTTCAGTATTCCCTTGAGAAAATCATTAAAATCGAATCCTTCGCCCGAATACCCCAGACGAACCACGACCAGGTTTCGTGAAGGGATAATGAAAATCCGCTGACCCCGATGGCCATCACAGAAAAAGAGATCTTCAGGAACATCAGGAAGCGTTTTGGAACGGTTTAGCCAGAACTGTGCGCCATACTCACCTTTTGAAGCAGCAACCGGCGTGCGGGTATAGTTAACCCAACCTCTGGCCAGAATGGTATCTCCTTTCCAGACGCCATCATTGGCATAGAGTAATCCAAATCGGGCCCAATCGCGTGCCGTGGCGTTGCTGTAGGAAGATCCGACGAAATTACCCGCTGCATCGGTTTCCAGGATCATCGAAGTGATCCCGATTTTACTGAATATTTCGCGATAGGGGAATTCATGGTAATATTGATCGTTTCGGATCAGAGTCCGAAAAATACCCGAAAGGATATTGGTTGTACCTGATGAGTATTTCCACTCAGCCCCGGACTTTTCCTTGTAAGGGACATTGATTGCGGCTTTATAGGAATCTGAAGTGCGGTAGAGCATATTGGTGACCGGTGAGACATCGCCATAATCCTCGTCCCACTTCAAACCGCTGCTCATGTGCATCAGATCATTGATCGTGATATCTCTGCGGCGATCCTGCAACCATTGCGAAACAGGGGCCGTGGCCTTGATATTCAGTTTTCCCTGTCGGGATAAAACACCGGCTATGGCATTCATTATGCTTTTGGTCATCGACCATCCCCAGATGCGGGTATCGGGTGTAACCCCAAATTCAGAAGCGTATTTTTCTGCAATCAGCTCGCCTTTATATAACACGACAACCGCAGCAGTCCATCGTTTGTCCTCGGAAGATGGTCCAAATGCACTATTTACGACCTTCTTAAGTTGCATGGTATCAATTTCCGGATACAGGGTATCTTTCAATTGGTCACCATCCGGCCATGGAATTCGCCATACCCCGTTTCGCTTGATCAGAGGCAAGGTGAAATTTGACTTTTGTAACGAATCGATGGGACTCGAGCCGGCAAGGCAACACCCAAAACCTTCACGATAGACGGCCGTCTGCTGAGCCAATCCCCAGAAGGAGGTGGTGACGGTTTTATGATCAAAGTCCACCTTACTTCGGGTATATTTCACAATGGAGTAATTCAAATCGATCAACTGGACAACCTGAGGATCTCTTCCCGATACAAAAACAGCAGTTGCCATTGTTTTGGCGCCATATCCGGTGGCAATGTAAAGTTTTGGGAACTGGGAAATCCCAATAACGACAACTGCCACAGCGATCAGTAGCGGAATAAGGTATTTGCGATTTATCATAGCGAAAGAATTTTAAGAAAAAGTGTGAATTGGACTAAAATTTCTGATTCTTCAATCTTTTAACCAGTTTAAATTTTTTATTAACCTTATTTTAAATGATCTACAAATGAGTTTACTTTTGTCATTTCTGGTTTCCTTCAATCTAAAAGCAAGATTCTTCATTAAATCATCACGCAAAGTCGCCAGGCCGCGCAAAGGCTGAACACTGTTTTTTCAATAGTCTAACACCCTATCAGTCTAACAGCCTAATTAATCACTCTTCCTCCAGCGCCTGCTCGAGTTCGTCGGTCATCTCGAGGTTATGATAGACGTTTTGCACATCTTCATTCTCCTCCAATTCCTCGATCATTCGCAGTACAACCCTTGCTTCTGAAACCGGCAGCCGTTTATCCACGCGCGGAACACGCTGAAGTTCTGCTTTTTGTGGCTCTATTTTCAACTCCTCCAATTTCCTGTTGAAATTCCCAAAGTCTTCAAGGGCGGTGGTAACGGTAATTATATCATCCTCAATTTCAATGTCCTCTGCACCTGCTTCAATAAATTCAAGTTCGAGCTCATCCATATTAATTCCCTCCTTGAGCGGGATGGCAAAAACGCCTTTCCGGTCAAAAATAAAACTCAGCGAACCTTTGGTGGCTAAAGCGCCCCCCCGCTTGGTAATGATATGGCGAATGTCTGCTACTGTTCTGTTGTTGTTGTCGCTCAGACACTCCACAAATACGGCAACGCGGCCGGCTCCATAGCCTTCAAGGAATATTTCAGCCAGATCGTTGCCATCTTTTTCACCCCGGCTTATGGCCCGGTCAATGTTATCCTTTGGCATATTCTGTCCCTTGGCATTCAGAACCGCAATCCGCAGCCGGGCATTCATTGCCGGATCACTGATGCCACCCTCCTTCACTGCAACGGTGATTTCCTTCGCCAATCTGGAGAAGATATTTGATCGTTTGGCATCGAGCGCCCCTTTCTTCCTCTTAATCTTTGACCATTTACTGTGTCCTGACATATTGTATAGTTTACTAAAGCTACAAATTTAATAAATGAATCGAACCTAAACCAACATGTTCAAATTGGTATTTGGTTTCTGAGCAATAATCTATTACTTTGTGCCCACTAACCGACAGAATAGAATTGGTAAATGAGATATTTTCAAGGCTGATTTCCGGGTATTTGAGTTCTGAGAATTTTCTGCTATTTATTGTTTTAAATTTTAATAAGGCTCAAGATTAGCTTATGAATGAACTGATTATCAACAGGGACAATCTGGACAAAGAATATGTTATAGCTCAGGATCAACATATTACCGGAAGAGAATTTCTGAAATTCGTCCAATACTATTCGCTTTTGATCAATAACCAGGGGAACACCAAAATTGGAATTTATTCCGAAAACAGGGTCGAATGGATCTACGCCTTTTATGCAGCGCTCCAGAGCAATTGCATTGTAGTTCCTATCGATTATCTGGCATCGGACACCGATGTCGCCTATATTGTTGATGATTGTCAGCCCGAATTATTGTTTATCAGTGCCGCCATGGAGGAGTCCTGGCTGAAGGTAAAGGAAAAATGCAATTATCATCCCTCAATTATCAGGTTCGAAGATTACCCGCCTGACATAAATACGGCTGAGAGTAGCTGGTTCGGGCCGGATGATAATGATACAACTGCCGTGATTATCTATACTTCGGGAACGACAGGCAGTCCCAAAGGGGTAATGCTCTCCTTTACGAACATCATTTTCAACATGAAGGCTGTGGTGGAGCCAGGCATCTTCCACGCTGAAAGTCAGGTACTCATGTTGCTTCCGTTGCATCACGTATTCCCGCTTGTCGGATCACTGATGCTACCTATATACGCCGGGGGAACCGTTGTGATCTGCCCTTCGATGCAAACTGCCGATCTGATGAAAACACTCGCCGACAACAAAGTCAATCTGCTGCTGGGTGTTCCACGGCTCTACGAATTGATCTATCGGGGCTTAATGGCCAAAATAAATAAAAGCGTCCTTGCCAGGACTTTCTTAAAACTGGTTTATCTGACACACAGCCGAAAACTGGGGAAAGTATTGTTTAAGAAAGTTCATGACGGGTTAGGTGGTCATTTGAAGTTTATGATTGCGGGCGGGGCTGCATTAAACACCGAGGTGGGAAAGTTCTTCTATGCCCTCGGATTTGAAATTCTTGAAGGATTTGGCATGACCGAGGCCGCTCCGATGATCACCTTTCCCAGGCCGGGCCATATCAAAATCGGTTCAACAGGGCAATCACTACCCGGATCACAGGTTGAAATAAGGGACGGCGAAATTGTCGCCAGGGGTCCGAATATCATGAAAGGATATTATAAGCGCCCTGAAGAGACTGCAGAAGTGATCAAGGATGGCTGGCTGTATACCGGTGATCTTGGCCGGATTGAAAAGGATGGATTTTTGTATATAACCGGAAGGAAGAAAGAGATCATCGTTTTACCCAATGGCAAGAATATTAATCCTGTTGAGCTGGAAATGAAACTCGAGGATCTTTATCCGGCGATTAAGGAGGTTGGGGTATTTTTATACAAGGAGATGCTTCATGCACTCATCTATGCTGATCCCAATTTTATATCAGAAAATAACATAATTGACATTCCTGCTTATTTCAGGGATTCGGTCCTCTCCCCATTCAATGCCGGGATGAGTTCATACAAGCGGATCATGCAGTTTACACTGGTTAATAATGAATTGCCGCGAACCAGGTTATCCAAACTTCAGCGATTCAAATTCGAAGAGCTGATTCATCAAACCGAAACCAAAAAAGCCAAATCAAAAGATCCAGACACCGAAGAATACCGCGCCGTTAAATCATTTATCGAATCGCAGGTAGATATGGATATTTCTCCAGAGGATAACCTGACCTTTGACATCTCACTTGATTCTCTGGGTAAGATCGGTCTGATTCATTATATCGAGAATACCTTTGGAATCATAATCAGCGAAGAGCAATTACTCAAATTCCCCTCTGTACAAACCATCTCCGAATACATCAGCTTAAACAAACTATTTCATAAACAGGATGAATCTTCCTGGACAAACCATCTCAAGGAGGATATTACGGTCGATCTGCCGAAATATACTTTCCTGCTGGGAGCCATTGTGAAATCGGTGAGATCGGTTGCAAACCTGTTTATTTCTACCGAATGTATCGGGCTTGAAAATATCCCCGACGGGGCTTGTTTCCTGACCCCAAACCATCAAAGTAAACTCGATCCGTTTCTGATCCTCTCTTACCTGGATAAAAAAACGGTGAAAGCGACTTATGCCTATGCCAAAAAAGATCATGTTCAGGGCTTTGCACGCAAATACCTGGCTCACCGGACAAACGTGATTGTCATGGATCTTGCCAGAGAGTTAAAGGAGTCGATTCAAAAATTGGCAGAGGTCGTCAAGCTTGGAAAAAAAGTGCTGATTTTCCCTGAGGGGACGCGCACGCTGAGCGGTGAAATGGGGACTTTCAAGAAAACCTATGCCCTGATCAGCTCCGAGTTAAACATTCCGATTGTTCCGGTTGCGATTTCCGGAGCCTATTACGGCGATCCGAAAGACCGGTTCCGGATAAAGAGGACCAAAATTGTAGTTGAATTTCTCCCGGCCATCGATCCCGCCGGGTTAAATCCGGACGAGCTGAATGAGCTTGTCAGGCAGCAGATTTTAGAGCGACTGAAAAATCAGGGATAATGAATAGATAAATAAAATAGTGACCGGGTCAATGTTCAGGATTTGGACATTGACCCGGTCACTAAAATTGACCCGGTCACTGATATTTAAAATTTAAAGGTTTTTAGGGATCCATCGGTTCATCCAGATCAATCTGCAAGGCAGAAACCTGGGGGTAAAACTCAGCCTCGGTCTCCGACAATCTCTTCCCGTTTTTGTAGGGTGAATAACCCAATTCTTCGACACAACGGTCCTGCATCTCCTTATCGGTGATGTAATAACTTTGATCTTTATCGGTTGAAGTGATACAGGTTTTATCCATCGGGAAACCGTACCGGAACATCAGCCTCACGCAATTGCGCATATTGGTGGTGGTATGTCTCGCGTGCGGCTCCATAAAAATAACATTTTCCGGAACATGCATTGTTTCAATCAGATATTTCTTCATCTCCTCCGCTTCACAGAATTTTGTTTTATAGGGATGGGCCTTCCCACCCGAAACCATGATAAACGGCGCCAGTTTTTCCCTCCATCGGTAGGCCGCCACCCTGCACCGAATCATTCCGATGGGGCTCAGAGGTTCTTCACGGATTTCGGGACCTTCACCGGGCACCAGGATCAGCGAATATTTCCAATCTGCCCAGTGGATAGTCTTAACCTTTTCGAAAGCCAGCCTGTTACATTTTTTCTCCATCGGTTCATAGTCGGCAGGACGGTTGCGGTCATTGATTTCGATCTCCCGGATTGCATAATCCATGGTTGGCATAAAAAATAGCCGGCTCTGTTTCACATCTTCGAGAACGGTATTGGAACAATCATAAACAACAATGGGATAGTCTTTTGAATGAATGTCAAAGCTGATGGAGTCGATACTCGGGTAATTGGGTTTCCGGTTTCGGGCGCCATAAACATCGATTGCAAAATTAACCGCTTTGGCATCCTGTTCCCACGCCTTCCGGAGCATTTCCCGGGGTTCGGAATTTGAAAACAAATAATAACATCCCGAAGGAATTAAATGCTTTTGGACCAATCCTTTGATTTCAGGATTTGAAGCATATAATGCAACCAGCCGGTCACCTATACTCTGAATTTCGGAATCGGTGAATTTGATGTTTTCAAAGTAACAACTCACCTTATTTCCGCAATTTTTCAGGGATGAAGTGAGAAATTCCCGTTTTGCAGCGGCAATTTTTGAGAGCTCCGGATCGTTGGACAACAGTTTGCTGACTTCCGGCAGCCGTTCAAACAGGGTCAGCAGGTAATAGTTTTTGGACTGGACGTAACTTTCAGCCTTTACCAGCGTATATTTTGGGTCCGGAAGCTGACCCGCCAGTAAATTGCCGCAAATCATGAATAGGAGAAAAACAGATGCATAAGTCTTCATTGTACATTAAATTAATAAGCGTCAAGTTGATAAAGTTTCAGATAAATCCGAATCTCTGAATTTGATTTCAAAGATAAAATATATTTTTAGTGAGCGGGTGACTTTTTAGCGAGCGGGTGAGTTTATAGTGAGCGGGTGAGTGTTTAAATCGTGAATACTCACCCGCTCACTATAAAGGAACTGTCACCCGGTAAATTTTCACTTATGATTTTAAACTTACCCATAATCCTAAATTAAATTCTCACTCAAGAACTTTTTTTTAATGGTTCACTTTTACGAATTTGTTATATTTGATCTTTTTAAACTATATATGGGACGTTCGACAGTACATTACGCAGATAATAAGACAAATAACGCATTAAAGAAGTTACACAACAAACTCAGACCTGCCGGAACGCCGGTTCAAAGGGTCGAATATATTATTGAACTCCTTTTATTGAGAATCTTCGAGACTAAGATTAAACAAGACGAAGAGTTTAAGCCATTGCGTAAGCTTTTTTCGGCCGACTACATGTGGAAGAATCCCAAAACCGGAATCGAGGAATCGAATGAAAACCGGCTATTCTCCTACCTGCCATCAGTTTCGAATGAACAAATTTTAACTGAACTAAACGACAATTTCTTCCCTTTCTATTCATCCATTTTATACAGTGCAAGACAGGTATTTGAGGGTAATCTGCCCCAAAAAGTTCAGGATCAATTAGTATTAATTGAGGAGGTTTTTAGCAACTCTAATTTTACGAATAATGTAAACAGCGGAAATCTGGGTGAAGTGATCAGCATTGTTGCCAATGATATTGAAGAAGCCCGTTTACTGAGAACCGATCTGTTGGGCGATGCTATCGAATCTGCATTAAGCGAAACCGGCGGAACAAAAGATGTTGGCCTGTTTCGTACTCCCGATCATATCCGTCAGTTTATGACAGCCTTAGTTGAACCAACTTTTGAAGATTCAATTTTTGATCCAACATGCGGAACAGCCGGCTTCTTATTTGATGCTTTTGAATTTGTAATGCGCAGAATAGACCCCGACCGTGAATGGCCCGGCGAAAAAGCAAACAGTGAATTAGCTGAATGGTTTGACCAATATTTTAAATCCCATCAGCTTGAATACCCCAATATTGAACAAACAACCCAATTCTACCGTACTGGTGTGATGGGAATTGAATACCTCGGGATGATCCGAAAAATGGCTGCCATTAACTTCTATATCCGGGGATTAAACCCAGCCAATATCGAGCAGGGCGACTCTCTGGCCAAATACAGACCGGTAACCGACCATGAAAGTAAATCTGTGATTCTTGCCAATCCGCCATTTGGGGCGCAACTCGATCAGGAATCCTATCCCGATGTCTGGGGCGAATATTCAAAAGAATCGGAAACCACCATTCTGTTTGTAAAACTGATGTTTGAACAACTTAAGCAGGGAGGACGTTGTGCTGTGGTTGTTTCCGAAGGATTTCACACGTGGGATCAGTTTAGCGCCAGGGCATTGCGTAAGATGTTATTGGACGAAGCGCAGCTGAAAGCCGTAATCTCGTTGCCCCAGGGTTTATTCGTAAGTAAAAACGGCAAGGGCCAAAAACCTCTATTCTTGTTTTCGAAAAGGGGGGTAAAACCGACTGGACCTGGTTTTACAAAGTAACCAACGATGGCTACACGATGGGAACCAACCGCAAAGAGCAAAGGGGAAATCAATTAGTCGAATGCCTGCAGCTTTTCCACGAATTTGTAAAACACGGAAATATACCACCTGAAACCAAAAATCAGTTTTGTATTCCTGCCGAATGGATTAAAGCCCTTGATCCCCGTATCAAAGAAAAAATCCGTACCGAAACGCGCCTGGATATGGAAACAAAAGGGAGGATTGAAAAAGAGAAAAAGGCTGACGAATTAGATAAGAAGGTAAAAGCGAAAAAGATTTCGGAAGCCGATAAGCAGATGGAATTGAAAGTTTTTGACCAGATGCTTGAAAACCGCATTCAAAACGAAATTGCCAAACGGATTGACAAGGCTTACAGTTACTCCTTTAATCTGGCCAATTATAAAAGTACGATTAGCGAAAGTCAGATTGCAGAATGGACCGATGCGCTCAAACATATACCACCCAACGGAGCAACTTCGCTGGATGAAGTTTATAAAAAACTCAGCACTGCCAAACCGGAGAATATCCTCCCTTATCTGTTAAAATTAAATCCGGTCAATGCCCTTGAAGCCGATATTGCCAGGGAATATGTGAGCAATTTGAAAGAAAGCCTGGTGGCTGAACATTCGGAGATCTATAAGATCAAGGAGATTCTCAAAAGTGGCGCAAAGTATCAAAAAGTCAAACTTGGATCAGTTTTAGAAGAGCGTACAGAAATTTTAAATATTGATGACAAAAAAGAATATTTACAATTAACTGTAAGGTTATGGGGTAAGGGAGTTTCTCCCAGAGGAAAAAAACATGGAGTTGAAATTCAAACAAAGAAACAATATGTCGCAAGGGATGGCGATATCATTATCTCAAGAATTGATGCCAGAAATGGAGCTTTTGGGTTAGTTGATTGGCAACTTGATGGTGCGATTGTAAGTAATGAATTCCCACTTTTTTCTGTTAATCCAGGCGAAGCGCTGAAAGAGTACGTATTAGCTATACTAATTTCGCCTCAATTTTATCAACAAATTGAGGTGTCAGTTGAAGGGGCGTCTGGACGCCGGAGGCTTGACACAGAAAAATTTCTTGATTTGGACATTCCTCTCCCTTCAATTGAAGAACAAACTGCTTTTGTAACTCAAATTGATAGGCAAAGAGCTCTTATTGATGGAGTAGAACAGATATTAAAGAATTGGGAAATAGATGAAAAAGTATTCTCAGATTTGCCTTTTTCAGAACTTGATAAGCACTTAATATTTGTTTCCAGTGGTTCTACACCACTTGGAGGATCTAATGTTTATGTTGATTGCGACGGAGTTTTATTTATTCGAAGTCAAAATATTTTGGTAAATAAAACTGATTTATCAGAAGCCGTTATGATTTCAAAGGACGTTCATAATAAGATGAAGAGAACACATGTTAGAAAAAATGATGTATTTTTAAATATTACTGGTGCTTCAATTGGGAGAAGTGCAGTAATGCATGAGAACATTGAAGCAAATGTTAATCAGCATGTTGCTATTCTGAGACCCAATGATTCACTTCTGCCTGATTATTTATCCTCTGTTTTAAACACTCCTAATTTGCAAATCCAAATTGATAAACTTCAAACTGGGTCTTCAAGACAGGGATTAAATTTTGATCAAATAAGAAAACTAAAAATACCTTATACCGATTTAGAAAATCAACGACAAATTGTGGTCAAATTAGATGCTCAATTACTGATATTAGAAGGCTTAAGTAAAATTAAACTCGAAGCCGAAGAGAAAATCAATCGGATATTAGCCGATGTTTGGGGCGAAGAAAAGTCTGAACCTTTGATTGAAGCTGATTAAATGATTGACTATGATTAATATGGCATATAAATATTCAGACATTACTGCCAAAATAATTGGTAGTGCCATGGAGGTGCATAAAATCCTGGGAAATGGATTTCAGGAGGTAATATATCAACGCGCTTTGGAGATGGAAATGGCTTTACAGGGCTTATCATTTGCCCGTGAATTTGAAATGCCTATCTTTTATAAAATGAACAAATTGGAACAAGAAGGGCAGATTTTTTGGTGGAAGATGTGATTTCAGTCGAGATTAAAGCCCTCACAAAAATGGAAGATGTGCATTTGGCACAGGCAATTAATTATTTGGAAGCATATAATTTAGAAATAGGCATGCTCATAAATTTTGGTTCAAAAAGTTTGGAATATCGCAGGCTAATTAATCCGAAGTTTAATCAGCTAAATCAATCTAATCAGTTATAATCAAAGGTTCAGACATTTGGAGGTAGAAGATGAGTAAAGAGACATCAATTAGGCTTTTTGAGCAAAAGCAGGTACGTTCGGTCTGGGATGATGAACAGGAGAAATGGTATTTTTCGATTGTCGATGTGGTAGGGGTACTTTCGGACAGTGTTGACCCGCAAGCCTACTGGCGTAAACTGAAACAGCGGCTCAGGGAAGAAGGAAATGAAACCGTGACGAATTGTCACGGTTTGAAAATGGTTGCAGCCGACGGGAAAATGCGGATGACCGACGTAGCCGATACGGAACAGCTTTTTCGTTTAATCCAATCAATCCCTTCTCCTAAAGCCGAACCGCTTAAAATATGGATAGCCACTGTTGCCCGCGAACGCATTGATGAGATGGAAGATCCTGAAATTGGTATCGACCGGTTGATGGAAACCTATTTACGTAAGGGATACTCCAAAGAATGGATCAACCAGCGGCTCAAAAGCATCGAAATTCGCAAAGAACTGACCGATGAATGGGAAAATCGCGGCGTTCAGAAAGGTAAGGAATTTGCAATCCTTACCGATGATATCACCTGCGCCTGGAGCGGTCTTACAACCAAACAATACAAGCAATTCAAAGATCTGAAAAAAGAGAATCTTCGTGATAACATGACCAATCTCGAATTGGTGCTAAACATGTTAGCCGAAGCTACAACTACCGAGATATCAAAAGAGAAAAAACCAAAAACATTTCCCCAAAACCGAAAGATCGCCAAACAAGGTGGAACCATTGCCGGTAATACCCGAAAAGAAATCGAGGCAAAAACCGGAAAAAAAGTAGTATCAAAAATAAATGCAAAGCAATTAGATAAAAACTCCGACACCAAAGAACTAACCTAAGCTGAAAATACCGCCTGATCATGTCTAAAAAAATTAATGAGGCAACTTCGACCGACCTGCCTGTTATTCAAAAATTGGTTGATGACTATGGATGGAAAGTTGGTGATACGTTATTGTACCAACAGATTTACGATATTCCCGAAAATCTGAAAAAGGATTATTCAACCTATAAAAATATTCGCCCTGATATTGTGCTGCAAAGTTTAAACGGTGAAGTTCTTGCCGTTATTGAAAACAATTTGGACAAGGAAAATAAAGATCTTCTAAAACTGCGGACCATCATTACCCAGATGTTGAAACCACGTTTTCTGTATGCCTGCAGCGCCGAACGGATTTTGTTTTACGACAACGCCTGGAAGGGATTGGAGGCAGGTGAGTTCAAACAGGTAAATTCTTTTATGAGTCTGGAAGAGATGAAGCTCAAAATTGAGCAGCAGAAAAAAATCGCTTCCAACAAAGAAATTACGATCGACACTACCATTGCCGGTGGCTTTGATCCAACAGTAGGTAAAGAGCGCTATTATCAGCTGCAATGCGTCAGGACCATCATCGATAATTATAAATCCGGAAAACTAAAGATGTTAATCCACATGGCAACCGGTCTTGGTAAAACACGAACGGCTGTTGCCCTCGTAAAAGCCTTATTAGGGAGTGGTCTTGCAAAACGAATTTTATTTGTTGTCGACAGACGGATGTTGGCCAAGCAGGCTGTCGATGATGGCTTTGCCCTAATCAGCCGCGAACATACCTCAAGCTGGATTACAACTTCAAATTTCAGGTCGCGAAAACATGCCAGTATTCATGTGGTCGTTATCGACACGTTAGAACTTATTCACAGCGATTTACCTTCAAGTTTTTACGATTTAATTATTGTTGATGAATGCCACCGGAGCATCAATGTCAACCGAAAATTAATCTTTGACCATTTTCTCTGTCCAAGAGTAGGATTAACAGCCACCCCAAGAATTGCCGTTCCCAAAGAGGGTACAGAAGTTGACGAAGAGGATCTGGCCATAATAGATACCTACAAACTATTTGGTTGCGAAACAGGAGAACCGGATTTTCAATTCAATATGGATAGAGGAATCAGTGAGGGATTTCTTGCACCATATAAGCCGGTTGAATTAATCTCTTCCCTGGTGGAAGAGGCTAAAATTAATGGGATCGAATTTGATCATGTGCTTGATCCAAAAACTGAATATGTTACCAGTTTGGGTGAAACAAAGAAATTGAAACTTGAGCAGTTAAACCGTAAATTCGTTTCAAAAGAGAATTGTGAACGGATTGCAGAAGAGATCAAAAAAAATACCCAATACGGTGAAAAGGTTATCTTATTTGGTGTTAGTCAGGCTCATTGCATTGAACTGGCAAAAGCTGTAAACAAGGTTTTCGAAAATGAAAATGCCGAAAAGCCCTATTACGCCGAAGCAGTAATTTCAGAAAACAACGAGCTCAACGAAACATTGAAGGCCTGGTTTAGGAAACCCTATCAGAAACCCTATGTGGTTACTTCAATCGATATTTTAAGTACAGGCGTTGATATTCCATGTGTTCGTTACATCGCTTTTGCCTCCTTAACCAAATCAGTTGGTAAATACATACAAATGGTGGGGCGGGGCACCCGGCTTGATCCAAAAACGGGAAAGTTTAGTTTCTTTGTTCTTGACTTTGTCGGCATCTGTAAAAGGATGGATGATAATGGGAAAGGAACTTTAAAAGAAAACAAAAAAGTTGTAAAACCAGGTGGTCAAAAACCGGTTCAATTTAAAATAAATCAACCAAAAGGCGATTATTTTTTAATCGACAATCCCGATCCGGCTAACTTAATTCAACGTGTGGAAATCCATGGCGATTCAATTGTTATTAAAGACAATATCCCGATAGAGGAAGCAAAACGGATCTTTGAAGAGGAATTAAAAAATAGTCAGGAACCGGTTATTGTAGATTTAAAGGAAAAAGCATTGCAAACTGATTACCAACCAACAGATGAAGAAATAGCAAAATTTATCGAATGGTTAAGTTTACCGAATACATTTATGGATGAGGGGCATTTACAAAAGATGTACAATTTTCCGGAAGGTTCAGCCTGGGATTTTTTACTGCACGCATTAGGAAAAAAGAAAATACCTACTCCAAGAGAGCGTATCGAAAAGAATTATCTGTCATATATCCATACCTACGACTTTTCAGATGAACAAATTGTAATCCTCAAAAAGATTAAGGAAGTATTTGCATCCAACATTGCGTCAAGTCAGAATATTACAGAGAAAGTGATTTTTGGCAATCCGATTTATGAAAGACTCATTGGATCGCATGATTCTGTAAATAAGAAATTCGATGGTAAATTTAATTTGGTAATTGAAGGTTTAAAAAATACATTTACAAATAGATCTCCCAAAATAGTAAATCTGAAATATATTAACCAATAAGTGTAACGCTCCCCCATTCCGAAGCCCCTTCCGGAGGTCGGAAACTGCTTCGACGACCCGGAAACTGCTTCGATGCTCCGGAGAACTGCTTCGATATGCCGGAGAACTGCTTCGATGGGCCGGAATGTTGCTTCACAATGGCGAAAACCTGGTTCACAATGGCGGTAAAGATCACCGGAATTGCGAGTCTCCTCTTCGGTGCAGCAGCCGAAATGGTCTATAAGGCGGTGTGGCGCTTCAATGGAATAAACCCAATTTCACTTTACAAATAAAATACATTATTCATTTGTTTTCTGTATATTTACTTATGCGAGATACTAACTGAATAATATTCAAGGTTTTTTACTTACTTAAATTTAATTAACATGAGACATCCCGATGAGGTATTGCGCATCTTCAGCAGAACGGATGAGGAGGTGTTGCAGCAGTCAGACCTTAAAATGGCTTCTTTCCTTGAGAACAAAAATGTATTTATTGAACGTTTTCCCCAGTTTGCCGACCCCTTTGCGGCAGAGTGGGCAACAGTTACGGCCACAGCCCGGAGCATACCACCCGACTATGTGAATGTTTCCAGTCAATCGGGGCAAACTGAGGCGCTGGTAAAACTGATGGACAGGGGGAGAAATCTCTTCCAGACCCTTATCCTTTTTACGCAGCTTGCATTCCCCGATGATGCAGCTATACTTCGGTTGATGGGCAAGCCGCAATACGATTCTGCCCGGACAAATCAGCTAAAATTGCCGGTCCTGCTTAAAACGGCCTATACCCAGGCCTCAATTCCCGAAAATAAACAGGCGTTAATGGCTCAGGGGATGAAGGAATCGGAGATCGAATCGTTGTTAACCCAGGCCGAAAGTATTATAAATCAGGATATCGTTCAGCAAAATGCGATGAAAGCGCGCACCCTCGAAGCAAACAGACGGATCACCGCTTTGAATCTGGTTTGGTCAAAGATGTCGCTTGTATGCCAGTGTGCCAAGCTGCTCTTTCAGAACGATGTTAGCCGTTATAACCTCTTTCTGCTTAGCGACGGCGCCGTACCCGCACCTGTACCCCAGCCTGCACCGGCGATGACTAATAAGGAGCAATAAACGGGAGTGAGCGTGAGCGGGTGAGTGTTCAAATCCGAATAGGCTTTAGTGAGCGGGTGAGTGTTCAAATCGTGAATACTCACCCGCTCACTAAATGAAAATTCTCTTTTCGAAAATATTCTGTCCAACCGGCGCAACCACCCATCCCAATCCTTCTTCAAAATTAAAATAAACTCATTTGCTTTCCTTCGCTCCCATAAAATATAGGGGGCATAACCTGTTTTAAACCTTTTTAGTGCGATTGTTGTTAATCTCTTAATTAACTATTCCAAATCCCGTTTATTGCACTAATTTGTAAACCCTATTTTATGGAAAGAAGATCTTTTTTGAAAAATTCGGCACTCTCCACAGCCGGCCTCTTGATATCCAAAGACCTGTTTAGTAAACCCAAAGGTAAAATTTATGGTCACAACGAGATGACTTACCGGTTACATACCGAATGGGGATCGCTCAATCCCAAAAAAACGCCGGTTAATGATTGTCATGAGATGATCCAGGATGTAAAAGGGCGAATCCTTCTGCTGACCAATGAGACGAAGAATAACATCATTATCTACAATAAAAGCGGCCGGCTGATCGACACGTGGGGTAAGGTTTTTCCCGGGGCGCACGGTCTGACGATTCAGCACACCGGAAAGGAAGATTTTCTCTTTATTACAGATACCGTTAAGCATCAGGTGTATAAAACGACCATCGACGGAAAGATCCTGCTGACTATCGACGCACCTGCTGACCTTCCGGCCTATCGGAAAAAAGAGGCCTTTGTCCCGACCGAAACCGCGGTTCTTGAAAACGGTGAGTTTTATATCGCCGACGGGTACGGTGCGCAACACATCATGCATTATGACGAAAATGGCCATTTAAAGAACTCATTCGGAGGTCGGGGAACCGGCGACGAACATTTTGATAACGCCCACGGAATCTGCATCGATTACCGGAATGCAACACCCACCTTAATCATAACAGACCGGACCCGCAATGCGTTCAAGAGGTTCTCGCTCGATGGAAAATTGCTTGAAGTGATTCATTTGCCGGGAGCATGTGTCTGCAGACCTGTCATTAAAGGGGATTATTTATATGCCGCAGTGCTGCGTTCCCCGAGTCTCGACAATGCAAAATCGGGTTTTGTCACCATCCTGAACAAGGAGAATAAAGTGGTATCAAACCTGGGAGGTTCCGAACCGGTTTATGAAAACAATAAGCTCAAACCGCTCTCGCAGACCGATAAAATCTTTATTCACCCCCATGATGTCTGCGTGGATGATGAAGGGAGCCTTTATGTAGCCCAGTGGGCATCCGGAAAAGTATATCCTTATAAGTTTACCAAGGCATAATTCAGGAAAGACATACAAAATGGTTTCCCGCTGATTATACAGATTTACATAGATTAAGCGTAAGAATCTGTCTAAACCGGCGATAGGTGCAGGCTAAAAACCTGCCTTAACAGATTGCTGACCAAATTCTCTAAATCAGGGACTAACTAGAATTCGGATGAATAAAAAATATATTCTCATATCTTTTGCATTGCTTCTTACTGCCGGAATATTTTGGGGGATCAGGGCTTTTTCAAGGTATCAACGGAGCAGCCGTCAGAGCGCTGTCTCCTATAACCGGGATATCCGTCCCCTCCTTTCGGACAAGTGTTTTATGTGTCATGGTCCGGACGGGAATAAACGAAGAGTGGGATTAAGGCTGGACCTTCCCTCGGGAGCCTTTGGCGAATTGCAAAAAAACAAGGGGCACTATGCAATCGTCCCGGGTTCACCGGATAAAAGCGAATTAATCCGGCGCATTGAATCTACCGATCCTTCGGTGCTGATGCCTTTGCCCGAAAGTCACCTGACAAAACTCAGTCACGAAGAAATAAATCTGTTCCGGAAATGGATTAAAGAGGGTGCTCACTATGAGAAGCACTGGGCTTTTGTGGCTCCTGTCAAGGCATCACTGCCCGAAGTCAGCGATAAGAGTTGGGTGAAAAATGAAATTGATCATTTTATTCTGGCAAAGCTGGAGCAGAAAGGGTTTGATCCTAACGATGAGGCATCCCGGGAAACCCTGATCAAACGTGCCTTTACCGATATCACCGGGCTACCGCCAACCTACCGGGAAATTACCAGATGGGGTGAAGCATCCGGCAAGGATTGGTATAATCAGATGCTCGATACGCTTTTTCAAAAGCCATCGTATGGCGAAAAGATGGCCATTTTGTGGTGCGATCTGGCCCGGTACGCCGATTCTTACGGGTTTCAGGACGATAATATCCGATCGCAATGGCCCTGGCGAGACTGGGTGATTCATGCCTTCAACAAAAATATTCCGTACGATAAATTCCTCACGGATCAGATCGCGGGCGATTTATTGCCCAATGCGACGAAAGAAAACATTCTGGCCACCGCCTTTTTCCGCAATCACAAATATACAGAGGAGGGTGGAATCATTGAGGAGGAGTACCGCGTTTCGTACAATATTGACAAAACGCGAACCTATGGCAAAGCGGTTCTGGGAGTGACTATTGAATGTGCCCAGTGTCACGATCACAAATACGATCCATTTTCAAACAAGGATTATTACCAGTTGTATGCCTTCTTTAATGAAAGCAAGGAGAAAGGGTTTGAAGGGGATGTGAGTACCTCGACCCCCGCCAAGGCTCCAAAGCTTTTTATCACCGATCAGGAGCGGAAGAAATTTATGCCCTACATTAATGCAGCCGACACCAATGTTTTGCAGGTTTCGGTTATGGGCGACGACTCGTTGAAAAAACCCACCTATATTTTAAGGAGAGGCAGTTATGACGCCCCTACAGAGGTCCGGGTCAGGCCGACCGGGCTGGAGTCGGTTATGCCTTATGATACACTCACCTATTCGCGCAACAGATTAGGGTTGGCCCAATGGACGATCAATAAAAAGAACCCATTGACCGCAAGAGTCTTTGTGAATTTTATCTGGCAGGAGATCTTTGGGAGAGGGATTGTGAAGACATCCAGTGATTATGGCTTACAGGGTGAATTACCGACCAACCCCGAACTGCTCGACTGGCTGGCTGTTGATTTCATGGACCATAACTGGGATATCCAGTATCTGATTAAAAAAATCCTTACCAGCAGCACCTATTGCCAGTCTGCCGAAGTGAGCAGGAAACAGCTCGAGCAGGATCCTGAAAATATCTACTTTTCAAGGTCACCGCGGCTCAGATTCAAGGCTGAGATCATCCGGGACTGGGTTTTAAGCAGCAGTGGATTGCTCAACCCGCAGATTGGGGGACCGAGCGTAAAGCCTTACCAACCGAAGGGGGTCTGGGAAAGCACGACCTCCGGCAGAGGAGTTTTGGCAAGTTACAAACAGGATCATGGTCCGCTGATTTACCGCAGAGGTTTGTATACGATCTTTAAACTGACTGCCCCTCCGCCAAGTTTAATGATCTTCGATGCCAGCAGCAGGGATCAGTGTGAAGCCAGGCGCTCGAGCACCAACACACCGCTGCAGGCGCTGACCATGCAGAATGATCCGACAGTCCTGGAAGCCTGCCGGGTGTTGGCTGAAAATATATCGGTTGGGGGCAAGCCTTTGGATGAAAAAATAGATCAGGCTTTTGTTTCGATTCTGGTTCGGAAACCCTCCGGATTTGAGCGGAATAAACTCGTGGACTACTGTAAAAAGCAGGAAGAATATTTCAAAGAGCATCCTGATTTGTTAAAACTGACATTGAAAGCCGGTGAATTCAAACATCCCAAAGAGGCTTATGATGCCTTGGAAACGGGTGCATTAATGAAAACGATACTGATTATTTACAACTTAGAAGAAGCCATAACAAAATCATAACTATCTATTATGAGAGAATTCCTGGAACATGGATTGAACCAGAACCGGCGTAAGTTTTTATCCAAACTTAGCCTGGGCATCGGTGGATTGGCATTAGGGTCGCTTATGGTGCCCGGATTGTATGACGGGAAAAATGAAGATGACCTTTTTTCAAATGTCCTTCCCCATTTCGCCCCCAAGGCAAAGCGGGTCATTTATCTTTTCCAGAATGGGGCTCCTTCCCAGTTGGATCTGTTTGATTATAAGCCTATGCTCCAAAAAATGCAGGGTGAAGATCTGCCTGCGAGCATCCGGATGGGTCAACGGCTGACCGGAATGACGGCGAGTCAGGCCAAATTTCCACTGGCCGGAACAAAATTCAATTTCTCACAGCACGGTAAAAGCGGCGCATGGTTTAGTGAAACCCTCCCCCATCTGGCCGGGATAAGCGATGATTTATGTTTTGTCCGTTCCCTTTATACCGAAGCGATCAATCATGATCCTGCATTAACTTTCTTCCAGACCGGTGCGCAGGTTGGCAACCGACCCAGCATGGGCTCCTGGATCAGCTATGGACTCGGAAGTGAAAACAAGAATCTCCCTGCTTTCTGTGTCCTGCTCAGCAAAGGAAAAGGGAATGGTCAGGGGGTCTATTCCAAATTGTGGTCAAACGGATTCCTGGATTCAATCCATCAGGGAGTTCAGTTTAGCAGCGGTGAGGAACCGGTGAAGTATTTGACAGATCCTGAATTCATCAACCGTGTCGATAAACGGGTTATGCTCGATGAGATCGCTGCGCTCAACGAAGCCTCCTATAAAAAGATCGGGGATCCCGAAATTGTGACCAAGATTCAGCAATACGAGCTGGCTTACAGGATGCAGATGGCCGTTCCGGAGCTGACTTCACTGCAAAATGAACCCGAATCGATTATTAAAATGTATGGCCCTGACTGTCTGATCCCCGGAACTTATGCGGCAAACTGTTTACTGGCGCGCAAATTGTCTGAAAATGGCGTCCGGTTTGTGCAGCTCTATCACCAGGGATGGGATACTCACGGAAACCTGCCCAGAGAGATTGAAGGTCAATGCAAGGATGTGGACCAATCCTCTGCTGCGCTGATTAAAGATTTAAAACAAAGGGGTTTGCTCGATGAAACGCTGGTCATCTGGGGAGGCGAATTTGGAAGAACCAACTATTGCCAGGGAGCATTAACCAAGGATAATTATGGCCGCGATCACCATCCGCGGTGTTTCACAATATTTATGGCAGGGGGAGGCACCAAACCCGGCGTATTTGGCGAAACCGACGAATTTGGATACAATATAACCAAAATGCCGGTCCACGTTCACGATTTTCATGCTACGGTAATGCATCTGATGGGTATCGACCACGAGAGATTCACATTTAAACACCAGGGGAGAAGATATCGGCTTACGGATGTTGCAGGAACTGTTGTTCATGATATAATTAGTTAATAATGAGTGAGAAAAAAATCTTCCAATGGCTCGAATGGGGTTTGTGGGTTTTAAATCCCGTGATGATCATTCTGGCAATTTTCAGTCAAAAAGTTCAGCCTGCTCTTTTTTTCCTGTGGATAGGTAAGCTTCACCCGTTAGTTTTGCACTTCCCGGTGGTATTTGGAATATTAATTGCCACCTACTTCCTGTTTTTTCAGCGCCGGAGGATTCCCCTGGATACGGAAAAACTGCTGCTTGCCATTAACGCACTAATCTCCAGCGGAGTGGTAATTTGCGGACTGCTGCTATCCAAACAAAACGCCTATGACGGAGATCTTATCATTCTGCATAAATGGGGTGGCCTTATTTTCGCATTGTTAAGCTGGTTCTGGATCTATCTTCTTGATTTAAAAATAAGTTCCAAAAAATACCTGGCTTTTGTATTTCTCGCTATCCTTATCGGATCGACCCATAAAGGGGCGCAGCTGACCCACGGCGTAAATGCCTTAAGTTTTCCCGAATCACCGCTGGCCAAATCGGAAAACACACCGGCATCAGACAGTACGTCAACCTTATACGAAGCCGGCATTGCACCTGTTCTTGCGCAAAAATGTATCAGCTGTCATGGTGCGGATAAGATCAAAGGGGATTTACAGCTCAACACTGCTGAAAATATTTTAAAAGGGGGGAAGCATGGAGACATTCTGAGAGGTGATTCAAATAACGCGGCGCTTCTTTTGGAGCGGCTCCGTTTACCTCAATCTGACGAAAAACATATGCCTCCGGATGGCAAAATGCAACTCACCGCAGACGAGTATGCCCTTATCACCAATTGGATAAAAGGGGGAGCCAGTGTCAAAATCAAATTAAGCCAGTTGGCGAAAAATGACAGTTTGTTCCTTTTAACCAAAAAAGCAACCCCGGTTTCAGGCCCAAAATTCGAACCCAAGAGTAATTTGCCCGATTTAAAAGAGCTTAACTCAAACTATTGCACAGTCAATTACCTCTTCAGCGGGGCCGATGCGGTAGAGGTGAATTTTTTCCAGGGTTCATTTTATAACCACGAGAACCTGAAGAAACTCGAGAAAGTTAAAGATCTGGTGGTCATCCTGAATATGCAGGGGATGCCGCTGAAAAAAGAGGATCTTGATCTGATCGTGCAATTCACAAATTTGCAAAAACTAAATTTAAACAATACGAAGCTGGAGATCACTTCTCTCGGAATATTAAAATCCCTCGCAAAACTTAAATCCCTCTCAATATGCGGGATTGAATTTGATGAAACAGCTCTGGGGAAGTTTTTGGAGAAATCGGGGCTGACCGAACTTAATGTCTGGACAAAAAATGGGTCTTACAAACAACTCGAAAAACTGATGGCGAAATATCCGGGCACCAAAATTATTGTGGGGGACAATCTCGAGGATCAGGTGATGAAAATCAGCAACCCGTCCATTGAACAGGATTCATTAATCATTCCCAACCATCTGGATGTTAGGTTAAAACATCTGCTTAAAGGGGTCACCATCAGGTATACCACCGACGGGAGTGAACCTGACAGTCTGAAAAGCCAGGAGTATAAAGAGATCTTCAGATTATCGCAAAACACGGTATTAAAAGTAAAGGCATATCGGGCCGGATGGAAAAGCAGCAATGTGGTTCAGCGGACCTACTATAAATCGGAGATTCATCCCGATTCGATTGCATTGCTGACAAATCCCGATCCAAAACATCGCGGAAACGGGGCCAAAACGCTCACAGACTATGATCTGGGGGAGAATAACCGCTACACCGACAAATGGTTAGGCTATAAAGATTCGAATCTGGAATTTGTGATCGGGTTTAACCAGCCCAAACTTTTGAACTCAGCTTTCTTAAATGCCTATGTTGAAACTGGACCTTCAATCTTTCCAATAGTCTCGATCACTGTTCAGGGGAGTAATGATGGCAAATTATTTAGTCGGATTGCCGAAACAAAATTTCCGGCAGCTACCAAGAGTGAGGTTACAGGTGCGAAGACATTTACCTGTAGTTTCCCCAGGGGGACGACTTTTAAATTCTATAAGTTTATTGTTGCGAACTGCAAAAAGATGCCGGCCTGGAAGAAAGGCGGGAAAGGGAAACCGGCCTGGATTTTTGTGGATGAACTGTTTTTAAATTAGCAGAGACGCTGCATGCAACGTCTCTGCTAATTAAGATTACGCTAAAAGCGCCTTTACCTGATTGTAGATGTTTTCCGCGGTAAATCCAAGTTGCTGATCAAGCACATCATAGGGTGCAGAAAATCCAAATGAACTCAATCCCCAGATTGCACCGGAGTCTCCGACAAGACCGCGCAGGGTAACAGGAAGACCGGCAGTCAGACCAAATTTAGGGATGCTTACCGGAAGGACACTCTCCTGGTACCCTTTATCCTGTTCGCGGAACAGCCCTTCAGATGGTGCAGAGACGATGCGTACTCCCAGTCCGTCGCGTTCGCGCAACAAGAGAGCGCCTTCAACCAGTGAAGCAACTTCAGAACCCGATGCTACAAGTATAACATCAGGATTCTCACACTCTTCAACGGTATAAGCACCTTTTGCAGCCTGTTTGGCCTCTTCGTAACGGTTTCCTTTTGACGGAAGGTCTTTGATATTCTGTCTCGAAAGAATCAAAGCTGTTGGTGTTGAAGTATTTTCAATTGCAAGCTGCCAGGCAACTGTAGTCTCCTGGGCATCTGCCGGACGCAATACCAGCGTTGAATTTTCACCACTATGATTCTTGAGATGTTCCATTAAGCGGAGCTGAGCCTCGTGCTCAACCGGCTGGTGAGTTGGTCCGTCCTCTCCTACCCTGAATGCATCGTGTGTCCAGATATATTTTACCGGAAGTTCCATCAGCGCGGCCATGCGCAAGGCCGGTTTCATATAGTCAGAGAACACAAAGAAGGTTCCGCAGGCAGCAATAATTCCGCCATGCAGTGCGATTCCGTTCATCACCGAAGCCATGGTCAGTTCGCAAACCCCTGCCTGGAGAAAAGCGCCCGAAAAGTCACCGTTCTTAAACGCTTTTGTATTATTCAGGAATCCATCGGTCTTATCCGAATTGGAGAGGTCGGCAGATGAAACAATCATGTTTTCAATCCCTTTTGCAAAGGCGCCGAGTACAGTAGCTGATGCATTACGCGTTGCTGCTCCTGATTTCTGGACAATTTTTGAATAGTCAAACTCTGGGACTTCTCCGGAAAGAAATTTATCGAGTTTGGCGGCAAGTGCAGGATTTGCATCGGCCCAGGCATCCTCTTCGTCATTCTTGGTATTAGCCCAGGCTTTTAATGTTTCGCGGCGTTTGGCATAGAGTTCTGCCACATCGGGAAAGATTTCAAACGGATTTTCAGGATTGCCCCCCAGGTTGGCAATGGTTTTCTTAAATGAGGCGCCGGCATGGGTTAATGGCTGTCCATGGGTTGAACACTGACGTTCAAAATTGGAACCGTCTTCTTTGATCGCCCCTTTTCCCATGATGGTTTTGCCAATAATTATAGTTGGCCTTGTTTTTTCGGTCAATGCGGCGCGGAGGGCACCACGGATAGCTTCGCCATCATTTCCGGCAATGGTTAAAACATTCCATCCCCAGGCGGTATATTTCATGGCCGTATCTTCCGCGGTAACCGAATCAGTTCCGGTAGAGAGCTGAATATCATTTGAATCGTAGAACATGATCAGGTTATTCAGTCCCAGGTAGCCGGCAAGACGGCCTGCACCCTGAGAGATCTCTTCCTGGATTCCTCCGTCAGATATAAAGGTATAGGTCTTGTGAGCCATCCATTCGCCGAAACGGGCAACCAGAAAACGCTCAGCAATTGCAGCACCCACAGCCATGGTATGCCCCTGGCCCAAAGGACCGGAGGTATTTTCGACTCCCCGTTCAGGATCAACTTCGGGATGCCCCGGAGTCACAGAGCCCCACTGGCGGAAGTTTTTCAGATCCTCGAGAGAATAATTTCCTGCAAGCGCCAATACAGAATAGAGCATTGGAGACATGTGCCCCGGATCGAGGAAGAACCGGTCGCGAAAAGGCCAGGTCATCTCGCTGGGATCGTAATTTAAAAACTCAGTAAACAGGATATTTGCGAAATCGGCTCCACCCATTGCACCTCCGGGATGTCCGGAGTTCGCTTTCTCGACCATTGCTGCAGAGAGAATACGGATATTATCTGCTGCTCTGTTTGTGACGGAATTACTCATTCTTGTACTATTTGAAAATAATTGTAAAAAATATATTTATAAAAAACTATATTCGGGGGGAAATAGACAAAAGCAAATCCAGGGACAGTTCTTGCAGGACTATCTGTTGGTTTCACTTCACGGCTTTCCAAAGGCTATTTTGCAGCAAGCACCCTTACCATAAATACCCCTTCAATCGAGTTTATTTTGGCGATGATTTCATCAGAAAGCACCTCATTGTTGGTATCGATGATATTATAAGCCACATCCCCCCTGTTTTTATTCAGCATATTATCAATATTAATCCCTTCATGGGCTAGGATTGTGGTGATCTGGCTGATGATATTCGGGATGTTTTTATTGGTGACTAACAGTCGAGCTCCATTATTGCGTTCGAGTTCTGAGGCAGGAAAATTGACCGAATTGCGGATATTCCCGTTTTCGAAGAAATTACGGATTTGCTCGGCAGCCATGATTGCGCAATTGACTTCCGATTCGTTGGTCGAGGCGCCAAGATGGGGAATAGCTATTACTTTACCGCAACTGAGCAGTTCTGCATTTGGAAAATCGGTAAAATAAGCCCCCACTTTCTTTGTATTAATTGCAGCCACGATATCAGAATCAACGACCAGTTCGCCACGCGCAAAATTCAGGATCTTAACGCCATTTTTCATCATAATCAGTTTCTCCGCGTTGATGAACCCTTTGGTATCGCCCATTAACGGAATATGCAAGGTGATAAAATCGGCCTTGGCCAGCATCGATTCCATGCCGAAGGCGCGAACCACGTCATGATGCAAATTCCAGGCATGCTCAACCGAAATATAGGGATCATATCCAACCACATTCATCCCAAGGGATTGAGCTGCATTGGCCACCAGTACCCCGATAGCGCCAAGACCTACAACAGCCAGTGTTTTCCCTTTAATTTCGCTTCCGCCGAAATTGGCTTTCCCCTTCTCGACCAGAGCCGGAACTTTATCTCCTTCCTCGACAAGAGTTTTAGCCCATTGAACACCGCCAATTAAATCACGGGACGCCAATAAAAGAGCCGCAATAACCAATTCTTTTACTCCGTTTGCATTGGCACCGGGGGTGTTAAAAACGACAATCCCCTTTTCGGTGCATTTGGCAATCGGAATATTGTTTACACCTGCACCTGCCCGGGCAATCGCTTTGACAGATTGGGGTATCTCCATTTCGTGCATGCTAAAACTACGCAAAACGATTGCATCCGGTTCCGGAATATCACCGGAAATTTCATAGTTAGTTGCAGGAAATACCTGAAGACCTTCAGGATCGATCTTGTTAAGTGTTTGAATTTTATACATATAATACTGATTTAGAGTTCAATTGAATCCTACTGCAAATATCATAAAAATGCACTGTTTTTTCCGGTTTTGATCCGTTAAATTTTGATTTTTTATTCCCGGATGAGAATAATCGAAATAATTGGGTTTTTAAACCCATTTCCAGCAATAATCTTTAATTTTGCATATCTTTTGAAGAATAAGTTCAAAAGTTTTGAAAACTGTGAATATGGAATTAATAGAACAAATTAAGGAGAAGGCCCGGAGGCTTCAAAAAAGGATTGTTTTAGCCGAAGGTTCTGAATTACGAACCCTTAGAGCAGCCGAAATTCTGCTGCGTGAAAATTTAGCTAAGATAACATTACTTGGTGATATTAAAGATATTAAGGAAATTGCCAATCGGGAAGGAATTGATATTTCAGGCGCTGAGATCAAAGATCCCCGGAGTGATTCCCGACGGGATCATTATGCAGCGATGATGGTTGAAATCAGAAAAAGCAAAGGACTTACAACTGAAGAAGCCCTGGAATCTTTGAATAATCCGCTTGTCTTTGGACCGATGATGATCAAGGCGGGCGATGCTGACGGAGAAATTGCAGGTGCGATCAACTCGACCGGCGATGTTTTAAGGCCGGCACTTCAATATATCAAGACACTTCCGGGTGTAAGCGTCGTTTCAGGGGTGTTTTTTATGCTTTTTAAAAACAAGGCGATCGGAGATAATGGAATTATGGTTTTTGCCGACTGCGCAGTAATGCCTGATCCGGATGCACATCAATTGGCTGAAATTGCTGTCACTACTGCTAAGACTGCCCGTGCAATCGCCAACATTGAGCCACGCGTAGCGATGCTCTCATTTTCAACCAAAGGAAGTGCACAACATGCCATGGTTGATAAAGTTGTCAATGCCACAAGGATTGCCCATGAAATGGCTCCTGATCTGATGATCGATGGCGAATTGCAGCTCGATGCGGCTCTTAACCAAGAGGTTGGTCAGCTAAAATCGCCGGGCAGCCTGGTGGCAGGAAAGGCCAATGTGCTTGTCTTCCCGGGACTCGAAGCGGCAAATATCGGATATAAGCTGGTACAGCGACTGGCCGGCGCTGAAGCGATTGGACCTGTGCTTCAGGGGATGGCCGCACCTATTAATGATTTATCAAGAGGTTGTTCCGTGAGCGACATTGTCAATATGGTGGCAATTACCGCAACGCAGGCAGAGTGAGAGAGGAAGAAGGTGAGAACGGAGAGGGCGAGAGACGAAAAAGGTGAGAACGGAGAGGGTGAGAGAGGAAGAAGGTGAGAACGGAGAGGGTGAGAGACGGAGAGGGTGAGAACGGAGAGGGTGAGAACGGAGAAGGTGAGAACGGAGAGGGTGAGAGACGAAGAAGGTGAGAACGGAGAGGGTGAGAGACGGAGAGAAACGGAGAGGGTGAAAGACGGAGAGATGCTGAAGGCACCGAAAGCGGAATAATGCAACGGGAGTAGAAAATATAGAACATGAAAGGCGCAGCGTTTTAAGTTGATTGTAATAATTAATCTTCAGGCGCCATCAATAAATAAAACATAAGAATTTTCAGAAATGGAAGAGTTAATTGTAGAACCCATTGAAGAATTTGGGTTAAGTAAGAAGCAGCAGCAACGGACACTTTTCTCCAGAATTGGAATTGTCGGATGCGGAAAGGACGGACAAAATATTGCCCGGATCGCCAGTGCAAATGGGATTGAAGTGGTTTTCATTGAACTCTCCAAAGATCGGATCGACAATGCCTATAAACGATTAGGTGTAGTTCTTGACCGGAGGATCGATAACTGGGGGATGACCCAGGGGGAGAAAAAATTGATCCTCTCCAGAATCAAGGGGAGCCTCGATTATAAAGACCTCAGAGACTGCGATTTCGTCATTGAAGCGATCAGGGCTGAGTCGAGTGAACGAAAAATCACCGAACGGAAAGATGTTTTCAAGAAGGTGGAAGCGGTAGTTTCACCGGAATGCATCATAGCTACTAATTCGACTACCATAATCATTACAGAGCTATCTTCAGAACTGAAATATCGCGACCGGTGTGTGAGCCTTCATTTCTTTGTTCAGTCGCCTGAGGCCAGGGTTTGCGAGGTAGTAAAAGGTTTGTACACCTCCGAAGAGGTGTACCATAAAGTCCTGAAGTTTGTTAAGATGGTCAACCGCCAGGCCATTCCCGTTGAAGAATCAGCAGGACTGATTTCAATCCGGCTCTATACCGCCCTGCTAAATGAAGCGTGTGAAGTGCTTCTCGAAGGTGTCGGGGTAATGTCGGATATTGATACGGTATGGAAAGTCGGATTCGGAATGCGGTTTGGCCCATTTGAACTGGCTGATATTTTAGGCATTGATAAAATTAACCGTTGGATGGAAAATCTATATTCCGAATTTGGTGATCCAAGATATATGGCCTCGCCGGTAATCAAAAAATTGGTCCGGGCAAAACGTTACGGCGTTCAGACCTGTTGTGGATTTTATACTTATGACCAGTACGGAAAGATTATCTCCCCTGGGCCAATATCTACAGGGAAAGTGTAATTCAATTCTATTATATTCATTATCAACACATTATTACCCAGCAAAGAACAACTCCTCAAAGCTGGTTTTCGACCACCAGGGAAATAAAAAAAATAGTTATGAAAATATTAGTACTCAACTGCGGTAGCTCATCCATTAAATACCAGTTTTATTCGCTGGCAAGCAATCGTATCCTGGCTAAGGGAATAGTTGAAAAAATCGGAATGAAAGGGTCATTTCTCAAACACGAGAAGGAATCGGGACAGAAAGTACTTTTCGAAGGTGAAATCCTTGATCACAAAATCGGTATCGAATACATTCTTGGCGTTTTATCGAGTGTGAAGCACGGCTGCATTACCTCGCTTGATGAGATTAACGCAGTGGGTCACCGGGTGGTACATGGAGGAGAGGAATTCAGTGAGAGTGTGTTAATAACCGATGAGGTTATCGAGACGCTGGAGAAATTCATTGAACTGGCTCCTCTGCATAATCCGCCAAACCTGAAGGGGATTTATGCACTTAAGGCATTGGTTCCCAGTGTTCCGCAAGTTGCCGTTTTTGATACTGCCTTTCACCATACAATGCCGCAGCATGCTTTCATGTACGCAATTCCTTATGCACTCTACAAAAAATACGGAATCCGCCGGTATGGTTTCCATGGAACAAGCCACAAGTATGTTTCGAACAGGGCATGTGAGATCTTAGGTATTAATCCTGAAACAGCCAAAGTAATCACCTGTCATCTGGGTAACGGAGCTTCGGCCTGCGCCATAAAAAATGGCAAATCGATCGACACATCGATGGGATTTACCCCGGTGGAAGGGTTAATTATGGGTACCCGCTCAGGCGATATCGACATGGGGGCTGTGGCCTATATTATGGATAAAGAGAAAATTGGCACCAAATCGGCCTCTACCCTCTTCAACAAACACAGCGGTTTACTTGGAATATCAGGAATTTCATCCGATTCAAGAGAGATTCGCGCTGCAGCAGATAAAGGGGATGAACGTTGTTTGCTCGCAATAAAGATGTTTGACTACAGGATAAAAAAATACATCGGTAGCTACGCCGCCGCTATGGGTGGATTGGATGTTGTGGTATTCACGGGCGGGATTGGCGAAAACTCCGATGTCACCCGTGCAGGAATTTGCGAAGAGCTTGAATTCATGGGAATTGAACTGGATCAGGATATCAATAAAGGATTGCAGGGGAAAGAACAGGTTATCAGCAAAGAGGGTTCAAAAGTGAAGGTAATCGTGGTTCCGACCAATGAAGAATTAATGATAGCCATTGACACACAAAATATTGTGTACGGAAATAAGGAATAGGCTGACCAGATTAATCAATGCTGATAATTAATCCCAGGATGTAAGGTTCTCCTCTTAAAGTGACCGGGTGAATGCTCAGATCCTGAACATTCACACGGTCACTAGTTTAATAGAAATCAGGATTTAAGGGAGATTACTGAATCTAATCATTTAACTAATCCCTTATTATATTCAATTTTTTATACCACCGCTGATAATCTTCGAGTTTAAACGGAGCTTTTCCTGACAGGTAATGATTGGTGTAATTAACCTTCCCGATTTTAAAATCAATCAGCCACATAGCATGCTTTGATTCTTCAGCAATAGTACCAATCACGATTTTACCGTTTGAAGGAATAATAAAATCAGACGAAAACATCGTTTCCCCGGTATCGGCATCCTTAACCACTACATTTCCTGACTTTTCTTCTCTGGTATCGTTAACAGCTATCACCGGATGTTTTCCTTCGTGAGCATCACCAATCATAACGCAGGCATCAGACTGAACCTGTCGGATGTAATAGTAAGCCAGTTTTTTACTGTTGTAAAAATCCACGACCGCATCTGAGATAATCGGCCATCCATCCCGCAGATTCCACCAGATAATCCCGGACTTGCGGAATTTATCCATTCGCCAGAATTCGATGAAGAACTTCATCGCTTCAGCCTGTACAGCCTGAGAGGCAAAAATGAACTGGTCCAGATCTCCTGGATAATCCCCGAATAAAGCTTTGACCTGTTTAACCATCAGATCATTCCGGTTAATTGTCGACCTCGATTCGGGATGTGAGCGTACCGATTTGGTAACCCACTCATCATTCCAATCTCCGGATTTTGTCCACGGGTAAACACATTCGGAATCGAACATTTTTTCGAGACTAATCCTGTTTGGACAACCGTGATATCCGATTTCACTGACAAAGTGGGCACTGACATCGGTATAGAAAGAATCTTTGTAATACCCTCTTGGACCCCATAGGTGTACCTCCGGTAATAAAGCCGCATTATTTCCCTGTTTGTAATACTCCTCACTTGAATAGGGTGAACTTGGCAAATAATCCCTTACAGGATCAAACTCCCAGATAACGCGCGGTAAAATCTCCCTGCTGATCCGATCCATAGCAGGATCAGGATGTTTGCGAAGCGTCCATTCCAGCGAGGCATCATTTTCATTGTTTCCTGACCACAAGACCAAAGAGGGATGCTCTCTGAGCCGGAAAACGACATTTATGGCTTCCCTGGTGATTTTATCGGCAAATTCGTTGTCCTGAGGATAGGTCGTGCACCCCATTGCAAAATCCTGCCAAACCATAATCCCTTGCTGATCACACAAATCGAAAAAGTCATTACCTTCATAAACATTCCCGCCCCAGCAGCGTATCATGTTACAATTCAGGTCATTTACCATTTCAAATGCATCTTTCAGATGAAGCTTGTCCCGACTGTGCAGCGCATCCAAAGGAACCCAGTTCGTTCCCCTGACGAATATTTTCTCGCCGTTTATTTTAAAGGCAAATTCCCCGGGATTTTCCTTGGTGGTTATTTCCGAATGGATTAATTCTGCCGTTCGAATTCCAATCCTCTGATGATTTTCGTCCAGAATATCGTGCTGCTTATCTACAATCCTCACCGTTGCCTCATAAAGTGACGGGGATCCGTAACCCCTGGGCCACCAATAATCGGCATTGTCGATGGAAATTCGTTGATGAGAACAATAGGTATACAATGGGTATGAGTATTCATAACATATTTTGGAATCCTTTTTCAGGGAGACCTCCATGGTCAACTCATCAACAGTCGGATAATCAGTTGCAAATTCCCAGTCCAGCAGCAATTGCGCCTTCTTTTTGGCAACATCGACCGAATTTGTCATCCAGTACACCTGTTTAAGCCGGGTAGGTTTTACGATTTTGAGGTGAACCTCCCGCCAAATTCCTGCACTGATCAAACGTGGCATAATATCCCAGCCATACATATGGGGCGCTTTTCGAACATTGGCTGCCTCGGCCCCAAAGTCCATCCTCGTTCCAATCACCCCATTTAAATATTTTTGACCCTCCGCTATTGCTGGCTTAATACGGACACAAATTGCATTTTCAATTCCGGCTTTCAACAGGTCAGTAATATCGAAACAATGGTCAATCAGCATGTTGTCTGTTTTGCCTACCAGTGTGTTATTGATAAAGATTGACCCGAAACAATCCAATCCTTCAAATGCAATTTCAATGCGTTCTCCTTCCCTGATCTGAGGCGTCTCAAATGTTCTGGTATACCACCATTCAAAAGCTTCATATTTTCGCAGATCGTAGATATGATTCCCCTTTTCGGGGTCTTTTATTTTTCCCGAAGCCAATAAATCAAGCTCAACATTCCCCGGAACAATTGACGGGATGCCCGGCCAGTTCATCTTTTTCAACTGATCAGGAGTTTTAGGGGAATTGCTGTCATGAATTCCGTAAAATAAATTCCAGTGGCCACACAAACTAAGTTTTGGGTTAATCTGCCCAAAAAGAGATGATTCCATTAGAAGAATCAGAATAGTTAAGGTCTTATGCATTTGAATGTGTTTTAAACTGAATGACGAAATTAAACAGTTAATTCATTTCCTGAACATTTGATCTTTGGGAATTTTATTTTGTTGTTAATTAGCATGCTAAAGTTAGCCCTCCTTTCCCCTTAAACTTTTTATAAACTACATTTGTTCAGGTTTTATAGTCTGAAATTTAGCAAATACGATGTATATAGAATTCGGGATTCTGATGGTTGGTATTTTGGCCGGAGTTTTATCGGGCTTGTTTGGGATAGGGGGTGGTATTGTAATGGTACCCACATTAATAGCCTTTTTCGGGATGGGAATGCTCAATGCCAATGCCACCTCGCTTGCAGCTATGTTGCTACCTGTTGGCTTACTGGGTGTTATCAATTATTACAAAGCCGGATATATCAACATCAAGGATTCTTTATGGATTGCAGGGGGATTGCTAATTGGTTCCTATTTCGGTGCCGAACTGGCTATTTCTGTAAATGTGAGTATTTTGTCGAAACTTTATGCCGGGTTTTTATTGTATATTGCAGTAAGCTATCTGAATATTCCTGAGTTTTTCTCCCGCAAAGATCCGAAGGTTGAGATCACTAAACCTTTTAATCCTGAAATGAAGTCGGTGTGGCTTTTTATTGCTCTTGGATTATTTGCCGGATTAATCGCAGGTATGTTTGGCAAAGGGGGCGGGCTTATCATCGTACCAATCCTGATCAGATTTTTCAGGTATGAGCAGAAGGCTGCTACGGCGACCTCATTAGCTGCGCTTCAGTTGCCCGTAGGTCTGCCGAGTGTCCTGGTTTATGCACATGACGGATATTTTAACTGGTTGTTTGCTGTGATAATGGCTGTTGGTATTGTATTCGGGGTATTTTTTGGCTCCAATCTTGCCATCCGGTTGCCTGCCAAAATGTTTAAAAGAGTTTATGCGATATTTTTGTTAGGCGTGGCTATATTTATGGTATACAAGTATTTATAATGAACATTCATGCGCCTGTTTGAATAGGTATGTCGCTGTTGGCTGATTGTTTCCGGCACATTGCTGAACTTTTCCCGGAAAAATTTGGTTTTCAAAACTGGTTTTGGAATTATGGACCATAAGTTAGAGGCAATATTGATGGCAGCCTGTGATCCATAGCCAGGTGGAAATCTCAATCAAGCGATTTACACATAACCTTGCCTGTCAGATCTCCAAAACCAATCCGTCATACCCTGGCCGGATATCAGCCGGCAATTCACCGGTCAGTTCAGCATGTTTTCCCATCTCATGACTCATGTGAGTCAGAAAGGATCTTTTGGGGGCTATTTTTGCGATCAGATCCAGTGCGCCCGCCAGGTTTAGGTGTGAAATGTGGGGAGTCCTTCGCAAGGCACAAATCACCAGGGTGTCAATTCCGGTCAATTTTTCGAGTTCGCCATCTTCAATTAAATTAAAATCGGTCAGATAAGCAAACCTTCCGAAGCGGAAGCCGTAAACTGGCAGTTTGTAATGATAAACCCGGATAGGAATAACCGGAATCGGTCCGATTTTAAATGCCTTGCTGTCGAGCTCGATCAGCTCCATCTGAGGAGTCCCGGGATATTTATTGGTTGCAAAAACGTAATTAAAAATTGAGCGGAGGTTTTTCTGAACCCGCGGCTCACAATAGACATCCATTGGAGATTTTCGCAACCAGTTGAAACTGCGGATATCGTCGAGTCCGAAAATATGATCGGCATGTTCATGGGTCAATAAAATAGCGTCAAGATCACCCACCTCATGGCGCAGCATCTGCTGTCTGAAATCGGGACCAACATCAACCACGATCCGGGTCGATCCCTCTTCAATCATAATGGCGCTTCTAAGCCGTTTATCTTTGGCATCAGCCGACCGACAAACATCACATTTACAGGCAATAACAGGAACACCTTGTGATGTGCCGGTTCCCAGCAGGGTTACTCTCATTCGCTTCTTTTTGTTACTCAAACATACTCAAAAATTATTTAATGCCAAGACATGAATCAGGATTTCCTTCATTGTTTAATTCCTTCATTCTTTAATTTTATAACCTTACCTTTGGCAAAAATTGAATTATGGCAAGTCTATACCTTATCCCAACTACACTTGGTGAATCCGGAACAACCCACGTAATACCGTCTGATGTTTCAGCTATGGTAAAGAGCCTCAAATACTTTATCGTCGAAAATATTCGGACTGCCCGTCGCTATTTGCGTAAACTTGATCCTCAGCTGAATATCGATGAATTGCAGTTTTTTGAATTAAACCAGCATACCGACGGGGGTATTATTGAAACTTACCTGAACCCAATTTCCCAAGGGTTTGATATGGGCATCATATCCGAAGCGGGGTGTCCCGGGATTGCTGACCCCGGAGCTGAGGTGGTTAGATATGCCCATATCCATCATATCCGTGTAATCCCCATGGTTGGCCCCTCCTCCATTTTACTCTCACTGATGGCATCGGGGATGAACGGTCAAAACTTCGCCTTCATCGGGTATATTCCCGTAAAACCGGCCGATAGAATTAAGGCCATCAAGGATATAGAGAGAAAATCAGGAATTGAGAACCAGACACAAATCTTTATAGAGGCTCCCTACCGCAATAATCCGCTACTCAATGATCTGATTAAATCGATGAACGATCAGACCCGCCTTTGCGTTGCCTGCGACCTCACGCTGGAAACAGAATACATTAAATCACAAACAGTTGCGCAGTGGAGAAAAGAGATTCCCGATCTCAATAAGCGACCGGCTATTTTTTTGGTGCTAGGCAATATGAAGTGAAATATTCGGGAATGAGACAATCTGACAATTCGGGAATACTAAGAATGAAGTTTAGTTTAGAGGGAAATAAAGTTCTCAAAAATAACGATTGTCAAATCAACAAATAAGTAGTAAGAACAATTTAAGGTCGTAATTATTTTGTTGCCTCTTTTGACCTCCTCCAACCCCAGACCTCCCCAGGCCCCTCCAAAGGAGTGGATTAAAAGGAAGGTATTGTTCAGAATGCGGAAGATTTAAAGGGGTCAAAAAGTGGATAATTAGTATTTTAAATAGTGCATTATACCTTTCCGATTACTTAGTCAAATTGCCGAATCGTCGAATTATCCTATTTTTCTATGTTTCAACAACCGGTATTCATGTTCAAAATTCGGGGTAAAAACACCGTTTCCCAGCTGTTTTTCAATCTGGGCAGGACTCCAGAACTTCCCTTCCCGAACCTCTTCGCTATGCAGTCTTATCTTCTGAAAATCGTAGGATACAAAATAGTATACGAGCTCGGTTTCGATCTCGGAATCCCACCTGTAGTTACCCAGCGGTTTAGCAGAAAAATTTTCCAGCCCGATCTCTTCAAATGCTTCACGACGCAAGGCTGTTTCAAGATCTTCACCGAAAGAGATATGTCCCCCCACTGAGGTGTCCCATTTACCAGGCTGAACCAATTTTTCCATGGGCCGCTTTTGAAGGAAGATATGTCCGTTTGCGTTCAAGACATGCAGATGAACCACCGGATGAAGAATTTTCTCTCCTCTATGGCATAAGGACCGTGGAGCTTTCCCTATAATCTTGCCATTCTCTTCGACTACCGGAAGCCACTCTTCCAAATCAAAGGGTAAAACTGAAGGTTCGGTTATATCCTTTGATTTGAAATTGCGGTTTTTAAAATATTCAAAGACAAAATAAATGACAAAAAGGATATAAAACAAGCCGCCACTAATAAACGCCCAGGCTTCCTTGCTCATATAAAAAGCGGAATAGAAGACGAATGCCGTATGCGCCAGCACAATATAAAAGAGGTTTCGCAGATTCCTTTTAAAAAGCTTCTCCTGAGCCTCGTTCATCTCAATCCCCTTCATATATTTCCGGGTCATAGATCCGATAATATCAACGGATGAAAAAACCGAAACCCCTAAAATGGAACAAAGAATCAGCTCAATGAGCGCAGGCTTCAATTTGAAAAAGATCTCATTTTCCAATAATATAGAGATCCCTGAGAGCACCACGAGCAACGCAGTATCAAGCAAAACAAAACGGTCGAGTCGTTTTTCGCGAACCCAGGTGTATCCCATCTCACCAAGTCCAATCAGGAGGGCCACTGCGACACCAACTTTCATTCCCCAGTATTCGTCAGCGATGATAAAGACGAAAAGGGGAATAAAACCCGGTAATAATTTTTTAAGAAGCTCCGCCTGCTTCATTAGCTGTCAGTTTAAAGTCTTTTTCCAATTCTTCAGCGTAGTTGGGCAACAATGATCTGAAAAGGGCAAGCGCCTCTTCGATAGGAAGTTTTGTTTCGCCACCCGATGCATTGCGGTGTCCGCCGCCGTTAAAATGAGCGCCGCAGAATTCATTGGTTGGGAAGGTGCCCTTGGACCTGAAAGAGATTTTTACCAGGTCATTCTTCTCCATAAAAAAGGCGGAGAAGACAACTCCTTTAATCGACAAGGGATAATTAACAAAACCTTCAGAATCACCCGGATTAAAGTCAAATTTTTTCAGTTCTTTGGCATTCAGCCAGATTAAAGCAGAACGGTATTGTGGGAAAATCTCCATCTTTTCTGACAGGCAATGACCCAAGAGGCGCATCCTTTTTTCGGAGAAATTATTGAATAATGACTCATTAATCCGCTCTTTTTCAGCGCCGCGATTAATCAGTTCACCGGCAATGCGATAGGTAGAGTGTCGCGAAGCATTGTGACTGAACGAACCGGTGTCTGCAATGATCCCGGTAAGTAACCCATTTGCCCCAACGGGTCCCAAATGGCCAAGCATGCCGATGGCTTCGACGAAATCGTACACCAATTCGGCAGTAGAGCTAACATCGGTATCCGAAAACAGGTAATCAGCCTTGATTTGAGGATCAGGATGATGATCAATCAGAATGATGGGAATGGATTTAGAACTCAGATATTCCTCCAGTTTTCCCAATCGTTTGGAATCGTTAAAGTCCAGAAAAAATAGCGCATCTGCCTGATCGATAATCTCCTGACACTTACGGATATTCTTCTCGTAAATTAGTGGCGTACCTTCGGAACACAGCCAGTTCAAATAAACCGGGTAATCGTTGGGAACGATTACATGGGACACGAACCCCCCATTGGTTAAAACATCGTTCAACCCGATTGAGGCTCCGATAGCATCACCATCAGGATTAACGTGAGGAATAATTACAATCCTTTTCACCGCCGTTTTAAGCCAGTCATTTACACTTTTGCAGGTATTTACATCAAATCTTTCCAACGATCTTTAATTTTAATCAAAATACAAAGATATCAAAATTGATAGTAATGACTATTTTACTAAATTTATCCGTCAAAAATTTAAAAAATAATTCTTAAAAATCCTTCAATTATGAGTGGAAATATCACATTTACAATGATTAAGCCTTGCGCTGTAAAAAACAATTTTATTGGTCCGATTTTCAAAATCATCAATGAAAAAGGGTTTCGCATAAAAGCGATGAAAATGACCCATTTTACACGTGAACGTGCCGAGGCCTTTTACGGGATACACGCCGGCAAACCTTTTTTTGAGGGATTGGTTGAATTTATGTCATCGGGCCCCATTGTAGCGGCAATTCTTGAAAAGGAGAACGCCATTGATGATTACCGCGAATTGATCGGCAATACGAATCCGGAAAAAGCGGCAGAAGGTACAATCAGAAAACTGTTTGCCGAGTCATTTACCGCCAATGCCGTTCATGGGGCGGACAGTGATGAAAATGCACTCAGGGAAGGATCATTCTTTTTCTCTGAGATGGAGCAGTTTTAATCGTAGAAGTTGTTTCGTTTGTCTGATTAAATGCAGCTGGCAATTGGCTGCTTGTGACTTGCTTTGAATGCCTTTTTAGAATTGTGGGTTTACACCAAATATAAATGTGAAAAGTCAAGGTCTCTTCTGAAAAAAGATTTGCCAGCAGCTAATTGCCAGAAACGATTTTTATTTAATAATATTCCTTCAGCGCTTTATTTCGCCCCATCACCGCTGAACAACAGGCAAACAGGCTTAAAAGCTTTAACCTGATCGGCAAACCGGAGTTTTCCGCTTTGCTTATCGCGCCTGAAAGAGACAATATCCTGGGAATTCTGATTTGCAACCAGCAAAAAATCTTCGTTGGGCGATAGCGTGAAATTCCGCGGAAAGTCGCCCCGGGTTGGTTCTTCACCGATCAGTTTGATCCTTCCGCTTGCCGAATCAACCGAAAAAATGGCTATGGAATTAAATCCGCGATTCGAAGCATATAAAAATCTGCCATCCCTCGAAATGTGTATATCGGCGCAGTTGCTTGGCTTACTATTTCCGGCCGGAAGTGTTGAAACAGTTTCGATTATCCGGAAACTCCCATCTTTATTCAAAGTTACGACCGAGATGTCGTTGGAGAGCTCATTAACAACATAAACTATTTTCAATGCAGGATGAAATGCCAGGTGGCGGGGGCCGCTTCCAGGGATGATATTGATCGAAGGAGCAGAAGCGTTTACGAGCTTTGAGCTTGCTTTGTCAAGCAGATATACAGAAACCTGGTCGGTTCCCAGGTCGGAAACAAAAACCCTGTCGGATAACGGCTCAAAGAAAGCACTGTGCACATGCGGCTCCATCTGCCTGACCTTGTTGGGGCCATGGCCATAATGTTGCTCAATATCAACAGATTCACTGAGCCTGCCCGATTCATCCAACCTGAAAAGGGCCACGTTTCCGCCGGTATAATTTGCAGCCAGGACGTAATTAAACTGATTCACAGAAACATAACAGGGATCTGCCCCGCCACTTGGCACCCGGTTTATCAATTTTAAATGGTGCTCATTCTTATTGATTAAAAAAGATCCGATATAGCCCATATTGTGGTTATGCTCATCCTTGGTTTCATTTACAGCCAGGAGAAAATTCTTATCCGCAGAGAAGGCCAGAAAAGAGGGATTTTCAGTTTTGGCAGCCACTCCCCAATCCGTCAGTTTCCCCGTTACCGGATTTAGACTGTAGGAATAGATCCCTTCACTCCCACCACCGGTATAGGTTCCGACAAAAAAATACTGAGCAGTTTTTCCTTTTTCAGATCCGGCAAACAGGTTGGTATAAATCAGTAAAAAACCAATAAAAATTGGTATGATCTTATTAATTTCCATGAATTGTATTGTTAATAACCATGTGAATATCGACATGGAGTCTGAATTCAATCTTCTGAAAAAAGGTTAAATTCAGGTTCAAATGTACGGTCATTTATTTAATTTCAATGAATGACTTTTGATAGTTATTGATTAATTTGGAACTTTTATCTTTAGCGTCAATTATGCTTTGCACTGATTCAAAAATTACTATTTCAGAGAAACATTTAGAACCGGCATAAATCTCACAGAACCTTAAATATCAAATTATTAGCATATGAAAAGAATCCTGATTATTTTATTTTGCGGATTTTCGGCCTGTACCACACCAACTCCGGAAAAAGCAATCCCTAATTTTAATCCAATAATTTCGGAGATGACGATCAATCAAATAACTGACACCCTGAAACAAAAAAAAGAGGTACAGGATTTAGACCGAATCGGGAAAGGGGTAAAACATGCGGCCTCACTGTGGCGTATTGAAGACGGTAGTGCTGCAGATTTTGCGGCTTTTTGCAAATTAAATTTTATAGCCAAAGAGGGTGAGCGGGAATTATTCTTTGATAAGGTGAGTAAAAATCTGGAATCTATTTATGGACACTTCAACAAAATAACACTTGATCTTAAGGAAAACATAGATCTCAACAACGGGAAGACACTGGACATTGACAAGGAATTTAGTGCATATTCAGTGGGGGCACATCTTCTCGATGATCTGTACGCCAACAAGATAGCCTTTATGATCGCCTTGAATTTTCCCTATTACACCCTGGAGGAGAAGGGGAAATTGGATCATTCCTTTTCACGCAAAGCCTGGGCGATGGTACGTTTGGGAGATGTTCTTGTTTCCCGGGTTCCGGCAGAACTGCAACAGGCTGCCATCAAGGCAGAGGCCGATGCTGATATTTACATTTCGGAATACAATATTGAGATGGGAAAACTGAGGACCAACATGGGCAAACAGATATTCCCGGATAATTTGGTCCTTCTTTCTCACTGGAATCTCCGGGATGAAATCAAGGCCAATTACGGAAATAAAGAGACCGGTTTAGAGAAGCAGGAGATGATTTATAAGGTCATGGAACGAATTATCAATCAGGATATTCCGGAAAAGGTGATCAATAATCCCCAGGTCCTGTGGGCACCGTTCACCAATAAGGTTTTTGAAAATAATATAGAGATTGCCTGCCCCGCTGAACCTGACCGTCGCTATCAGCAGATTATTAACAACTTCAAGGCTGCCAAGGCCATTGACGCGTTTAGCCCGGAGATGAATACCCTCCTTTCGAGGAAATTTTCGGGAGAGATGGAGATTCCTCTGGAGGAGGTGGAAGCCTTGTTCACGGGATACCTCCGTTCGCCCCAATTAGCTAAAATCGGAACGGTCATCGAGAAAAGGTTGGGAAGAAGCCTCCGTCCCTATGATATCTGGTATGATGGATTTAAATCGAGGAGCGCCATCCCGCAACACGATTTGGATGCAAAAACAACCACCAGGTATCCGAATCCGAAGGCTTTCGAAGCTGATATGCCTAGAATGCTTATGCAGTTAGGGTGGTCGAAAGAGCGGGCTGATTTTCTTTCGGGTAAAATTACTGTTGATCCCGCGCGCGGCTCGGGCCATGCCTGGGGCGCTTCGATGAAAGGGGAGAAAGCCCATTTGCGTACCAGAATCCCTGAAACCGGAATGGATTACAAAGGATATAATATTGCCGTTCATGAATTTGGACACAATATTGAGCAGACAAATTCCTTATATAATATTGATTACTATCTGTTAAACGGGGTACCCAATACCGCCTTTACAGAAGCCCTGGCATTTATTTTTCAAAGCCGGGATCTCCGGCTGCTCGGTATCAGTAATAATCAACCTGATCAGGAAAAACTCAGTACATTAGACACCGGGTGGTCCCTCATGGAGATTATGGGGGTTGGCCTGGTGGATATGAAAATATGGAAATGGCTGTACGCACATCCGGAATCAACCGCCGCTGAGTTGAAAACCGCAGTGCTCTCCATATCCAAGGAGGTTTGGAACGCCTATTTTGCGCCTGTATTTGGGATTAAAGATCAGCCGATCCTGGGTATTTATTCACACATGATCTCCAATCCGCTCTACCTTGCAGCTTATTCTTACGGACAAATCATTGAATTTCAACTGGAAGAACACCTTGCAGGTAAGAATTTCTCCAATGAAATCGACCGGATCTATCAGCAGGGCAAAATGATCCCGCAGCGCTGGATGGAAGGTGCCGTCGGAACTAAAATATCGGTGCAGCCAATTTTAAATAAACTGGATAAGGCGCTCAATTAATTCAGGTAATAGACAAACCCGATAGTCCCGGTAAACATTTGAATTGGAATGGCATTGCTGCCTGAACCCAGTGTTTGAGTCATAACCGGACTTGCCAGCTCGGAGTACTGAATCTGCTGGTACTGAATCGTTGCATTCGACCGGAAGTAATTAACACCAACCTTTAAATTCAAACGGGGGGAAACCGGAAACCGGAATGCACTGCCGGCCAGTACTCCCCAGGAGACATCGGTTGAGTTCTTATTTTGGTCCAAATAATACCACTGATTGGAAGGATTATTATACTGCAGTTTTTGCTGGGGCAAATAAGTCACATTCACCCCCCCGAGAATCTGAAAATCCAAATAGGCGCGGCCAAAATTCAAGGTATAGACAGGACCGCCAAGTAATGCGTTCGACATCCAGGGATTAGCTGTTGCGGAAAAATAATTTGGATTTGGAGTCTCCGGCAATTTCGGGACTCTTTTCAGTAGCATATTTTCAAGTTTATTATTGTCCATTGAATTGGTATTGATCAATACCAGCCCTTTTAAGCCCCAGTTCGAAGTTAATGGATAGGTGGCATCCAGTAAAAGGGAGAATCCCTTCTGGGCAAAACCGGAGGTATTGTTAACGGGATTCGGACTGGATTGCGCAAAACTTCCCATCGGGAATGTCCCCGCCATCGAAAAGGAAATATACCAGTTATCAGTCTGAGAATAACCCATGATCGTCATGAGAAGGAATACAAGAAGAACTGTTGTTTTTTTCATTTTTTATGAATTTAAAATAATCACCTGACTCTTTATCTGGAAGGGAACAGATGAATTTCCTTTAAAGGATGGTTTTTATCTGAAATAAGTTGCAAGAAAAGGGAGAATATTGCCTTGAAGTATTTTTCCCGTTTCCTGATTTAATTGACTACCCCAAAGGCTGTGAGGGATAGAAAAGACAGCAATAGTCGTCAATGAAGCAACGATTATCCAAACTCTGGCATTATTTTTCCGGATCATCACCACAGCGAGCAGCCACGCCAGAACAGCAATAAGGGTCTTATTATCGGTAAGATCCCATCCAAAGGGGACACCAGTCCACCATTCATTAAACGCATATTTCTGGACTACAGGCCCCAGGATAAATCCCCCAATTATCAGGATGACAAATGTCATAACTGCGGTTAGCTTATAAAACCGTAAATTGAATAAGGATAACAACCCTGCGATATTACTGAAAAACATCGCCAAAAACATGAGAAAAATATGGATATATAAAACCACCCGGGGGACATCCCCTGTGAAGCGGATCACTACATTAACTTCTGATCCAGCCTTGATCGGCTTTCCATTCCGTGATAGCTCGATTTTATATTCGAGTTTGCCAGCAGGCGGTTGATTGGGCAAAGAACCAACCAACTTATCCCCTTCTCTTTTAAGTTCAACTTTGGTCATTTCATCGTGAGAGGGATATTTCCGGTAACAAAGGACCCCTTTTACCGCAATATCAGCAATCCTGAGACTCACCGGACAATCGGCTTTCCCTTGTTGCGAACGCAATAAACTGATCGGAATTTTCTGAATCCCTGTATTTACAACAACAGTCAACGGGTAGGTTGGACCGGTCACCCGCTGGTACACTGCCGCCGCCATGGTGAGGATTAAAGCAAAGATCCAAAGAAAACTCAATAGGAGGCTTTTCATAAATTACTATCTGTTATTGGCCCGTGAAAATAACAATAAATAACTATTTTTACAACTTGTACTATACTAATAAACATCCATTAAAATGAAGTTGCAATCAATTGCCATTATTGTAATCGCTCTGTTAGCCTTCTTTTCATCAGAAGCTAAAACTAAGAAATCTAAAGGGTTAGAAATTAAATTGGTAGTCAGTGAAGCCGCCAAAAAAGTTGACGTGATAATCGCCGGAAAGCTTTTTACAACCTATCGCTGGCCTGATAATGTGATGAAACCAGTACTTTATCCGGTCTTGACATCTGAAGGCACTGAAATAACCCGCGGGTATCCGCTTAAGCCCAGAGCCGGTGAACGGGTTGATCATCCCCATCATATTGGTATTTGGTTCAATTACGGCGATGTCAACGGTTTGGATTTCTGGAATAATTCAACAGCAATCCCCGCTGCCAAAAAAAGTGGTTTTGGAACAATTAAACACATAAAGATTGATCAATTAAAAGAGGGTACCGGTGAAGCGCTAATAGTAACTACTGAAAGCTGGATCGATCCTGCCGGAAAAGAATTACTCTCCGAAAAAACCGAATATCATTTTATTGCATCGGGCTCTACCCGAATTATTGACCGTGTTTCAACCCTCACAGCCACCGGAAATGATGTTTCGCTGAACGATAACAAGGAAGGGGTGATAGGAATTCGAATGGCCCGGCAACTTGAGCTTCCTTCAAAAGATGAAGTAATTATGACCGATGCCCAGGGGAATCCTACAACTGTCAAAAAGATGTCCAACGATGGAGTTACGGGAAGTTATCGCAGCAGCGAAGGGATAAAAGATGATGCAGTCTGGAGTACCCGGGCCAGATGGATGGATCTTCACGGGCTAATAGGCCACGAAGCAATTTCGGTTGTCATGTGTGATCACCCAAAAAATCAAAGCTATCCCACATACTGGCATGCAAGAGGTTATGGTCTATTTGCTGCCAATCCGCTTGGATGGAGTGTATTTACAAAAGGAAAAGAGAAGCTGAACTATCGTATACCGGCCGGAAAGTCATCCATTTTCAGGTACCGGATTATTATTCATTCAGGCGGCGATCTTACTGACAATGAGATCAACGGTTATGCTGAGGATTTCGGCGGGAAGTACTAAAGCAATGCTCCTCGGCTTGTAGATCAGAATCCTATTTTAAACTCCCCTTCGAGGATTGAATACAAATAAGGGTATCATATTCATATACAATCAATTGAGGAAATAAAACATTATAAAAAATCCCGGTAAAATAATTTTTACCGGGATTTTTTGTAAATTCCCTTTTTTAAAAACATGTTAAACCAAAAATCCATTGGGATAAATTAACACCATGGACTTTGATTTATCTGATTAGTTTTTTGTCGAAGTAGCGGCTGCACCCTTTTTTACAGTAGCATCAGCCGTGGTTTTTTTGGTACATTTTGTTGCTGCAGCTTTATCACCGCTCTTACAGCATGCTTTTTTATCACCACTCTTGCAACATGCAGCCGTTTTAGGCTTGGCGCTTGCATCCTGTGCATTTACATTTACTGATGCAAGGGTCATCCCGGCTATCATCACGAACAAATAAAACAACTTTTTCATCTTTTATAATTTAAATGTGAATATTAAAAACATTTCCAGCGATTTGCCGCCGGATTTTGAATTCCCAAGCCAAAATGGAAAACCCTCCCCGTTACAAATCAGTTTCAAATTTGGCGAATTTAATTCAATATTCACCATACCGTCTGATAATTTATATCTGCCTGTAAGTGTGCAGAATAAATCACTTCATTCTAAATAGGATGAAAATTTCAGGCGTATTAATAAGACTAAACCATCTTCTTATAGGTCATCTTATTGATGGATTGTTTATCATTGCACAAAATACGAAACAGAAGAAAACAAATTTTGATCTTAGTTGTCAGGAATGGTTTTAAATAAAATGGCCTCAGCAATTGAAGATGTTTTTACACAATTGGATGAACATCTTACCCAAACTACCTTAAAAACAGGGATGAAATGTGTAAATCTGTGCAATGCCTGTTGCCGTACCAAAAATATTGAAGCGAGTCCGATTGAATTTATTCCATTGGCCGCTTCACTGTATGAGACTGACCGTATTGATGAATTCTTGATTCTTTTGGATAAGAGTGATGAAACCGGAAATTGTCCCCTCTTTTTGCCTGATGCCTGGAAAGAGGGTAAAGGCGGCTGTTGGAATTACCAAAAAAGGGGGCTGGTTTGTCGCCTTTTCGGATTTGGGTATCGTCTTGATCGTGAAGGAATGGCCGAGCTCGTTACCTGTAAGATACTCAAAGACAGCACTCCTGATACAATTGACAAAGCACGTAGGTTAGGGCTGGAAACGCCTGACACCATACCTCTTTTTCGGAATTATTCGATGCAGCTTTACAGCATAGCTCCCGATCTGGCCATTCAACAACTACCCATTAATAAAGCAATCCGGATCGCGCTTGAAAAGCTATACTTCCACTATGCTGAAGGCAATAATCAATCAGATGACAAATAAGATAGGGTTAGTTTAGTCCGTTGCTCCCAACAATATGACTGGCTCTATTCTGAAGATTCAAGAGATATATTATTATCAATCATATATTTAGCCATCCTTTTTCCATGATTAACATCATCGCCATTTAATTTTTGCATGATTTTCATTACTGTTGAATTTGACTGGGAGGTCATGAAAATTTCGAAGTGGGACTCCCCAATTGAATTCTCAATCCTGGAAGCTAAATAAAAAGCATCGGCCCTGGTTAATGTTTCCGTTTTGAACAGCTCAATTTGCTCTTTGATAAACAAATTCATTTCTCCGAGTTCACGCCCCTGCTTTTCGATTGAATCGGAAGGCAAGATGGTTTCAGACAAAAAAACATCGTTTATCGATTCGATCAGTGCAGCATGGTTCATCTCCTCAATGGAAAGTTTCCACCAAAAATTAAAATCCTGTTCAAATTTGGCGCTGAAAAGCTGATAAAGGTCCCCAATATTGAGTTCCAATGCAATTGATTCTTCCAAAAAAAGTTTAATTATCTCATTCATAGATAACTATGCTTATTTACCTGATGATGTTTACCCGATTGAAAAGTAATTGAAATTCAGTAATAACCACCCTGAAATCCGGTTTTTATGTCCTGAAAAATGGAATTGATTTGACATAACTGATTTGCAGGGTGACGGGGAAATAATTTGGGTTTTATTAACTTTGCATAATGGGATCGGAATTTAAGTCCAGGTTCTTATATCTCATGGCCGGGTGGCCCAAATTAAGTTTATCTTATGTTTAAAACATTGATGATTGCCGGAACAGGCGGTTTTATCGGAACAATTCTCAGATTTTTGGTATCCCGGTATTTCCAGGAGAACACGTTTTCACTTTTCCCATGGGGAACTTTATCTGTTAATATATCAGGGAGTTTGCTGATTGGAATTTTTTATGGATTGTCCGAGCGGGGAAATTTTCTGAGTCCTGATGTTCGGATTTTTCTGACTGTTGGTATTTGCGGCGGATATACAACATTTTCCACCCTTGCCAACGATAGTTTTATGCTGCTGCAGGAAAAAGAGTGGCTTAAACTTAGTCTTTATACTACGCTGAGTTTTTTCCTCGGATTAGTGGCTGTTTATCTTGGCCGGATAATTATTAAATCAATTTAATATGGGAAGCAATTCATCCAAAGCCTTACTTCGTATTTTTGTCAGTTCTACAGATCATGTTAAACATGAGCTGCTTTCCGAATCAATTGTATTTGAGGCAAAAAAGGAGGGAATTTCAGGGGCAACAGTTATTAAAGGTATTTTGGGATTTGGTGCAAGTTCAGTGATCCATTCCTACAAATTCTGGGAAGTATCGGATAAAGTTCCGGTGGTAATTGAGATTGTTGATGAAGAGGAGAAGATCCGAAAGTTTTATGAAATCATCCGTCCGCAACTCGAGTCAATGAGGTACGGATGCCTGGTTACGATCGAAAAAATCGAAGTGTTGCTTTCAAAATCAGGGAAAAGCAGAAAATAAAATGAATCCCCGTCATTCTTTTCGTGTAAGGTGTGCGAAAGGATTTTGAACGACGAGGATTCATAAATTGTAATATTTGTCCGGTTTTTTACCTGACGGACAAATTACTGGAAATATCTAAAGGTCTATCCTGCAATTTATAGGCTGTCAATGACCAACATCTTCCGGAGATGATCGGCAGAGTTCTCGCCTTTCAATATCCGCACTATTTCGAGTGAAAACTCGAGGGCCGCTCCAACTCCCCTTCCGGTAATAATTTTTTCATCGGTTATAAAGGGGTTGGAGCTAAGCTCTGCACCGGCCAAATAAGATTCAAATCCGGGATAGCATACAGCTTTTTTATCTTTTAAAATGCCAAGATTTCCCAAAACCATAGGTGCGGCACAAATAGCAGCCAGGAATTTTCCGCTTCTATGATATTCAAGAATCTGTGATTTCAGACCCGAGTGTTCATTGAGGTGCTTCGCGCCGGGCATACCTCCGGGCAGAATAATCAACACTCCATTGGAATAATCGACCTGTTCAAACAAAAGGTCCGCCCGGATCTCAATTTGATGAGATCCGGTAACCTGAAGTTTCCCGGTAACCGATACGGTCTTTACATTTAATCCTGCCCTGCGAAGGACGTCAACAATTGTAACTGCCTCAATTTCCTCGAAACCATCAGCCAGATGTACCGTTATTTGATCCATTGAATTTAAATTATTTAGAAATTAAAAATAATAAAAAAATCTCAATATTTCAAGGGATTAATTTCCTGAGGCATCAATACTCTTAATTTTCTCCTTCGGATACTTCTCATCAGGCTTTAAAATGGTCGCTTTCTCGAAATAAAAACGGGCAACTGCACTGTTTTTATCATTCAACGCATCATTTCCCTTTTTGATATAACCGTCATAAGTATCTTTTAAATTTTGGGAGTCTAACCCATTCACAAGGGCTTCAATCTCCTTTAACCGGGAAATAATATGATCAGTCTCACTTATCTCTTTAGCCTTTTCATAATAGAAGCGGGCACCCGGATACTCCTTCCGGTTAAATGCATCATCAGCTTTCTTTATATTCTCAGCAAATAAATGCTGATCGGACTGCGATAATTGCTCAGTAATAATTTTATCGATCAGTTTCAGCTGCTGGGCCGGATACGATTCCCATTTCATAATATCCAATGCACTTCGGTAATAAAATCGGGCAGAACTATAATTCCGCGTTTTCATGTGTTCATCCGCAGTGGTGACCTTTCCATTAAATTCCTTGATTTTTTCAGAGGTTATTTCCGAGTCAATCATCTTATCACAGGATTCTATTCTTGAAAGTAAATATTTATCTCCCGCTCTAACTTTCAATGCTTCCATGTAATAGAACCTTGCTATCGTCCACTGGGCAGTTTTAAAGTTCTCATCCCCGTTCCTTGTTTTCTCATAATACAGCTGATCAGAAGCATTTATCTTTGAATCCTCATCGGCAGCCGCGGGTTTCCTTGTAGTTGCCTTTGCAGCCATGGCAGCCAAAATAGCCTGTATTTCTTTTATTTTTTGAGGAGGCAAGATCTCCTGGGGTTTAATTTTTTGAGCCTCCCGGTAAGCTATGATAGCATCGGCATATTGCTGAGATGCAAAGAATGAAGCTCCCCTGTTGATGGCTTCAAGATAAAGTTTGGAAACACCCCTTTCGCGTAAAAGAGCAAGTTGTTTCTCCGCGCCGGAGATTTTTGCTAAAGTTGGGGCGTCTCCCGGACGGATCACCAGCGCTGCGCGGTAACTCGAAATCCCTTCGGTATATTTTGCCTCTTTGACATTTGCATCACCCTCTGCGACCAAACGGGTAAACTCTTCATCTTTTTTAGCCTTATCCAGCGCCTGGGCCAGCAGCTTTTCGGCGCCGGAGATTTTTGCAAGCGTTGGGGCATCGCCCGGACGGATCACCAGCGCTGCGCGGTAACTCGAAATCCCTTCAGCATATTTTGCCTCTTTGACATTGAGATCACCCTCTGCCACCAAACGGGTAAACTCTTCATCTTTTTTCGCCTTATCCAGCGCCTGGGCAAGCAGTTTTTCAGCACCGGAGATTTTTGCTAAAGTTGGGGCGTCTCCCGGACGGATCACCAGCGCTGCGCGGTAACTCGAAATCCCTTCAGCATATTTTGCCTCTTTGACATTGAGATCACCCTCTGCCACCAAACGGGTAAACTCTTCATCTTTTTTCGCCTTATCCAGTGCCTGGGCCAGCAGTTTTTCGGCGCCGGAGATTTTTGCTAAAGTTGGGGCGTCTCCAGGACGGATCACCAGCGCTCCACGGTAACTTGAAATCCCTTCAGCATAGTTTGCCTCTTTGACATTGAGATCACCCTCTGCCACCAAACGGGTAAACTCTTCATCCTTTTTCGCCTTATCCACCGCCTGGGCCAGCAGTTTTTCGGCGCCGGAGATTTTGGCAAGCGTCGGGGCGTCACCCGGACGGATCACCAGCGCTGCGCGGTAACTCGAAATCCCTTCGGCATATTTTGCCACCTTGACATTTGCATCACCCTCAGCCACCAAACGGGTAAACTCTTCATCTTTTTTCGCCTTATCCAGCGCCTGGGCAAGCAGCTTTTCGGCGCCGGAGATTTTGGCAAGCGTCGGGGCGTCTCCCGGACGGATCACCAGCGCTGCGCGGTAACTTGAAATCCCTTCGGCATATTTTGCCTCTTTGACATTGAGATCACCCTCTGCCACCAAACGGGTAAACTCTTCATCCTTTTTAGCCTTATCCAGCGCCTGGGCAAGCAATTTTTCGGCACCGGAGATTTTGGCAAGCGTCGGGGCATCACTCGGACGGATCACCAGCGCTGCGCGGTAACTCGAAATCCCTTCGGCATATTTTGCCTCTTTGACATTGAGATCACCCTCTGCGACCAAACGGGTAAACTCTACATCTTTTTTCGCCTTATCCAGCGCCTGGGCAAGCAGTTTTTCAGCACCGGAGATTTTGGCAAGCGTCGGGGCGTCTCCCGGACGGATCACCAGCGCTGCGCGGTAACTCGAAATCCCTTCGGCATATTTTGCCACCTTGACATTTGCATCACCCTCAGCCACCAAACGGGTAAACTCTTCATCTTTTTTCGCCTTATCCAGCGCCTGGGCAAGCAGCTTTTCGGCGCCGGAGATTTTGGCAAGCGTCGGGGCGTCTCCCGGACGGATCACCAGCGCTGCGCGGTAACTCGAAATCCCTTCGGTATATTTTGCCACTTTGACATTTGCATCACCTTCTGCCACCAAACGGGTAAACTCGGCATCTTTTTTCGCCTTATC